>TARA_R110002049_G_scaffold225385_1_pt1 | contig 18789 bp, 19 predicted proteins | sample TARA_R110002049 | Tara Oceans TARA_R110002049 (sample SAMEA4396941) | marine metagenome | biome: Polar Biome; feature: [SRF] surface water layer (ENVO:00010504); material: water (ENVO:00002006), including particulate matter (ENVO:01000060) such as... | depth 5 m | reverse complement strand
CCGAGCCAACCGAGCCAACCGAGCCAACCGAGCCAACCGAGCCAAAGCCTAAAACCAAATCAAAGGCTAAGGCAACGACTAAAACTGATAACGAGTAAAAACTATGGGCAAGTTTATTGATTGGATGACTGGTAAAAAATCAGCAAGCACTGCCCAACCTGTCACTGGTGGCGATGTTTGGCACACGATACATGAGCCGAGCACCGGCGCTTGGCAACGAAACCAAGAAATTGAAGTCAGTAAAAATGACCAGATGCGCCATCATGCTGTGTTTGCTTGTGTGTCACTCATTACACGCGACATAGGCAAGCTTAAAATCAAGACTAAAAAAAAGATTGATGGTGTGAGTCAGGACTGTGACAGCAACGTAAAAAAGCTTTTGGCCAAACCTAATCACTATCAAAATACACAACAGTTTTTTGAGGCTTGGGGATCATCTAAATTAACCAGTGGCAACACGTATGTCTTAAAAGTACGCAATATATACGGCGAGATTTGGCAGCTACTCATCTTGAACCCTGAGCGGACTAAACCCTTAGTCGATCCACAGGGTAATGTATTTTATCAAGTACGTCGTGATCGTTTATTTAACTTGGATGATGACATCGTTATTCCCGCATCTGAGATTATTCACGACCGCTTTAACTGCTTCTACCATCCACTTGTGGGTTTATCACCCATTACAGCTTGTGCGTTATCGGCAAGCCAAGGCATTAATATACAACGCAACGCCGCTTCATTCTTTGCAAATGCCTCACGTCCGTCTGGCATCTTAGTTACGCCTGGCCCTATCAGCCCAGAAAGCTCTAAAGAAATGAGTGAAAAATGGAATGCTAATTACTCAGGTACTGGCACTGGACGTACAGCAGTATTGAGTGATGGCGTGGTATATCAGCCAATATCAGTAGCAGCACAAGACGCACAATTGGTTGAGCAACTCAAATTATCTGGTGAGATTGTTTGTACATCATTTAGTGTACCTGCTTTTAAAGTTGGCTTAGGCCCAGCTCCTGCCGGTAAAGTAAGCGACTTAAACAATATCTATTACAGCGATTGTTTACAGCACTATATTGAGAGTAGTGAAAACCTACTCAATCAGCATCTGGACTTAGAAGATGGTGTTGAGGTTGAATTTTGTCTTGATGCTCTATTGCGAATGGATGCTAGTAGCCAAATGGATTATTTGGATAAAGGTGTTAAAGGCGCAATCATGTCACCTAATGAAGCACGCGCTAAGATTGGCTTAGCAGCTGTACCTGGTGGTGAAAGTCCAATGATTCAGCAGCAGAACTTTAGCCTTGCTGCCATCGCCAAGCGTGACAGTAGCCCTGACCCATTTGCCAAAACACCTGCCCCTACTCCTGCCACTGAAGAACCACAAGGAGCCGACAATGAACTGGGTAACGCTTGAAGAAGTAAAACATCATCTACGCTATGACGATGACTCTAACGACTCAAATCTAACGATGTATATCAAAGCTGCTGAATCAGCGATCAAACGTTATATAACCGAAGAAATACCAGCAACCGGCACTGATGATATCAAGGTCGCTACACTGATGATGGTCGGTTATTTTGACGAGAATCGCAGCCCAGATAAAGACACACCGACGAATGGCAACTACTTACCACAGCCTGTCGTGTCGATGATCTATCCGTACCGTAAACCTACCGTGACATAGGAGTCATTATGAAATCTAGCTCCTTACGTAATCGTATTACTGTGCATGAGCCTATTAGCACAGCGTCACCAATGGGCGGTAGCGGTAGCACAACATGGACGCCCACTCACACACTATCAGCGAACTTTACACCGCTATCGGTCAAAGATGTCATCAACGCTCAAGCCGCTGATAGCGAAACACGTGCTCGTTGCGTGTTGCGTTATCGCACTGACATCACTAGCAAGATGCGCATAGAGCATCGCGGGAAAATGTATGCCATCGATGGCGATCCCTTACCTGACGACCACAGCGGTCTTGAGTACATCACATTGATGTTAAAGAGTGTCAAATGAGCAACGGAGGCAGCTGCGAAGTACTGGGGCTTGAAGAGCTTGAGGCCAAACTTGCTGAGTTTGATAATAAACTTGCAGGTAAAGCCATCTATGGCGCGTTGAATTATGCACTAACACCAGTCGTCAAAGATGCCAAGAAAGGGGCCGCAAAAGCAAAAGAGCCGCACCAGATAGTCTATCCCAACGGTAAAACTGTCAAAGTCGAACCAGGCTTATTGCGCACTGCCATCAAAAAACGGCGGGTACCAAAATCAGAAATGAAAGGCGAATTTGCACAAGGCGCAGCGATGGGTGTCTATATAGGCACTGGCCGCAATAAAGTTTATCCAAACTACTGGTACTTCGTTGAGTATGGTACATCCACACAGCCAGCAGTACCCTTTATTCGCCCCGCTTTCGATAACAATCTGCAATTAGTCATTGAACGATTTAGTGAAAAGCTTAATGAAAACGTCTTTAAATATGGAGAGTGATCATGATTGCAGGTGTGCAACTGGTACAGACGTTAGGCCCATTGGTCAGCAACCGTATCTATCCGCTCGTAATACGTGAAGGTAACAATGCCACTGTGCCGTATATCATTTATCAAGTCATTAGTTCACAGCCAGAGATCACCAATGATGGTATTACTGGCCATGAATGGGTACGTGTACAGATCGACGTCTATCACGAAGATGTTTATCAATGCACTTTGCTAGCAAATAACGTCATTAATACGATCAATGAGCAAATACAACACAGCATCTACAACGGGCAACAGCAGATGTATGACAGTCCAAGTGATCTGTATCGACAGTCAATAGACTATGAATTCAACCAAACCATACCCACCACCACATAAAGGACCCAAATATGGCTATTATCGACGGCTTATCTGACAGCCAACATTTTTTAAAGCTTAGCACTGATGACGGCGCAACTTTTGTCAAAGTGCCGCTACTCACTAACATCGACATGCCTGATCAAAAGAAATCAATCGATGAAATCACAACAACTGACGCACGTAATACGCAAAAAGCTGTTGTAGACTTCACGGAAGTTAATGACCTTGCATTTGAACTGGTATATAAACCCACAGACCCACAACACATCGCACTAAAAGCGGCTTATGACAACAATGAAGTAGTGCAGTGTGAGCTGCATTTTGCAGATGTCGCAGTATCTGGTTATGCCTTTGACGGCATGATTTCAGAGTTCAGTAACGTCACCGACCCTAAAAAGAAATTGCGCAAAAAGGGTACTATCGTGATCGGTAGCAACGTGACCGAAATCACATCTGCACCTTAAACCCTAACTAATCTGCATTCATTCAAACGCCCACTGAATCGTGGGCTTTTCTTTATCCAATTTTAGAGACTCATATCATGGCAACCACAAAGAACACCCGCAAATCAGCCGCTTTTGGCAAAACTACCCTCCTTGCTGCTATTGCTGCATCAAATATGTTAAAGCCTGAGCCGGTGCCAATTGAAGAACTGGATGCGGTCATTTATGTCAAACGTATGGGCATCGGTGAGCGTGATGAATATTTTGAAAAAATGAAAGACGCACCTACCGATAAAGGTAGCAGCCATAGTAATGCGCTGGCATTTACTCTTGCCGTGGTCGATGAAGAAGGCAGCTATTTGTTTGCAGATGACAAAGGTGAACATTTAGCAACTGATGAAGACATTGAAGCCGTGCAAAAAATACCTCCCTTACTTATCGATAAAGCGCTGAACAAATTTTATGAAGTTAATCGTTTTATCAAATTGAGTCCACAGCAAGCACAAGACGATGCGGATGGTGAACTAAAAAACTCTTAACCCAGCCAGATAAATTTTTTAAATTTAAATTGGCTGGGCATCTTAGTAAAACTATTGCTGAGATTGATGCCTTAGTTGGCATGGATGAGTTACGCGCATGGCAAGCATTTGACCGTGTCAATCCCATCGGTGACTATCGCATGGATCTAAATTTTGCAGCGATGAAACAACAGATAGCTAAATGGTCAGGCTACTGCACGGAGTTACCCAGTTTGAAAGAATTATTAGTTATTGACCCCTTCCCCTTGACTGATGAACAACGCGCTATTGAAACAGCCAAGGCCGATGCTGCTCGTAGCGAAGCATACGCTCAATCACTGATAGCTACCCTAAAAAGCCGCGTAAAAAAATAAGGATTGCATCATGGCAGCGAAGGTCTTACAACGCTTAGACATTTTATTGTTTGCCAATACTGCACAGTACCGCAGCGAAATGCGCGACACGCAGCAAAGCACGACGACCATGATGGGCGCTATTAAAGCTGATGCCACTGCTATGGCTAAAGTTGGTGCAAAGGCTTTTGCTGGAATGGCCGCAGCTAGCACTATCGCGATTGGCGCTATGCTCAAAGAGCAAGTCGAGTTAGGTACTGAGATGACTCGCTTGTCACGTATTGCAAATACCAGCGTCGAAGATATGCAAAAGCTGACTTACGCAGCCAAAGCGATGGGCGTTGAGCAAGATACGCTTGGAGATATCTACAAAGACACTCAAGACAAGATTGGCGACTTTTTAAGTAGCGGCGGCGGCGCGATGGCCGATTACTTTGAGAACGTTGCGCCGTTAATTGGTCAAACGGCTGAAGAGTTTCGGACATTGTCAGGCCCTGAAGCCCTACAAAAGTATTACGACGGCTTGCAGCAAGCAAATCTTAGTCAATCTGAGATGATTTTCTATCTTGAAGGCATTGCATCAGATGCATCTGATGCAATGCCTTCAAGATAGAAAATCATCTTAGTCAATCTGAGATGATTTTCTATCTTGAAGGCATTGCATCAGATGCATCTGCGTTGATACCACTGTTACATGATAATGGTGCAGGCTTCGATGTATGGGCAACAGCAGCTGAAAATGCTGGTGCTGTAATGTCTGCAAAGACTATTACTGCAACCCAAGAGTTACAAGCATCAACCGACCTTTTAATGCTGTCATACGACGGTGCTAAAAAACAATTCACTCAAGCATTAATACCAGTTTTATCAGATGTTGCAGGACAACTCGTAGGCAGCGGTAACGCGGCTGATTTCGCTCGTGAGTCAGGTGATAAACTCGTTCAGACGATCAAATTGCTAGCGAAAGCGGGCACAGTCGTCGCTACTGTGTTTAAAACAGTAGGCACAGTCATTGGAGGTGCAGCCGCAACAGTAACCACACTGCTGGATGGTGTGTCTATCACCGATGGCGCTATGATTACTGCCTTGAAAATTGCGCGAAATGGTAGTACGGCAGCGAATGTTATACGCGACCTTTCTTTTGATACCAAGCAAATTTGGGCAGATGCATCAACCAATTTTGCTCGCATTGACGCGCTTGGCACTGGGCCGACCAATAAGTTTGTTTCAACTGTCATGGCGCAAAACATGGCTCAACAAGAGCTTAATCGCACACTTGGCATAACTGGGCAACAGTATCAGGCGCAATTGGCTGCTGCTGAAGCCTCTGAAAAAGCAGCTAAGAAATCTGCCGCCGCAGCTGCAAAGAGTATTCAAGCGCAAGCGGTTAATAGCAAGGTATTGGCGCAAGCTAAGCAATTCAATTATGACAACTTAGAAAAAGAATACGGCTTACCCGCTGGTCTCTTATCCGCTGTGAGCATGCAAGAGTCACGCGGTAATGCCAATGCTCGTAGCCCAGTTGGTGCATCTGGCGCATTCCAGTTTATGCCAGGGACTGCTGATCGCTTTGGCATAAGAGGCCAAGAGTCAAACGTTGGCAAATCTGCTGAAGCAGCCGCTAAATATCTCAGCTTTTTGATGAATAAGTTTGGCAGCGTTGATCTGGCACTTGCTGGATACAATGCTGGCGAAGGAAATGTCGCTAAGTATGGTAATAAAATCCCACCATTCAAAGAGACTCAAAACTACGTTAAGAAAGTGAATAGCTATCTTGCCTTTATGAAAGGTGGTTTAGATGGCAGTGTTAATATAGCTGGTAATATTGCAACTCAGACGGCTGTTATAGAGCGTGAAGCGGCTGAACAAGTACGCATACTAGAACAGCAAGCAAAAGACCGCACTGCTATCAGACTGGAGTACTCAGACGAAGCGACACGCATTGAAGAACAGTTAAAAACTAAAATCTTACAAATCAGCGCAAGTGGTTTTAGTGACAACGAACGTGATGCATTTATCGCTGATGCAATCGAAATTGCGAACGAGAAGCTTGCTCAAATGCAGCTACTGCATGACCAAGACATGCAGTACGCACAGCAAGCTAAGCAGACAGACGCTGAACGTATTCGCAATCAATACGCGCTTGAACGCCGCGAGATTCAGCTAACAGTCAATATGGATGAAAAGCTGCGTACAGCCAAGCTTGACGCGCTTAATCAAGCTGAGCAGCTGGCACTTGATGAGCGTCGCTATGCTTACGAGCGCGAGCTTAGAGATTTAATTAATATTGGCCAGTCTAGCTTAGCATCGTTACGTCAGACTTATGCTGACCAGCGCCGAGTACTCGACCAACGTACTGACATTGATGACGGTCAAAAATCATCATTGCGTAATGCAATGGCTGGTGCTCAGATATATGACACCAATCAACTGCAAACTAATGCAAGAGATCCATTTAATGCTCAACAAGCAGATATCTCTGGTATGGGCGCAAACTACGGCTTAGCACAGCAGTACCAAGGCCGACTTGATGTCATACAAGACGCGCTCGATGCTGAAGTCATTGCAGTTGAGCAAGCTGAGAAAGCCAAATACGCAGCGCGTTACGAGTTTGAGGCAGCTGCGACACAATTAACACTGTCACAAGCAGAAGCGACAGCTGGTGGCCTAGCAGCGTCATTTAAAACCATGCTAGGTGAACAAAACACAGCCTACAAGCTGCTGTTTGCTGGGCAACAAGCGTTTGTTATGGCATCGGCTGGTTTGAATATGTGGGATGCTTACGGCGACGCGATGGCCGAAGGCGCAACAATGAGCCAGAAATTTGCTGCTGCTGCAACAATCGCTGCTGAGTTTGGCCGTATCATCACTGCTGCATCATCAATGACGCTAGAACTGCCTGGTTATCAAACGGGTGGTTATACAGGAGACGCTCCAGAAGACCAGATTGTCGGCTATGTGCATGGCCGTGAGCATGTTAGTGACGCTGCTACTACTAAGCGTTATCGACCAGAGCTTGAGGCAATGAGTAATGGAACGTATGAGCGACCTACCCCATCAACCGGCAACATCAATGTGAGTGTTACAGTGACTAGTGACGGTCGCTCAACAGTTGAATCTGATCAACAAATGGGGCGCAATTTAGGCAATGTGATATCGGCAGCGGTGAAACAGCAAATGCTAAAAGAGCTGCGTCAAGGTGGTATATTACATGGGCGTTAAATAGTTGCTGAAATATTGTTGATGCTCTATAGTTATTCTTTGTTTGTTTTAGAAAAGGATTACATATGAAGCGATTGCTGATAGCTTTTGCAATATTTCCATGCGTCGCAGTTGCTAATGACTGGGTATATGAAGAACAATCTAGCGATTTCGAACCTACCAGGTTACAAGCTTACTTAGATTCAGATTCTGGTCAAATTGTGGGTACTACTGAAAAATCAGAAGCTTCTATTGTGATTTCGGTAGATAAATCTCAACCTTTTAAATACAATCCACGAGTAAACATATTGCTTTACAATGACTATGCTTCAACGTGTTATAAATACTGTAACTTGCTTCTAAACGTAGATGGATTGGTACAAGAACCGCTTGAAGCAACCAGCCCTAGTAAATCCTATTACAAAATTTCTAACTCACCTGAGTTTGTTAAGAAAATAGCAAATGCTAAAAGCGTGAAGATAGGTGTTAAATCAGCGAGAGGTAATATATTAAGTTTCGAATTTAATCCCAATACGGCATTAGATAAAGACAAATTGCCTCTGCGACCGTATTAACCATGAAATATTCACCTAAGAAAAAGTTACCCTCGCAGCAGCTTAACTGGGCTCAAATATGGGTAAATAATCTCGTAGAGTACAACCGATGGCGACCATGCATTTATCCACCTTATGGTTATTATATTTACTTAAATTTAGATGATTAAGAATAAAAGCTCACTCAGGTGGGCTTTTTTTATGGAGAAATAAAATGACAATTAGAACCTTTCCTTGGCAAATGGATATGGGCGCAACAGCAGACCCTCAATATCGTGTTAATAAAACTCGATTTGGTGATGGTTACGCCCAACATTCGTCATTCGGTATTAACAACAAAACCAAAAACTGGTCAGGCACCAAGACTGGCGATTTGGATACGGTTATCAAACCAATTGAAGCATTTCTTGATGAGCACGCTGGTGTCAAACCGTTCTTATGGACAGACCCACATGGCAATACGAAACAATACACGTGTGCCGGTGCATCAATACCGCAGCGCAAGGGTAACTTTTGGCAAATCACGCTCAATTTTGAGCAATTTATGAGTGTTTAAATATTTATACCTTAACCCTCAAATGAGGGTTTTTTAATATCCAATTTTTGAGGTGAGTATGGCTAGACAATCAGTAAATTTGGGCGAGCCAATCACAGGCGTAGGCGGTGATAAGTATCGCACTGCTCACGAAAAGATAAACGCTAACTTCTTAGAGCTGTACACCAGTGTTAATTCTTTTGCTGAAACCGCAACCAAATCTTTTGAAAGCGTCGAAACCATGTTGTTGGCTGAGTCATTGTCTAACAATGATATTGGTAATGTCGTCACGGCATACTCGTTTAACGGCAAGCACATTATGAGCAAATGGCTTGTTGTGTCTCAAACATCAAGCTCTGACAATGATTTCGTGTTGCCAGGCGGTAAAGGGCTTTACTTTAAGCACATACCTAAAAGCAATTTCGTTGATCTTGCTGAGTTTGGTTTTAATCACAGCGTTAATGCTGATAATGCGCTACTAGATAAGTTTATTCGTTACTGTGGTGCTAAAAACCTAATAGCGGTTATATCAGGAGATCTCAAATCAATCACTGGTATCGTCATACGCCATGACCTGAACTTGCTTATTTTTGGCACTATTACGCTCGCCGCTGGTGTCCGCACTGGCATCACCACAGAACAAGTTTTACGTGGTAGCGCACCTCTGACGGCTAACGCTCTCCGAGGTCAGAATGGCGTGTATACAGCTAACGCGATAGCAGCGGCTATCAAAAATGATATTGCACTTTTGCACAGCACCAAGATATTTGATCCACGCACAAACACAAAATATGGGGAGGGCTGCACCATATCATCAGCGGGTGCAAGCTCGGTTGTATTAACAACGCCGCTTGTACTGGACTACGCAACAGCAGATTCAGCAACAATCAATGTCTATAAATCATATCAAGTGAACATCTCAGGCCGTTACACGATTGTCGGTGACGGCAGTACAACGCAGTTAGGTATCGATTTAATCAACTGTATTGGCTCAAGTATTAACGACTCAAAAACCGATAGAGTAAATGCCGTTGGTGTTAGGTTTACAGACAGTATTAACTGCCAAATTAGCAATGCCATTGCTGACAGCTCAGCCTATTACAATCAGGGCTATGCCGCATCGGTCATGGGTGCGTGTAAAAACATAAAGATAGACCAATTACATGCAACGCGATGCCGTCATGCGTTTACGACTAATACCAGAGGCACAGGCTTGGGCGGCCTACCTATTAATGTGGTTGTCACTGACTCAACGTGCGCGAGTACCGTAAGTGCTGGTGATGGGTTTGATACTCACGCAGCTGCATTAGATATCTGGTTTGTGCGCTGTAAGTCGATAGGTGCGTCAGGCATTGGCTTTAACTTTGAGTCAGCCAGTGGCGGCATGATTGATTGTAGCTCAGACCTAAGCGCCAACGCGGGATACCGCATCCGTAATGAGACGTTTTATAACAAAGGCTCGTTTACGATGACCGGTTGCCAAGAATCTGAATCAGGCTCGCACGGCTTTAGTATTGGCTCTAAAAACTCACCAGACGCTGTGCCTTTTAGGCGCTTTAGCTGTGACAATTTATCAAGCTTTAAGGCCAATGGCTCAGGCGTTTGGTTTCGAGAAGGGCTTGCTAATTTCGTCGAGCTTGGGTTTATTGCAGCCTATGAGCAAACAGGCTCTTACCCCGTGCTGCTTGAGACGCAAAACATTGTGCAAAAGCATACAGGACTTGGGTTTTCTAAAATTGAGAAAATAGTAGATGGCAAAATCACGTTCAACACGGCCAACGTGATTTTAGTGCCTGAAACAGGCGACTATGACGAGCTAACAACCATCCAAGGCGGCAGCGCAGGTGAGATGATATTGCTCAAACTGTCGGCCAACAGCCACGATATCAAGCTGGTCAATGCGGTTGGCAACATCAAAACAGGACGCGACATTACGCTAGACATATCGCGTGAGAGTATCGCACTTTATTGTGACGGTACAAGCTGGCTACCTTTTAATGATGCAACAGCGCCAATCGTCGGCAGTGCCAATATCGCATCAGGTGAGATAGGCATTGCATTTAACACCGCATTGGTCATTGTTGGGGCAACCGCGCCTGACACTATCCTTACTAAAATTAATGGCCTAAACATTGGTGAGCGCTGCTCAATACGCAAAGGCACAACCAGTCCTGCAATAACGATCAAAAAGAACACAGCGATCAACACCAAGTCTGGTGCTGATGTTGTCCTTGATGATAGCGGCAAGCTTTGGACGTTTATGCGTATCTCTCCCAATCAAGTCAGTGAGGTCTAATATGCTTGAGTCAGATTTACAAAAGCTGAGCGTGACAGGACTTGTCACGCTCTACGAGTTAGATGCGACCAAACTTGGCGCTGGTATTATGCGGTGGCACGGTCATGTGTCGTTTGAGGATTGGCAAAAAGTGATCGCTTGGGCAGGACGTGAAGACCAATTGATCGGCAACACAGATGAAAATGTTGGCCGTGAGTATTGGGCGGGAGACGGCGAGATTGAAGTTAAGCGTGATCTGATTTGGCAAGGGCAAATTTATAACCCAATACCCATACAATCAGATGGGCTTGAGATGCGCGGTGATGGTCGTGCGTCAACGCCAAGCCTTGTCATTGCTAATAACTTAAACGGATTGCAAGGTGCAATCAGTGCCTTGTGTCTTAGACATGATGACTTTGCTGGCGCAAAACTGACTGTCATCAACACGATGGCCAAATATTTAGACGCCGCAAACTTTGCTGAGGGCAACCCACAGGCCGCCAATGAGTACCGCAAGCAGCTCTGGTATGTTGAGCAAAAGACATCTGAGAACGCCAGTGCGGTCACATTTGAGCTGTCCAATCCTGTCGATTTTGAAGGCGCTCGTATACCAAGCCGTGACATCACATCCTTTTGTCATTGGGCGGTACATGGTCGTTATCGCGGTCAAGAGTGTGGTTATACAGGTACGGCAATGTTTGCTGAAGATGGCACACCAACCGACGATCCATCAAAGGATAAATGCGGCGCTCGTTTGAGTGATTGCCGCTTGCGGTTTGGTGATAACAATCCTTTGCCTTTTGGCGGATTCCCTTCAAGCTCACTCATATCAGGATAAATAATGCTAACCAAATCGATTAAAAAAGCGATCATTGCTCATGCTATCGCTGACTATCCGCGTGAGGCTTGCGGTGTCATCGTTGGCAAAGAGTACATACCCTGCACCAACATCGCTGCTGATAACGCACAGTTTGAAATATGTCCCATTGATTTGGTTGGTGTATCAAAAGAGGGCGCAATCAGAGCCTATGTGCATAGTCACCCTGATGGGAGCTGTCAGCCATCGATGCCAGATCGCGTACAGATGAATTTGCATGGTAAACCTTGGGTTATCACCAATGGCATCGACGTTGAACTACATAAGCCAGACGGCTATCAGGCTCCGTTATTAGGGCGTGAGTATCATCATGGCCTAATGGACTGCTACACATTGGTTAAAGACTACTATCAGCGTGAGCTGGGCATAACGCTTGGTGACTATGAGCGCTCAGATGTGTGGTGGGAATCAGTAGACAGCAAGCCGTTATATCTTGATAACTTTAAAGCTGAAGGATTTGTTGAAATCGAAAATATCCAAAAGCACGATTTGATACTGTGCCGTCTTGGACGTACCGAGCATGTGAATCATGCCCTTGTTTTTATTGGTGACGGTCAGCTTAACTCTGAGCGTACAGATAAGGTTATCGGTGACAGCTTGGTATTACACCATCCTTATAATCATGAGTCGCTACGCGAGATATACGGTGAGCAATGGCAAAGACGAGCAGCTGTAATCATCAGACATAAATCACTAATCAAATAACACAAGTCGCTTAAATTAGCGGCTTTTTTATGGGCGCAATTTATGAAAGTTATCCATCTGCACGGCGTACTTGCTGACAAATTTGGTGAGTTTTTTCGCTTAGACATACAGTCGGCACGCGAAGCGACACACGCGATTGCCTCACAAATCCCTGAATTTAAGATGTTTATGCTCAATGCTGAGCAAAACGATATGCGCTTTGCGGTGTTTGCCGACGAGATAAATGAGCAAGGAAATTTGGGTGAAGACGATCTTGACAACATGACAGCAGCCAGTGTTATTCATGTCGTACCTAAAATCATGGGCGCAGGCGGCGATGCTTTTGGTTGGTTGCAAGTCATAGCGGGTGCTGCAATGGTCGTTGTTGGATTGGGGCTTACACCATTTACGGGCGGTACCTCGCTTGGGTTGGTCGGCGCTGGTGTTGGTCTGATGATCGGCGGTGCTGCTAGTCTATTAATGCCAACGCCTGAGCTTGGCAGCCAAGACGAGGACGGTAACCGCGCTAACTATGGGTTTGGTGGTGCCGTCACGACTGTGGCGCAAGGTAATCCCGTGCCCATCTTAATTGGTGAGCGTTATGTTGGCGGTTTTATCGTGTCGGCAGGTATATATACAGAGGACAATCAATAATGACAGCTATCGCAATCAAAGGCGCAAAAGCAGGACAGGATAAACCACGTAAGCCATCTATTGCAAAAGACTCTGTGGCAAGTACCAGTACCGCAAAACTGCTTTATGGCTTAGCTGAGGGTGAGGTTTGGGGCTTAGTTGATGGCGCTAAGTCTATTCGCTTGGATGGTACGCCATTACTCGATGATGCAGGTAATAGCAATTTTGAAGGCGTGACTTGGGACTTTAGACACGGTACCAATGAGCAAGAATACATTAAAGGCTTTCCGGACGTGTCTAATGAGACACCCATTAATGTTGAGTTACGCAGCGATAATCCGTGGATTAAGGCGTTTACTGACACGCAATTAAGTGCAGTGCGGGTGCGCTTTAAATGGAACCGCTTGTCAAAAACTAATCCTGAAAACGGCGACGTCAAAGGCTATAAAATTGATTATGCTATCGACTTGCAAACAGATGGCGGTGTTTATCAGAACGTACTGACTACAAAGATAGAAGACAAAACGAGTGCAGGTTACGAGCGCACACACCGTATCGACTTACCACGCTCAACGACTGGTTGGCAGATACGTGTCAGACGGATTACGCCCAACGATGACAGCGAATACGTACAAGACACCATGCTTATCGATGCAGTTGCCGAGGTCATCGATGTCAAACTGCGCTATCCGAATACTGCCTTACTTGGCTTGCAGTACAACGCTGAGACATTTAGCAGTATCGCAAAATTAGAAGCTCATGTGCGCGGTGCAATTGTGCGTGTACCAAGCAATTATGATGCGGTAGCACGTACTTATACCGGCATTTGGGACGGCACATTTAAGGACGCTTATAGCAACAACCCTGCGTGGGCTTATTTCCACTTATGCACTCAGTGGCGCGGTGGTTTAGGCGAGCGTCTTGATATCACCATGATTGATAAATGGTCGTTGTATGCACTTGGCCAATACTGTGATCAGATGGTATCAGACGGCAAAGGCGGGTTAGAGCCACGCTTTACGTGTAATGTCTATTTGCAAAAGCAAGTTGATGCTTACCAGGTACTACAAAACATCGGCGGTATATTCCGCGCCATGTCTTACTGGAACGGTGAGCGCATTGTTTTAGATGCAGACGTACCACAAGACCCTGTTTATACATTCAGTCGCGCCAATGTCATCGATGGCAATTTTGAATATACCGGCGCACGCACACGCGACCGGCACACACTCGCAAAAGTCGCTTGGGACAATCCGCTTAATCGCTTTGAAACTGAATACGAGTACATTCGTGACGAAAAAGCAATGGCTAAGTTTGGCGTTAAAGTGCTCGACTTATCCGCGTTTGGTTGCACTTCGCAAGCACAGGCTCAACGTGCCGGATTATGGGCCCTAAAGACTGAGCAATTAGAGACGCGCCAGGTATCATTTGGTGTGGGTTTGGACGGTTTTATACCGCAAGTCGGCAACATCATCAATGTCAGTGATGAGCTGTTTGCTGGTCGAGCCAATGGCGGCCGTGTGTCTGCTGTCAGTGACGCTCAGTATGTTGTAACCGTTGATCGTGATGTGGTCGCTAATGCTGGTGATGTGCTTATCGTCAATGGTGGCGGCGGTCAATCTGAGCGTCGCACTATCAAATCAGTGTCAGGTCGCAAGATAACGCTTAACGCCGCATTTACCGCAGCCGAGAAAGAGAACGTTTGGGCAATTGAAACAGCAGATTTAAAGCTAATGCGGTTTCGCGTTATGTCGATCACTAAAAGTGACGAAACGACATTTGCAATTACAGCGATTCAGCATGAACCGCAAAAGTACGATGCGATTGATTTTGGTACAGACGTAAAACCGACTGAGATCACTATCGTCAATCCTGATGTGGTTGATGCACCAGTAAGTGTGACAATCACAAGTCGTCACCGTGTTGTGCAAGGTCAGACAATAGCAACACTCATTATTGCATGGACGCAAGTTAAAGACGCAGTCGCTTACGATGTGGAATGGCGCAAAGACGATGGCTCATGGGTGAAAGTGCCGCGTACTGGCAACGTGTCAGTTGAGATTGAAGGTGTTTACAGCGGTAACTACCTAGCACGCGTGCGCTCAGTATCCGCATTTGATGTGCAGTCACAGCCTACAACATCGATGCTAACAGCAGTGCAAGGCAAGATAGGTTTGCCGCCTAAAGTCCTTGGCCTAACCGCCACAGGCGTATTGTTTGGTATGGAATTAAAGTGGGGGTTTGGCGCTGGCGCTGGCGATTCCGCTTACACTGAAATTGAGACTGGTAGCGCACCAAACACCAACGTCAAACTACTTGGTCAGTATAGCTATCCAACCAACACGCACACAGTCACAGGTCTGCAAGGTAACTTATCGCAGTCTTATCGTGCAAGATTGGTTGATAAATTGGGCTTTAAGTCTGACTGGTCGGAGTGGGTAACCGGCACGACTGATGCCAGTGCCGATAAGATATTAGACTTGCTAGATGGTCAAATCACTGAGTCTCAGCTGTATAAAGACCTAGGTGATAAGATTGATAAAATCGAAGTTAACGAAACTGAGATTACGCGGGTTGATGAAGTCACTAAAAGTAATACTGAGTCAATCGCGGAGTCTAAAACTGAGTTAACAGCCAGCTTTAACGCCGCGATTGATAATATTCAAATTGGCGGTCGAAACTTGATTGCTAACAGTGAGTTCAAGGATGGATATAGTACGCTGCGCAGCTCAGTGACTCAAAGCGACTCAACGTTAGGGAGGGTCACAAAGGTTACATCAACGGTAGCGGATTCTAGTTTTATTATTACGCAGCCAGTCGCACTCCGTGCTACTAAAATTTATGCGGGACGTACATATACATTAAGCTTTTTTGGGCAAGCGACATTTAACGAGCTTAACTATATTTACTTGCTTAGTGCATCAAACCCAACCTTTAGACTACCAGTTATACCGATCAATAGCATATTAAGCACTAAACACTCTGTCACATTCACAGCGCCTTACACTGCCGATGACATAGCCGTCACGATGGGCGCTATTGGATATCCTGCTGGCGCTTGGTTCGCCTTTGGCGGCCTTAAACTTGAGGAGGGTAATAAAGCAACGGCTTGGACACCAGCGCCAGAAGATATAACAGCAGCAATCCAGCGCGTTGAAACAGCAAGCGCGACTGCGACGGGTGCAGTAGCGACAAGTGTCAGTACGCTACAAACTAAGGTGAACGGCAATACGTCAAGTATACAAACACAGCAGCAAAGTATTAATGGCTTGTATGCTCAGTACACAGTGAAAATTGATGTGGGTGGTCGCGTCAGTGGTTTTGGTTTGGCATCGTCAGCAACATCGAGCGATTTTGCGATACGCGCTGATAAGTTTTATATCGCACCACCTGAAGGGAGTAGTAAAGGTAGCAGTCCTTTTATCGTGTTGACAACGCCGCAAGTAATTGATGGTGTGACCGTGCCTGTTGGCACTTACATGCGGTCTGCTTATATTCATAACGGCTCAATTGATACTGCAAAGATTAAAGATGCAGCTATTAAAACAGCTCAAATCGATAGCCTTGCGGTCAAGTCTGGCAATATTGACAACCTTGCAGTGACAACAGGTAAGATCGCTGATTTATCCGTTGAAACTTTGAAGATAAAAGACAATGCAGTAACAATCGCAAGTCTATTTTTTGCAGAGCAAACGGATACGTTGAATATTGCACAAACTGAGCGAGAAATTGCGGGTGTAACCTTAAATCCAGAGGGCGGTAGTGTCGCTATTAGCTTTGGTTTTGAGTACATGAAAGTTTACGCGTATGGACTACAAACAGGCGCAACTCTTGTATTGAAGCTAAAAAGAGACAACGTAGTGTTGCGCACCATAGAATTTACAGCGGGTCGAAACTCATCGTCTGATGTTGCTAAATACAATAGTAGTATCATTGAAAAGTATGTCACATTCGCAACGCTTTTAGATTCGCCGCCCAATGGCAATAGGAGATACTCAGTAACTGCTAGTACGATAAACACAAATGAGAGCGAAATTAATTTAGATATTAAAGCTCGCTCGCTCATGGTAAACGGGGCTAAAAAATGATTACTATTTATGTGTATCATGCTGATTCTAAAAAATATAGTCATAGGTTAGTCACCACACCGGAGACTGCAATGCTTAATATCACAAGCGACTTAGACTATACACTAGCTCCACCGCCTGATTATGAGCATCAGTGGCGTTGGGTAGACAGCGAATGGACAACCGAACCCGCCAACTAAGGCGGTTTTTTTACGACTAAAATTTGAGGGGGCGTTATGCCACAGAACACACCGTTTTTAGAACTAATCATACTAAAGCTGATGGTATTTCTGCCAAAGGTATTCGCAGCTGTTATCGGTGCAATATTTGGATTGATGCTATCAGGTGACATCGGCAAAGACGGTAAGATACAAGTTAATATGTCAGTGATAATCAAGTTTACTATCGCTGTCACAATCTCGCTGTTTGGTGGGGCCGCGCATATTGAATTTATGGGCTATCAAGATTATAGCGTCATGACTCAAGGCGCAATCATGCTCGTCTGGGCAGTGTTCGGTATGCTCGCAATAGGCATCGTATATCAAGCAGTAGCATTGTGGCAGGGTAAAACGATTGCTGAAGTAATCAAAGAGATCAAAGATGCAGCGTTTGCAATCTTTGGTAAATAATCATCGATATTAAATACAGCCCCAATTTTGGGGCTTTTTTAATGTCTGAGATAAGGTGTAGGCTATGAGTAAAAAACTGACAGAGCAGCAAATCAAAGATGCTGCTAATAAAGAGGGTATCGGATACGCAGAACTAAAGACAGTTATTGAAGTCGAAGCGCGATCAAGTGGGTTCTTCAGTACTGGTGAACCAGCTATATTATTCGAGCGTCATAAGTTTTGGGAGCAGCTTGGCGCTATCAAATGGTTTGCTTGGCGTTTGCGTATCTTGGCTAAGCATCCACGTATTTGTAACCCTATCGCAGGTGGTTATGGTCGCTACAGTGAGCAGCATGATAAGCTACGCATTGCAACAAGTTACAACCGTGATATCGCATTGCAATCTGCATCATGGGGCATTGGCCAGGTAATGGGCTATCATTGGGAAGCGCTAGGCTACCCATCATTACAATCATTTATCAATGATATGTATGAAAGTGAAGCTAAGCAATTAGAAGCCATGATCCGTTATATTAAGGTCAATAACCTAGTTGATGAATTACAACGTCACGACTGGGCAGGTTTTGCCAAAGGCTATAATGGCAAAGCATATGCGAAAAATAATTATGATGAGAAATTAAGACAGGCTTATGCAAAATACGCTTAAGATAAATAGGTTTATTTGACGCAGTTTTTGTCGCAGTTATCGTAGAAACCATTTAAATCAATCTAAACGTAAAAACATAAATATATGATTTGATTATATTAATTTTTTATTGATTTATATTAAGTTATATCAAAAAGAGTTCGAGTCTCTCCAGCCCCACCATTTTCGGATAGTACATCTTAGACCAAATATCAAAACCTGCTTTTAGCAGGTTTTTTTGTGTCTGGAATTTGGTGTTAAAACTATAAAATAACTCCCCAGATGTATTAATCTGTTTTTATGACCTTTCTAAGTCCTTCAACACCTCATCCATACTCTGATAGCGCCTCTCTACCCGCTGCATCAATGCTTTCATACACTTGCTATAGGCATAACTAGGGGATGTTCTAATGAACAGAGGGATTTTTCTCACTGTCATTGAATAAGGCACTGCGTTGATTTTTACGGAGGTTTTCACGTTCAATGATATTTTTTGCATCGACCTTTTCTAAAGGTAATGCTGTTTCGCGAGAAAGATCGCCATCGGCTATTAAG
>TARA_R110002049_G_scaffold1146_1_pt1 | contig 18794 bp, 5 predicted proteins | sample TARA_R110002049 | Tara Oceans TARA_R110002049 (sample SAMEA4396941) | marine metagenome | biome: Polar Biome; feature: [SRF] surface water layer (ENVO:00010504); material: water (ENVO:00002006), including particulate matter (ENVO:01000060) such as... | depth 5 m | reverse complement strand
CGGTTTGTGGCTTCGAGCGTCAACTGTTCGAGCCGCCGCAAGGCGCCATAGGCTGAATTGGCGTGCAGCGTCGTGATGCCGCCCGGATGGCCGGTGTTCCAGGCCTTGAGGAGATCGAGCGCTTCAGCACCTCTCACCTCGCCGACAATGATACGGTCAGGCCGCAACCGAAGGGTCGAACGGACGAGCTGCTGCAGACTGGCGCTGCCGCGATGGGTTCTGAGCTGAACACGATTGGGCGCAGCGCAGCAGAGCTCCCGCGTGTCCTCGAGGATGACAATGCGGTCCTCCTGGAAGGCCGGCTCTGCAAGTAGCGCGTTCGTGAATGTGGTCTTTCCCGAGGAGGTCCCGCCCGCGATCAGAATGTTCGCGCGGTTTGCGACTGACTCCCTGAGCGCCGCGCAGAGGGCAGGGGACAATGCGCCCTGGTCAACATAGTCGCCAAGCTCGAACGGTGTTGTCGCCGGTTTGCGAATAGAGAAGCAGGGCGCGGTCGAGACAGGTGGGAGAAGCCCCTCAAACCGCTCGCCGCTGCCGGGGAGTTCAGCAGAGACAATCGGCGAGGCGCGGTTTGCGGCTTCTCCCACACCGGAGGCGACAAGCCGGATAACACGTTCGCGGTCAGAGGCTTCGAGCGTGTGCTCAGAGACCACTAGGCCGATACCGGCTTTCTCGATCCAGACAGACCCATCCGGGTTCGCCATGATCTCGATTGTATCAGGGGCTTCCAGCGCCTCACGCACGACCGGGCAGAAGGCCGTGCGCAGCATCGTGCTGCGGCGGGTTTCTGTTTCGTGGTGGTGCGTCAGCAGGGACATCGCCAAGGGCTCCAATCAATCGGGTTCGTTTGATTGAAGCGTCGCAGGAGAGGTGGTTTTGAGGGAGTGAGAACGCAGGCCAATTAATGCAGAAAAGGGCCAGTTTCGGCATAGGGATACAAAGCGTGGCCTGTAGAATATGCATCAGGTTGCGGGTTTCTGCATTCGCGTACGACGCGACTTCAGACTGTGAGCACGTCATCGCTTTATTCATACAAGTTCCTGTTCCCGATTGAGAAATTGGAAACCAAGGGAACATGCTCTCAATCATAGGTTGGCATCATATTTGCTGATTTCTCGTGTGAAGGGAGCTGATAATGAAGACTTTCACACTGAGTTCGGACGGCGTGCTGGCGCGCTACGACTACCTCTCGCATCTTTCGCTGGACCGTTGGGCTTGGGAATATGCTCGTCGCAACAGGAAGCTGAGACGCGACGCGGAGCTGCGCCGCCATGACGAAATCTCGGAGAAGATGGCACCGTGCGCACCGATCCGTATGCTCAGGTCCCGTGTTCCCCAGCGGGTTGCCGAGCGCTGGGGCCTCGTCTTCATGCCTGATCCGGACCTTAACGGGTTCGAAGCAGATGCCGTCTGGAACAAGCATGTCTATCCGGATCAGGTCGAAGTGAACTGTTCCCCGCGCGAACCCGGCCAGAAATGCGATATCTGGGATCGCACCGTCCCGATCTGCGAAATCACGCACGTCACCGATCTTCAGGCGCGCGAGTTTCTACTCGTCCGTGGCAAAGGCTGCGTGGTTCAGGTCCGCTGCACTGGTACCTCGCTGATTGGTCTCGAGCCCGTGAGAATGAAGCTGACCATTTCTGACCTCGATGACTATGAGCGCAAAGTCAAAACGCAAAAGGCGGCACTCGCGCTGGTTGAACAGGGGCCCATCACAGAGATTCCTCTTTGGACCAAGACGACACAAATCCTTCGGGATGGTCTGGTCGCGCTGGACTGCCTGGAGTTAGGCATGTCCAGGCGGGACATTGCCGTTGTGCTGAACGGCAAGGACGCCGTCGACGCGGAATGGGGCCTCGAAACCGGAACAATGAAAGACGCCATCAGGTACATTATCCGCAAAGCTGAGGGTCTCCGCGATGGGGGGTATCTGGTCGAGTTACTTGGTGCTCAGACAGGCCTGGATCTGCGCGTGGCCTGACGATGCGTTTGAGCTCTCAGTTGCGAACAAGCGCAGGCTGCGCGCCATGCCAACTGATCCGAAGTCCCTTACGCGCGCGCGTGCTCGCAACGTGCAAGAGAGACTTTTCACGTTCGATTATCTCACGACGGCCAGCGTCATCGACTGCCCTTTGCATGGCCGCACGTGGCGGGATTATATCGTCGGCAAGGAGTCCAAGCGCCACATAATCGAACTCAAGTCCCTTTGCGCGATGCATAGTAGCAATTCGTGCGCCGTCCTTTGCAGGATCATCAAACGTGTTATTCCGAAGAACAAAGGTCAATATTCCGGCGGCTTTGAGACATGTTTCGATCTCAGTAAGCTGACTATTCGTACGCACGAGCACCGCGATGGACGCTGAGTCCTTTTCAGTTGATTCTATTTTTTTGACCCATTTTATGAGGCCATCGAGCTCCTCCGACTTTGTCGGGTAGCTTACGCGTACCGGCTCGTTCCCTTTTACGAGACTACGGTATCCTGAGAGTGTGTCCGCGCTTTCATCAAGGTCATCGACTTCGACACCTTCAAGGATCGCCACCGCATAGCGGCGGATCATTTCTGTCGTACGATAGTTGAGGCGCAGCCGACGACCGCGTCCTCTTACATCAATTCCACAAGCAGCCATTGAAGCTTTACGGGCATATATTCTTTGATGAGCATCTCCCACGACAAAGAGAGAATTGCGATCTTCTGCGACGGCTTTGGAAACAATCGCTCTGACAAGGCGAAGCGCTGGCTCTCCCATATCTTGGGCCTCATCGACGACGACAGACGTATAAGGTAGACGGGTTCGATCGCGTTCGAGGATTGCGATGGCTTCGCGATAAGCATCATCGGGCTCGGCGAGATCTTCATCGACCATTTTCGCGCGGTATGCTTCAAACACGGGCCAGAGCGCTCGGCGCCTGCGTCGGTCGAGCGGCGTCCCACGTCCTGTGCGTTTGGCAGTGAAATAGTCACGCTCGGAACCCACGCCCTTTGCCTGGATAACTTGAGCCCACTCATCCTTGATAAAGTCATCAGTCAGGCCTTCCGGAAGGTCCGAGTCGGCCAGTACTTCAGCCCAAATATCATCGAGTCGATCACGTTCTTCGCCAAAGTAAACTATACTCCGTTCAAAACCGCGGCGCTTGAGAAACTCTCCAACCCAACGATCTAGATTGATGACCTCAATTATAGGGTCAGGTCCGGTTACATGCTCCGGGCAGAGTGTTTTAAGATTGGCTTCGACATCGCGGGCCAGGGTCGATGTGAAGGTTGTGAAGAGTATTTTATCACCTTTGCGACCAGCGTCATGTGCAACCTCGTCGGCCAGAAATTTTGCTCTATGCATCGCCACAACTGTTTTGCCGGTGCCGGCACCACCGCGAACAAGAGCAGGACCATTATAGCCCTTATGGTAGGCAATGCGCCGTTGCTCGGGGTGTAGGAATACCCGCCAGCCTTCAAGGTCACCGTTCAGGAACCGGCGCAGCTCATCCCCATCCTCAGGGACAAATATTTGCTGGCGGCTCTCATCAGTGCGCAGCGCATCGGCAAACCCCAAGGAGATCGATTTCCCAGCGTCAGCAGCAATAACAAGGTCGGGGATTTCATCAAGTGAGAACCCGGCGGCAAGTGAAAAGAGAATGTCATAACTGCTGGAATCGAATTCGCTCTGATCAACTTCCAGTTCGGCTTCATCGTGATAGGCTCGAATGCGAACCAGATATTCAGCGGGAATGCCAAGTTGCAGAAGCTCCATATCCGTATAGGGATCAAATAATCCGGGGCGGTCGGTATCTTTTTGTAGCGCTTGTCTCTCAGGATCCGAGAGCGCGGGCAAAATAGAGGCCTCAGCCTCTTCCATGGGATGGCTTTCAAGAACCTGAATTCGATTGAGTTTCGGATTGAATTGGACCGTCCGGTTAGCCGCCCACCGATAAGCTTTGTCATGTTCGTCGACATGAAGCAGCAGAAGATCACCGCCTTGCAGATAACCAATTGCTCGGTAGCCCTGATCAATGCGGAAGGAGCGCATGGCAGGATCGCGGGCGCCCTGTATGGATTCGATATTGAGGCCGCTGCGAGTGGGATCCACCATCAGCTTGAGTACCATGTCATGAAAGCGCTCCATCACTTTCGATGGAACCTTTCTCAGGGCTTTCATGCATGCGATGTCGAAAGATACGCGATATTGGGTGTCGGTCATGTCGAGCCTCCGGAAACAGCGCGTACAACGCGCCGAAGGAATTCAGAAAATTGGGATGAGTTCGGCGAAACGGCTTCCTCGATAAGCCACCCGCTTAACTCCAACGGCTCAAGCGCGATCGCAAAACGAGACGCTCGCCAACCGATCTCTACCGTTCCGATCACGCTGTCGCCAGCCATCATGTCCTCACCGATCATGTCAGGCGGCGGTAGTCCTGCTTGGTGAATGGCGACGACGATTTCGGCCATGTCTTCATCGACAAGTGATTGTATCTCTTGCCATTCGATATCCGAAAGGATGGTCTCGGCAGATCTGTCATCTCTCACCACACCGGCATCAAGCGTGTCCAGTCCAGGCAAACTCACATGAAGGCCGTGTAGTTCCTGAAGAAGATTGAGACACCGCCAAAAACCCCTCCAAACACCCTTTGAGGCGAGATCACTGGCTCTTTCAGTGCGCGCTGTGAAAATATCCGCGCGTAAAACAAAGCGTGCTTCACTTGCTTTTTCTACGATCTCGATGGGAGAGCCGCTGGGCAGTCCAAGGATTGCAGATAGGCCGCCATCATCCAGTCGGCCATGCAATGCGGCCTCCTCCAGGTAAAGACGTGCATCTTCATTGAGGTCTGTCGTGACCAGGCTGGTAAAATCAGTTCCCGTCGCGCCGATAGCAACCCGACCGAACAGAACCGCTGCTTTGGCTGGTTCCCAATGAGTTGATCGCAGACGAGAAATAAGCGCGTCCATTGAGCGTCCGCGTTTAAGGCAATCGATAGCGGTAGAGAGTGGATGAAGTGTCGGAAATCGCGAATCCGACAGAAGTTGCGCCAAACGGCCCTCTAAGACCGGCTGAGGGACACCAGATATGAAAGGGTTGGCACAAGGGCCAGCCTCATCTTCAAAATCGTCCCAAGTCAGCGTCCAGACTTCAGCCTGACCGCTCCGGATGATGCGCACGCGTGTATCAACATCGTCTTCAATGGTTGGGGCATGATATTCCCACCCGTCAAGCTCAACGATGATGGGCTTTCCAGAACGCTCCCCGGATGTGCTCAATACAAAATCGACCCTGCGCGCAGGTAATCCGGGAAAGCGCTTCTCGATCTGCACCTGTGGCTCGATCTGCCAGTATACTTCCTCGCCTTGTGCCTCGATCCGAAGTTGGAAACCACGCTGCCCATTGGAAAGAACAATTGGCTTCAGGGCTTTTGTGCCGAACGCCTTTTGCAGCCGGTCCAGGAAGCGCGCCTCAAGCTCACTCTCAACAAGATCTGCGCCGAGAACATCATTGATGGGCTGATCGACTTGCACCAAGGCATCCCAATCTCCCAGCACAGCCTCAACGAGTTGAAGAGCCAGATCACGCTTCGGCTCACCAGGACCGAACTGCGAGCGATATGGCTTCACGCAGCGGAAGCAGCCATTTTTGTCTTCGCGTTGGGCGCAGCTGCAGTCTCGCAAAGCAGCCGCCGATAACCGAAACACGCGCAGAAGCGTCTGTGGGTTGCTTGCCAATTGCCGCAAATAGCCTGAGCCACCGGGGATCGCATCATAAAGGTAGAGGTTTTTGACACTGGCCCCACTGCGCAGTCGCTCCTCAACGACGACGCTTCGTATGTGATCGACACGGCCTGAAAAATGCTTCTTCAAACCGAGTTCGATGGCGGCCACAAAGCTCTTGATGTCGTCGTTTTGAGCGCGGCCGGCGACTGGAACGATGAGGCGAAGCGCTTCAGTGGTGAACCGGCGCATCAAATAGACCGGCGTTTCCCAACGGCTGCGAGGTTCAGCCATACGGTCAGACGAACATCGAGATTGATGCTGTCCCGGTTTTTGATCCCGGTCACGGTCAAAAAAGTCGTTCTGCAGCATGCCGCAGTTCCGGCAAATCAGAAAAGGTCTGGATTGGCGCTGCTGGCCTGCGATCAGAGGCCCCTGACGCATGGAGGTTTTTTGACCGAAGTTGACGTCCCTGAATTCGCACTGAGGGACGAATTCGAACCCGAATGGAGCCTGCGCATTGCCCTCTTTTACGGCATAGGCAACTTCGATTCCATCTTTTGCATAGTTCGGAAAGACCTCGCGGTCGTATTGACGAGAGGTCCGGTCATCAAGATCGCGTATTGCGGCCTTCTGCTCGCTCGATGTGGCGACAACCGACCGTAGTTCAACCGCTTCGGACTGCGAGCCTGAATCGGCCCACATAGGGCTTTCACAACGCGGGCAGCTAGACTTTGCCGCTCCAGTTGCTTCCAATTCCCCATGCGTGCAGTTCGGACAAAACCGCCAGACAGCGATGTCTTTTGACCGCAGATCGATCCGGTCAATCGTGACCTGACGACCTTCCGCGTAAAAAGTTTGATCGGGTGCAAATTCACTCAGGGCCGACGAAGCGGGGCGCTGATATTCGCGGATGATGAGATCGGCATCCGCATCGCCTCGTGTCTCGCTCGCTTCCCTGGCTTTGACGATAATCGACTTAAGCTTCACCCCTTCCTCAGGGAAGGCGTAGTTCGGCAACAAGCCACGGTCGGTTAGGAACTGGAGTACCTTGACCTGATTGATCGTCTCCCGGATCGAGCGTGAAATCTCGGTGCGGCGTTCTTTGAGCTTTCCAAGCTGCTCCTCAAGATCGGTCGGTGGCGGGGACTGATCCTTTAATCTGCGTCGTTCTTTGTCGAGGTTTTTTTGAAGTTCCAGAAGCTCGGCACGTTCCTCGGCTGCCGCGCCAAACGCCCCGCTAATCTTATAACGCAGGCCTTCATTGCTATCGCTTGTTAGAAAGTCGCTAAGCTGACGAACCAGGATGTCACGTTGGCGAACGGCCTCTGGCAAGATAGCGACGAACGCTTCGGCAATTGCGGTGGCGTGGCGACTAAGATGCAGGAACCAGTTAACAGGGAATTCGGATTGAAGATTGCGTTCTAACGCCGAGATTGCTGAGTTCACTGTTCCGTATTCAATCTCTTTTTCACTGTCAGCGACAAAGCGATCCAGAGCGAAAGCCGCCGCCTGGCGTCGCAGAACGGCAACAGCTTGCAAATGAACACCAGGAGGAGTGACTTGACCCGCCAGCATTGTGCTCGGGTCTTCCCAGAACTGGAGATCATGCGATCGGGCCGAAATAAGTGTCAAATTAAGCGAATTTCCATCACGTCTGCCAGTGCGGCCAATGCGCTGGACGTAATTGGCTTCCTCGGGCGGCATCGACGCGAGGATCAGCGTGGAGAGGTCTCCAATATCGATACCCATCTCGAGCGTGGGTGTTGCAGAAATAAGATTTGGATGCCACGGAGCCTCGCCCTCAATGAACAGGCTTTCAAGCTGGCGTCTATCATCAGTTTCGAGAATTCCCGTATGTTCGCGGGCAACGACACGATGATTGCGCGCCGTTTCCATCACGCCTTTTAGGTGCGCAGATGCATCTACCATAGCCAACCCAGCATTGTCGGGCAAAAGATCGCCATCGCATCCGATACGCAAACAAGCAAAACGGTGGGGATCCTCCCCACTCTGAGGGATGCTCTCCTTTCGGCCGCACCGGCTACAGCTGAGATTGGCAAAAGTGCCCGTGACGAACACGGCGTCTGGCCGCAGCGCCCAGACGCCAATCGGGTCAGTGCCGGTGGTCATGACTTCTTCCGCAATCTGATGCCGGGCGAGGGTCTCTAATGCATGACGAAAAATGTCTGTGTGGTTTGTACCAAAACCGCCAGAAGCTTTGCCGAAAAAGCGATTGATCCAAGCGCGGTACCAATTCGCAGCATTGTCGCGCCCGACATATTGGAAGCCCTCCGTCTTTGATCGAAGCGTTGGTAGTCGTGGCGCAGCAGAAGTCCTCTGGTTTGGCATTGGCAGAACACCCCGATTGCCAAGTCCAAGAGCTTGGCGCGCTCCGAAATAGTTAGGCCCGCGCTGGGCGCTTCCTCGTTCCGCAGCAGCCTTAACGTAAGGGTGTGCGACAGCCCCCGAGCGTCGCATATGGGTGGTGAGCCCATATAGAAAGTAGAAGGCCTCTTCCGTTTCGAGCGCATATTCCGCTCCGAGCCCCGCATGCAGCGCCGTCTGGAAATCTTCCGCCGCTGCCCTCAGAACATCCGGTGAAATGTCCGCGACGCAAAGCCTGGCCGTTTCAAGGGTCTGTGAGGTCCGTGAGCGATAGGTGAGATCAGAGAAGAATTCCCAACCTAGCCGCAAGGCGACATCATCTCCGAACCGATTATCCGTCGGCTCTTGATTTTTGAGGGAGAGATCGACATAGGGCTGACGCCAGGTTTGGTCCCGCGCCACGAAGCGCGCGATGAACTTTGCTTCTCCAAGCTCGGCTCGCACCTTGCCGATGGATGCGCCCCACACATTGTCTAGAGTAGGGACTCCGCCAATATGCTCTTTCACTGCGTTGTAGAGCGCTTTGCGCACAACAGTCTGGACGTTACGAATTTCCGTCACGGCCGCACGCTGAGCAGCGTCCTGTACAGAGTCGGAGAAGATCAGTACACGAGGCTTTTGATCATCCTCTTCTTCATGATGGTTGGAATTGAAAAGCGTCGTCGATAGAGCCGCCGTCAGGCGTGCTGAACGAAGTCCCAGTATCTGCAGACTATGCGCCGTGCCGCAAGAAGGACATGTCCGATCAACGAACCCGCGTTCATTGACAGGGTCGAACAGCCAGGCTGGAACGTGGCCATCGACCTTGTCGGAGGCTTCCTCCCATTTGAATTCCAGCGAGTCAGGGTGAACCTTACCGGATACGACACCGCCATAGCCTTTGCTTTTTGTGAGTCTTTGAACAGGTTCGAAATAAAGGATCCGAACGCGGTCCCCGCCATCAAAGAAGTCGGCATAAAGCGTGTCGAGAGGCGCCCATATTGAGCCACCGCCTTCGTTTACGCGGCATAACTGGCCGCTTGTGCCGCAATGGCGACAAAGCACCACTGGCAGGGCGCGCTCGAGCCCGCTGTCTTCCAGATCATCCGAGTGAGAAAGGACGGCAGGCTCCGTGGTGCCGCTTTCCTGAGGACGGGGCAAAGTCGCTACCATGCGGCCCATCTCACGTGCCCAGGTCTGAACCCGGACATTGAGGAGCGGCTGAATGCGTCCGCCAAGTTCACGGCGTGCCCAGGATGTCATGATCACAATCGCTTCGACAAGCGCAGCCAGTTCTTCCTTGCTCCAGCCGTCCCGAAAAAGTCGAGCGCCCGAGAGTGCCTCAACCGCAGTTTCCAGAGACGCCGCCCTGCCGCTGGCCTGCACCGCTTCAAGCACGCGGTGAAATGCGACATGCGCGCGAAGCTTGGTGCCAAGTGCTACGCGCCATTGCGGATGTGATGGATCATTCGGAACGCTTTTGTCGAAATAGGCGCTCGCCGGGTCGAAATCCTCAAAGAAGAGCTTGGCGAGGCTCAACGCGACCTCGCTTTGGCTCTGCGCCAGTCCAGCGTCTACGGCCTCGACCACACGAGCAGGTTCAGGCAGGTCGGTGAAGTCGATACTGTCGAGATATTCGTGGGTGAGCAGGCGGTCCTCCCGGATCACGCCTGCCGTCTCGAATCGTTCACCGAAGATATCCTCTGCATATGTCACAAGCCGCTCAGCGGCTTCTTCGCCGCTTCCGAGCGTAGCCGAAGATCCGACGCAGGCGATGTGGCCTTCCGGCGTCCCAAGCCTTGCCTTGACCCGCCGTATAAGCAGCGCAAGGTCAGCGCCTTGTGCGCCGTCAAATGTGTGTAGCTCGTCGACCACGAGGTAGCGCAGCGTTTCAGGCGTGTTCTTCGCCCACAGCCGCTTGTCGCGCCCCCGCAGCAGCAAGTAGTCGAGCATCTTGTAATTGGTCAGCAGAATATCCGGCGGATTGCGGCGCATCTCTTCGCGGCTGGTGATGACATCGCTCTCGCTCATCACATCGCTTGCGGGCTTGGGCTCGGCGTCGGCATAGATACCGCATCTTACGCCTTTGAGGGTGGGCGTTCGGGCAATACCCTTGGCGATCCGGCGCGCCTGATCTGTCGCAAGCGCATTCATTGGATAGATGATGATCGCCTTGATGCCTGGCTCATTCTTGCTGGCACGGCAAGCGTCCAGGATAGGCCAAAGATAGCACTCGGTCTTGCCCGACCCAGTGCCGGTCGCGACCAGTGTTGATTTCGTATTAGGCGCACGAAGCCGGTTGAAGGCGAGCTCCTGATGCTTGTGGGGACGGAAGCCAAGCGGCACGTCCGGAAAGGGCTCTGTTTCCAAATGCGCCGGGCGGAAAGGCAGATCGACTGACAGCCACGGGCCTTTGAGGAAGTTGCCCTCTGTCGCCAGGAATGTATCGATCATGCCTCCGAACGCTGGGCTCGTCGTCTCGAAGCTGGAGCGGACAAGGTCTTTCAAGCCGTCTTCGACCTGTTTGCCGAGCAGGATTGGATTCATGCCGTCTGCTCCTCATCCTTATGGGATTCGAAGAATGCCCAGGCACGCTTATAGTCTTCGACCCGGGCGCACTTGGTGAAGGGACCTTGAAATGCGCGGGTGACTTCACGCGGGCCGCCGGGCTGGGTGTCGTCGATTGCTGTGCAGGTGAGGATCTGTCTCTCAGGCGGATGGCCGTTCAACTCTTCAAGCATCATCTCCCACGTTTTTCTGCCGGGGCTCTTGCCCTTGTCATCGAGCCAGCCGACACCGGGAAGTCCCTTGGAGCAGGTCCAGACGATGCGGCCTTTCTGGTCATACCAGGTGCCGCCCTCGTTTTCCTGAAGCACTGGGAAGTAGATGCGGTAGATTTCTATGAGTTGGTCTAGCGTTAAGCCAAAGGCTTGCGCAACAAGGACATCGATCTCAACGAGCGCCATGCGGCGGGCGAATTCGGTGCGGAGCGCTGCGGTTCGGTCCCAAATGGCGGGGCCTTGGACGGGGCCCTCAAGTCCGAGTCGCGGATCGTCGGAGGACCATGGGAGCGGATTGAAATCTGACGCGTGGCGGTTCCAGAGATCGGCGTAGGCGGTTGTGAGGCAGGAGAGGCGGAGCCCACGGTTCTTGGAGGTATCGCAAAGCTCGACCCAAGGAATCCCTCGAGCGTCTTTGTCGTGAATGTTCTGTTTCCCACTTGCTTTGATGAGGAAGTCGATCGGTAAGGAGCTCCAAAGCGCGCTTGTGCTTACAAGATTTATTTCTTCTGCAAAGGCCACGCTCTCAACACTATTCACATGCGTCGCACCTACTGGCAGAACAGCTGCAATTAAACTACGCTCACCGTTGAGAGCGATCATTGCCCGAACCGCAACACGGAAAAAATCCGAATGCGTTTTAGTTCCATCCCAACGACATCTTGTTATCCTGCGACGATATTCGATTTGATCGGTTGCAGGGCCATAATTTGTACGAGGCAGGTAGTCCTCATCCACTGATAGTAGGTCTATGGAATCATAGGCTTTGTTCGAGCCGCAGATGGCACGAGGCGTCTTGTAAAATGGATTTCCAACATGAAATATGGGACCTTGCAGAACCATTTCGCTAGGGGGACGAAAATCAGTTGACCTTTTAATAGTACCGTCCTTTTGCGCGCCAGTCTCATGCCAGCAAGACGACATTTGCCATCCCGCAACCGTGCTCCCGGCTACGGAATTAACAGGAGCGATAACAGCATCGAGCTTTTGAGCATTGGCGAACTGTCGGAACACGCTCAGCATTTGCCTCGAAAAAGGTTGGATGAACCGAGCTTCTTCGACCGGCACATCATCATTTTCAGACAGCGAATGAATGACCGCTAACGCTTTTAAGTCGATACTGATAATACGTTCGCGATGGCCGCGTGTGTTCCATTCCCCATCTTCCCCTTTGATAGCTGGAATCGGGCCTAGTCCATCGTCTAGGTAAGAATCCTCCACCTGTGATGGCACAAAAGCTTCGGTAAATTTCTCGAACTGAACGTGCCCCAAAGTACCCCGATAAATATTGAGCGAGAAGCTAACTTCGTTGTGAACCTCCGCAAAGTTTTTTGCCTTCATTTCATTGCGGAAGTGAAAGTGCTTGGCTATCCGGCCGTACCAATGGCGACGAAAAGCTCCTGATTTTGGATCGCCAAGATGGCCGTCCTGATGGATCAGCGCAGCATATCCCTTGGGCGCGACGACACGGAATGAAAGGTCGACGAAGCATCGATAGAGGTTGTTCGACCCGCCGCCTGCAAATGGGTTCATATGTTCTGAGCTGGTGACGGCCATCGCGCCACGAGTCGAGACGAACTCTCGCAGGAACTCCTTGTGCTTTCCAATCTTGCCAAGAGCATCCGCCAGCACCGTTTTAGCTTGGGTGGCCGAGAGCCCAAGATGGATGGGGTCGAAGTCCGCAAGTACTAGGCCTTCGTTCCAACTCGGTTTCGCCCAAGGCGGGTTTCCGACAATGAGGTCAAAGCCGCCGCGTTCGCGAAGCACGTCAGCAAAGATAAGGTCGTAATGGGTGAAGCGCTCTCGGGCGGCGACCTGCTGGGCGATCTTGAGCCAGGGCGAGGCGTCGGTCAGGGCGTCGATGTCCGTGGGTTGGAACATCGTGCTTTGTTGGCCTGCGGAAGGAAGCTCGGCGGCGATCGCATCGGCGGCTTCCTGACGGGCAAGCAAGTCGCCTTGTTTTGGACCTGCGTATTCCGCGTCAGGAACGGCGAGGTCTCCGCTGGATGTGATTCCGCCCTTCAGAATTGAGGCGAGGCCGAAGAGGAATTGCTGCCGGGATGGGAGTTTGTCTGCCTGGTCCAGCGGCCAGAGCCAGAGGGCGCACCAGGCGTCCATAGCGGTCTTGAGACGTTGGTAGGGCAGAGAGTTCGATACGTGCTCTTCACCCTGCAGCACGCGCAGACGCTCAAGCTTCGACTGGTAGTCCTCACCTTTGACGCCAGGCATGGTTCTGCTTGGCCAGATCGTGATCTCATCATTGCTGCTGGCGCGCATCTTCATAAGATCATCAGCGACGGCCTCGAAAAGAGCGTCGGCGGCCTCTGAAAGTTGAACGAGCAATTTGACTTCATGGTCTTCGAAGGGATCAAAGAAACCGCCTTTTCGCCAATCCTTGATCTTGTCCTGTGCGGGCTTGGCAAATGCTTCGATGGATTTCTCCTTGTCGAATTTTGCCATGTCCTTTGCAGGCAAGAGGAACTGCCAGACATGCGACTCGGGCCGCGTGCCGCGCCATCCAATTTCTTCGGGCTTTTCATTCAGCCAGAGGTCTTTCGCTTTCTTGGTGCTCAGCAAGCGTTTGGGATAGCTCGCGCGCCGTGCACCAATCAGCGAATTGCCTGCATGCAGCTGGTCGCCGAACCAGGGGGAGAAGTCTCCTTTATGGAGGCTGTTGAGCCAGAGTGATATTTGTCCGAGCTCGACCGCGATCGGATTGAGATCAACACCAAAGCAGTTTCGGTCGGCGATATAGGCTCGGACACGCTGACGCTCTTCAAAATAGTCCTCCTGCGGAATTCGCTCGCCCGTTTCCTGCTGCTTGCGGTCGAGATAGAGGTCAGCGAGCTGATTGGTCGCTTCCACAAGGAAGGCTGCGGAGCCCATGGCCGGTTCGAGAACCTTGAGCTCAAGAATCTCGTGTGCTGTCAGGTCTTTGCAGCGCTCCATCAACGCATGTTTCACCAGCAGCCGGGCGAGGGGTTCCGGTGTATAATAAGAGGCCGACTTCTGCCGATCACGGCCGGCAAGGCGATAGATAAAGCTGCCCTTCTTGTATATGCGGGGCTCGGAGCCGTCATAGACGATCTGTTCGGGCGCGAACTCGCTCGCTCGCCCCCGCTCCACGAAATAGCTCGGCGCAAGTGGATCGATCTTGTCTGTGGCGGAATAAGTGTCTTCTTCCTCTTCGACGTGGTCGTCGCTTTCGCCTTCTTCATCGTAGTCTGCTGTCTCGTCATCCTCGTCGCCAGAATCGTTGCTGCCTTTTCCGGGAATGAGTTCAATGAGATCGGTCTTGGCCACAAAGCCCGTGAACGAAATCAGGGTTTCATAGACGGCGCCTAATTGGCCGATTCCAAGCTGCGCATAGGATATTCGGCCGGTACCGGCTTTGTCCTGCTTCAGCGAAAGCAAGCGGATGATCTTTTGAAGCGCCTCATTTCTCAACTGCACACGTGACAGAATTGGCGTGCTCTTCGGGTCGAGAAGGGAAACGCGTACCCGCGGGAGCGTGAAGGACTTGCTCGCGCCAATCTGTCGAGGATCAAGCCCGTCGAACATGAGACCGAGCAGACGCTGAAGGCTGTCCCAGATGAATGTGCCTTCGCGGTCCTCTACCGTACGGAGACGGATAGACTCAAGTCCCCGAAGAGCCTCGAGGCTATAGCCGGACAGATAAGCCGGATCCCGCATCGGCATGATGCCGAGCCTTGGATTGGCTTCCGCATAGAAGAGGAAGAGGAGCCGGTACATATAGCGCAGGCATTCGATCGAGAGGTCCTGACTCTCGATCCACACGCCCGCGCGCGGGTGGCCCTTCGGATACTTGTTCTCGCAGGCGGCAAGCACCTCATTGCCGAGGAGCTCAATCGCCTCGCGGACGGTCTTCTTGAGTGAGGACGTGACGGCGTTTGCGTGTCGCTGCGCTTCTTCCTCGAGACGCTCGGCGAGGGGAATGCCGGTCTGCGGTACGCGAGCTTCTCTGGAAATGAAACAGGCAACTGCCTGAAGCGTGGCGCGGTCTGCGCGCGTGAAGATTTCGACGAGGTCAAAACGCAATACCGCGCGGCCAGCCCATTTGTTTCGGTCAACGAGGACCAGCTGCGCAGGAGAAGCGACGAGGACGAAGCGTGGCGGTTCATCCTGACTGAATATACCCGAGGAGATCAGATCTTCGATCGCCGTTTCAGTATCTGCGCTCTCTAATAGATTGTCGGGAAACTGGTCGTTGGAAAAGCTCAGCGAGAGTGGATCGACCGCTTCATCATCCTTGCCGGGAAGCGGTGCCTCGATAATCCAGAGTCGGTCCTTGCCATCACTGTCAGCAACCCGCGCGAGCGTTGGGATTGAGCCGCCGCCATTCAGCGGCACATGACTTCGGCGATAGTCGTAGCCAAGCGCCCGGACGATCGTGGAGAGTGCAGTTCTTGCGCTTTCAAGCGCTACGTCTCGTGTGCCGGCCTGCCGGATACGACTCAAAAGCCTGAGATACTCTTCGGCAATCGGCTCAAGCCGCTTGTCTGGTGAAGCAGTTCCCGGCTCCGATGCCCAGCGCGCAATCGCGTCAGAGATTTCTGCTTCCAGTGCCGAAGATAGGAAGGCAGTCGGGTAGAAGTCATTCTCGTTCTCAATGCCGAAGAGCTCAAACGCCATGTTCTGACCTCCTGAACACAGCCTTGATATCGACGTGGGGGTTAGGATCATCTGACAGATTGCAGATTTCCGCGATCCACTTTTCTGAGGCTTTGAACATAGCTTCTGTCTTGCGTTGTAGCTGCGCTTTTCGGCTGAGGCGCGCGCGCTCAGGAAGCGACACACTGGCCATGTCGACATTGTCGCCAAATTGCAACGCTAACTGAGTGTCGAAGCGACCCCTGAACTCATCGAGCCTTGAGCGGATATTCTTTGCAACTTCGCTGAGCTCAGACTGCTTCGCGCGACGCGCTTTTGAGAGTTCGTCTTGAAAGGCTTCGACTGCGACTTCGAGCAGACTTGTTGATGGCAAGGGTGTCTCGCGTGCCTGGTTGGCTGTGTCACCTGTAAAGCCGATACGTTTCAGAAAAGACGCGACGTCCATGTCGATGCGCAAAAGTGCGCCATCCTTGATCAGGACAATCCCCCACAGATCAGCTGAAGGTCGACCTAAACCGTCAACGATGGAGCCATGCACAAGGACAGCCGTCTCACCTGATTCCAGACCTTGTTGGACATCGCAAAGGGGCGCTTCGCCATGGGCAAAGAGAGACTCGGCCCTGTCTCCGAGCCATTGTACAAGCGGATGGACATCCCAGAGATATTGAAGGCTCGGCCAGGCCCGGTCAGAGGCCCGCGCCTGCGCGATCGCAGCTGTTACATTGCTCGCCCGGTCGGTGAGTTCGATCCGCTGACCTGGCCCTACAGCTTCTGCAGGCATGTAACGGTCATCAACCTCGCCAGCTTTATTGAACCCGAACGCATCACTTGCCTTGAGTTCGTCTGGCAGGGTCAATCGAATTACCCGTTCGATTTCGTCGACTTCGAGGTTCCTCAGGCCATGCTGCGTCAGGCTCTGCAACATATCGGCCGCAAAGCTGAACGTGTCGCGATAGAGCCTAGGTGGTTTAACTACCACTTTATCGGAAGCAGGCGCCTTTTGCTCATATTCGCTAAAGAGCAATGCCCAATCGTCATCTGCTTGCGCGCTGGCGTCTGTCTTAGCCCGCCTGTCCATCTGATCTTCGAAGGCGGCCGGACCGATTGCGCCCGCGATCGCTTCGGCGACAACTTCTTCTTCAGCTTCGATGTCGCCCCGACCCAGGAACACTGCGGGATCCCCTATGCCGTCCTGCGCCGCCTCATCCTTGGCAACCAGCTTTTCGAGCACCCACATGTCACGGACGCGTTCATGGCTACTTTCGCCTATGAAATAATAGATCTCTGGTTGACGGTCCTGGCCATATCGATCAATCCGACCATTACGTTGCTGGAATCTCAGGAGCGACCAAGGCAGGTCAAAATGAACCAGGCGATGGCTCTGGAAGTGCAGATTCAGTCCCTCTGACGCCATATCGGAAGCCAGCAAGATTCGAATCTTTGACCCTTCCTGGCCGAAGTCTTCGAGGGTCTTCTGCGTGCGTTCATCAGCTTCGACTGACGATCCGTCGACCTTGCCGATCGCCTCATCTGACAGACCAAGGTCGTCTGACAATCGCGATTTCAACCAGTTCAGCGTTGCAATGCGTTCGGAGAAGATAACAAGCCGGTCGCGCGGGTCCCGCCCTGACCAACCGATTTCCTTAAGCAACCTTATGAGATCGCGATATTTGCTGAAAGACTCAGGCGTAACCGATGCGAGGACCGAGGCAAGACGTTCCAAATTTAAGCGGTCTGCATCTGAGCCTTTTGCCGTGCCGGACTTCATTCTTTGCAAGCGGCCCCTCACGGTTTCAAGACAAGCCGTCGGGCTTGAAAACAAAGCCTTTGCCAGCGTGGTTCGGAACAGGTCGATCGCTTTGCGCGGTGCACCCGGCTCGGTGTCGAGGTCGAGCTTCAGGTTCGCGACAAAATCATAGGCCGCATCTTCCTCAACGCTCAGCGGGAAATGACGAGCATGGATAATGCGCGCGGGCACATGCCGACGGATATCAGCCATCACTTCAGGAGATGATCTGAATCGACGTACGACGAGGTCTTCAATGTCCTCGCGCTTCAAGGCCTCGGGGTCGGGCACCCGCGTTGGATCAAGCATCTCAATCAGGCTCGCGAAAGAGCTTGCTGAGCCGTCATGCGGTGTTGCAGTCAGAAGCAGCAGCGCATCTGTTTGTTGAGCGAGCAATTCGGCAAGTTTGGCTCGCTGGCTCTTTGACCCTGACGCCGACTTGCGTGCGGCCACATTGTGAGCCTCATCAATGATAATCAGGTCCCAGCGCGAGTTCTCGAGCGCCACACGATACTGAAGGTCCTTTTTAAGCGTATCGATCGAGACGATCGCGCGATCAAACTGATCGAACACGTTGTAGTTGGAAGGGATCGAATTGCGCATCCGCTTGATTGCCGCACTATCGAGGCGCGCAAGTGGAATAGAAAATCGCGTCCAGAATTCGCGTTGGAACTGGCCGAGCATGGCCCGCGTTGAAATGACAAGAATACGGTCAGCCCGGTGTCGCAGAATGAGCTCCGAAGCGATCAAACCTGCTTCGAGCGTTTTCCCAAGCCCGACGTCGTCCGCGACCAGAAGCCGGACGCGTGATTGAGCGAGCGCTAGATGGACAGGCACATGTTGGAAAGAGAGATCGTCAATGGCAGCATGACCCAGAACGAGCGGGGTTTGAGTTGTTGGCGGTGCGCTTCGGAAGGCGGCTTCCAGGTAAAGCTTTGTTTTCCTGAAATTACTCGATGTATCGGGGACAAGAGTGAGGTTGGCGGGATCCAACAGTTCAAGGTCAGGCTCCAATCGGTCAATAAAGATCGACGTTTTCCCTTTGACGATGCCTGTCAGTCCGAGACAATGAAGGAAGTGAGACGCGCCGTCAGGTTCAACCCGTTGGATTTTCCAAACCGCGCCACGAATCTTCGCGCGCGCCCCTGGAGTAGGACGTCGGTTGTCGGTTGGCGTGTATTTAAGTTCGAAAGTCATTGGCTAATCGTATTGTTTTCTTTGAAGTTTGCCACGGTCTGACACCGTATTGAATCCTAACCACGTCGTCGAACGAGGGCTCCTCTATCCTTATCAATTATTTCGATTTCTGACCTGTCCGGCCCATCATTTTGAGAATCGTCTAAGCCCTTGATCAGTAACCGAGTATCGGTCACTTCGAAACCAGAGATTGCCCGCTTAACCCACCGGATGAAGCTGACCTCTGCCGATCATGTCCGGCAATACCTGAGCGCCTGGCGCGCAAGTATCTTAGCTTGATGATCCGAACTCCTGCCAGCTTCCTACCGCCTCAATATCTCTCCCGACCAGCCGGGTC
>TARA_R110002049_G_scaffold489_6_pt1 | contig 18822 bp, 10 predicted proteins | sample TARA_R110002049 | Tara Oceans TARA_R110002049 (sample SAMEA4396941) | marine metagenome | biome: Polar Biome; feature: [SRF] surface water layer (ENVO:00010504); material: water (ENVO:00002006), including particulate matter (ENVO:01000060) such as... | depth 5 m | reverse complement strand
GATAAAAATTTATCGAGATTTATTTTGTCTCCAATACTATCAATCAGTGCATAGGTTCTCAGTTCGCGTTTGTCTAAAGCTTCTCTTCTGTAATTATCCCAGTATTTAGACTCTCTTCCTCCTACATTTTTTGGTAAAGTAAGAGAGACAAATGGGAAATCTTTCTTTTTTAATGTCGCATTAGGGGTGATTTCAGAAAGGTAACTTTTGCCAACATATTTAAAACTGCCAAAACCTTGTCCCAAAATAATGACAAAATTCAGCTGTTCAGGAAACCAATATTCATCATTTATATATTTATATTTCTGTTGAATAGTAAAATCAATTTTTCCAGAGTTAAATGTAGAAGCATCGACGCTTTCAACTGCATATCTGTTAGAGTTGATGTAAAGCAATCCTTTTAAGCCTTCAAAATTTCTATTTGTCTTTGGTTCAAAAGAAATAACAAAAACTGTATCCTTACCTTTTAGGTATTCTTCTTTTAACTTGAATTTATATTTTTTTGTACTCCCTTTAGAAATCGGATTAAGGTAGGGCGTTTCAAAAAGTTCAATATGTTCATTATAAAATGAAAAAGGCTGAAATGCATTTGCCAGAACGGCAAAATTAGGATCTTTTAAACCAGATGTTCTTATCGCAATAATGCTATCTTCACTAAATCGTGGTTTTAAATATTTGTGTTTAGCAATGGTTTCTGTTATAAAAAAGTAAGAGCCTTTTAAAAATGTTTGAGTCTCCTTTAAGGAATCATTCATTGGTTTACTATCATCTACATCAACAACAATTTTATCGTAAGACTTGTAAGTGTAGGATTCTAAATTTTCCGGATTATTAATAGCTTTATTAGCAAATGCATTTCTAATAATACGATGCGCTGGGTTTTCTCCATCGATAACAACTTCATCTAATTCGCTAAATTTTGATTTAAGTCTTATGATTTGAGAATTAATTTCGTCTAGTTTTATTTCTTTTGTTTCATAACCAACATAGCTTATTGTTATTGTTTTGACGGTATTAGATACATAAAAAACCCCATCAATATCGGTAGACGTGCCTTTATTTTCTAATTCGCTAAAAAGCACATTTGCAAAAGGAATGACCTCTTGTGTAGTACTATCAATAAGTTTAAATTTCTTTAGAGTTTGAGCACTCATTATTAGGCTAAAAAAATAGACGAATAAAACTAATAGCTTTTTCATTTTTTGAATTTAGAATAGGCTTAGAAAAATAAGCAATTTTTATAAACTTTGACCACTATAGCCGACATTCATTGCTTATCTTTGTAGCTTAATTCTTTTTGATTATGAGCAAACAAAGCAAACGCATAGAAGCTTTATTATATCACGCAAAACCAACTCCAGGAAAGATAAAAGTAGTACCTACAAAAAAGTATGCATCGCAACGCGATTTATCTTTGGCATATTCTCCAGGTGTAGCAGAACCATGTTTAGAAATTGAAAAAGACGTTAATAACGTTTATAAATATACGGCTAAAGGTAATTTAGTTGCTGTTATTTCTAACGGAACGGCTGTTTTAGGTTTAGGAAACATTGGTCCGGAAGCCTCTAAACCTGTAATGGAAGGAAAAGGTTTGCTCTTTAAAATCTTTGCAGATATTGATGTTTTTGATATTGAAGTAGATACAGAAGATGTTGAAGCTTTTATTGCTACAGTTAAAAATATTGCACCAACATTTGGAGGGATTAACCTTGAAGATATTAAAGCTCCTGAGGCTTTTGAGATTGAACGTCGCTTAAAGGAAGAATTAGATATTCCTGTGATGCACGATGATCAGCATGGAACAGCAATAATTTCTGCAGCAGCTTTAATCAATGCTTTAGAGATTGCAGAAAAAAAGATTGAAGATGTTAAGATTGTAGTAAGTGGTGCTGGTGCAGCTGCTATTTCTTGTACAAGATTATACCAAGCTTGTGGTGCTAGCCGTAAGAATATAGTAATGCTAGACAGTAAAGGTGTTATTAGAGACGATAGAGATAGTTTAACGTCTCAAAAAGCAGAGTTTGCGACGCATCGCAGAATAGATACCCTTAGTGAAGCCATGAAAGATGCGGACGTATTTATAGGTCTGTCACAACCAAATATTGTAACTCCAGAAATGCTGTTATCGATGAAGGCAAATCCGATAGTATTTGCAATGGCAAATCCGGTTGCAGAAATTAGTTATCAATTAGCAGTAGATACTAGAGATGATATTATTATGGCAACTGGTCGTAGTGATCATCCTAACCAAGTTAATAATGTTCTTGGATTTCCATTTATATTTAGAGGAGCTTTAGATGTTAGAGCAACTAAGATTAATGAAGAAATGAAGATGGCAGCTGTAAAGGCGTTATCTAATTTAGCAAAAGAGCCTGTGCCAGAGCAAGTAAATATTGCATATGGTGAAACACGTCTAACTTTTGGTAAAGATTATATTATTCCAAAACCGTTTGATCCAAGATTAATTGCAGAAGTTCCTCCAGCAGTAGCAAAAGCAGCTATGGAAAGTGGTGTTGCTAAAGAGCCAATTGAAGATTGGGACCGTTATAGAAACTCATTGTTAGAACGTTTAGGTTCTGATAATAAATTGGTAAGAATGCTTATCAGTAGAGCAAAAACAAACCCTAAAAGAGTAGTTTTTGCAGAAGCAGATCAATTAGATGTATTAAAGGCCGCACAGATTTCGCATGATGAAGGTGTCGCTTTTCCTATTTTATTAGGTCGTAAGGATGCGATACTTAAACTCATGGAGGAAATAGAATTTGATGCAGATGTTCAAATTATAGATCCAAAATCAGATGAAGAAACAGAGCGCAAAAACCGTTATGCAAAAGCATATTGGGAAAAACGCAAAAGGCAAGGCGTAACTATCTATTCGGCACAAAAGAAAATGCGAGAGCGTAATTATTATGCTGCGATGATGGTTAATGAAGGCGATGCAGATGCAGTAATTACTGGTTATTCTCGTAATTATCCTTCAGTTGTAAAACCAATGTTAGAGTTAATTGGTATGGCAGACGGTGTGGCAAGAATAGCAACCACCAATGTTATGATGACGCAACGTGGACCAATGTTTTTAAGTGATACGTCTATAAATATTGATCCTAACGCAAAAGATTTAGCTAAGATTGCAAGGATGACGTCTAGAGTCACAAAAATGTTTGGTATAGAGCCTGTTACTGCAATGATTTCATATTCTAATTTTGGGTCTTCAGAAAATCCTAGAGCAGAAAAGGTAAGGGAAGCGGTTTCGTATTTACATAAAGCGTATCCAGAAATGGTTGTTGATGGTGAATTACAAACAGATTTCGCTTTAAATTCAAAATTATTACAAGATATTTTTCCGTTTTCAAAATTAGCTGGTCGTAAGGTGAACACGTTAATTTTTCCAAATTTAGATTCAGCAAATATTACATATAAGTTATTGAAAGAATTAAATAGTGCAGAATCAATTGGACCTATAATGATGGGAATGCGAAAACCAGTGCATATTTTACAATTAGGTGCAAGTGTAGACGAAATTGTAAATATGGCGGCAATTTCAGTTATTGATGCTCAAGAACGTGAAAGAAAACACCATTAATAGTGATTTTTATTAGTGTTTAGGGAAATATTTTAATGAAAATAATTTTATTACTTTTGGTTTTTTAACTTCAGTTATAAATGATTACACATATAGAGGGTAAACTCGTAGAGAAAAATCCAACAGACGTTGTTATAGATTGTAATGGTGTTGGGTATTTCATTAATATATCTTTTCATACTTTTTCTCAAATTCCAGATAAAGAACATTTAAGACTTTATACGTACCTTCAGGTGCGAGAAGATTCCCAGAGCCTTTACGGTTTCTCAACTAAAATGGAACGCGAGATATTTGTATTATTAATATCAGTAAGTGGTATTGGTGCTAATACAGCACGTACTATGCTGTCTTCATTAACACCAGATCAAGTAAAGGACGGTATTGCAAGTGGTGATGTTTCCTTAATACAAAGTGTAAAAGGAATTGGTCTAAAAACGGCACAGCGTGTTATCATAGATTTAAAAGATAAAGTGTTAAAAGTTTACGGTTTAGATGAACTTTCTCTTACGCCAAACAATACGGACAAAGATGAAGCGTTATCAGCTTTAGATGTTTTAGGATTTAATAGAAAACAATCTGAAAAAGTAGTTGATAAAATTTTACAAGCCCAACCAGATGCCCTTGTAGAGCAAATTATAAAAGAAGCGCTTAAAAACTTATAATGCAATTGAATAAAACTAACCATAATTACGCTTTATCCTATAGGTTTTATTGTGTATTAGCTCTTGTAATGCTAATAGGTAATTCGCTTTTGGCTCAAGAAACACAGCCAGAAACCGAACAAGATAGTACAATAACTACGTTTTCATTTGGTAAATTAAATATGCCAAACCCTAACAGTATTGTATCTAAATACGAATACGATCCTATTCTTGATCGTTATGTCTACACAGAAAAAATAGGAAATTTTAATATTAACTACCCATTAATTTTAACGGCAGAAGAATTTCAGAAATTAGTATTAGAAGAAAAGCTTAAAGCTTACTATAAGAAAATGGCTGATGCCAAGGCTGGACAAAAAGAAGGTGCAGAAGAAGATCAGAAAAACTTATTACCAGAGTTTTATGTCAATTCTGGATTATTTGAAAGCATTTTTGGAGGAAATACTATTAATGTAATTCCACAAGGTTCTGTTGAAGTAGATTTAGGGGTACTGTTTTCAAAACAAGATAACCCTTCGTTCTCACCAAGAAATAGAACAAATTTTACTTTCGATTTTGACCAGAGAATAAGTTTAAGTTTATTAGGTAAAGTTGGTACAAGGCTTCAAGTAACTGCTAATTATGATACAGAAGCTACTTTCGATTTTCAACAAGTTGTAAAGTTAGAGTACACACCAACCGAAGATGATATTATTAGAAAAATTGAAGTTGGTAATGTTAACATGCCATTAAATAGTTCACTTATAACAGGTGCTCAGAGTTTATTTGGTGTTAAAACGGAATTACAATTTGGTAAAACAAGAGTTACTGCTGTATTCTCAGAACAACAATCTCAAGCCAAATCAGTGGTTGCAGAAGGTGGTGGAACGGTAGAAGAATTTGAATTTTATGCTAGAGATTACGACGAAAACAGACACTTTTTCTTAGCGCAATATTTTAAAGAAACTTATGATAAGTCTTTATTACAATATCCTTTTATAGATAATCAAGGACTTCAAATTACAAGAATAGAGCTTTGGGTTACTAACAGAAATAACCAAACTGAGAATGTTAGGAATATTGTAGCGTTTCAAGATTTAGGAGAATCTTCAGCTGAGAATATTGGTTTAGAACCTTTACCAGCAGGTTTTATTAATAACCCAGGAGCAAAGCCAAATAATAAAAATAATGATTTCGACCCAACAAGTATTGGTGTTGGAGGATCTCAATTAACGGATTTAGTAAGGAATATTACGTCTGTAGAAAACGGTATTAATGTATCCGTAAATGAAGGATATGATTACGGAAAGTTAGAATCTGCAAGAAAGTTAACAGAAGGACAAGAGTATGTTTTAAATTCAGAATTGGGTTATGTTTCATTAAATCAGCGTTTATTAAATGATGAAGTATTAGCAGTAGCCTTTCAATATACATTAGGAGGAGAAGTTTTTCAAGTTGGTGAATTTGCTAACGATGGCGTTGACGCAACAACTGTAAGTGATACCTCAGGAACTCAAGTTGTAAATAATCAAAGTTTAGTCTTGAAAATGTTGAAAAGTGCAGTAACATCTGTAGAACAACCTATTTGGGGTCTAATGATGAAAAATATCTATGATACTGGTGCTTTTCAATTAAGTGAAGAAGATTTTAAACTGAATATCTTTTATACAGAAGCCTCTTCAGTAAATTATATAAATCCAATTGAAGGCACAACATTTCCGACTTTTGATAATAATACAGTTTACAGTGGTGACGATTCAGAAATTAATGAAACACCATTAATAAGACTGTTCCATTTAGACCGTTTAAATTATAATAATGATCCGCAAGAAAGAGGTGATGGATTCTTTGATTATGTTGAAGGAACTACGGTCTTATCTCAAAATGGTAAAATAATATTCACAAAAGCGGAGCCATTTGGACGTTATTTATTTGATGTTTTAGACGATGATGGTAACCCAAATAACAATGAAGCTGATTATGATGATGTAACCAACACTGAAAGTGGATATAACGAAAACCAAAAGAAATACGTTTATGATATTCTTTATAAGTCTACAAAAACCGCAGCTTTAGATGAAGCTGAAAAGAATAAATTTCAAATAAAAGGACGTTTTAAAAGTAGTGGAGGAGATTCAGGTATTCCAATAGGTGCTTTTAATGTACCAAGAGGTTCTGTTAGAGTAACAGCAGGTGGACGTCAACTTGTAGAAGGTGTAGATTATACTGTAAATTATCAATTAGGTCGTGTTGAAATTTTAGATGAAGCGCTAAAAGCATCAAACACACCAATTAATGTTTCTGTAGAAAACAATGCCGTTTTTGGACAGCAAACAAAACGTTTTACAGGTGTAAATGTAGAGCATCAATTCGATGAGAATTTTGTTTTAGGAGCAACATTATTAAATCTTAGTGAGCGACCAATAACGCAAAAAGCGAATTATAATTCAGAGCCTATAAATAATACAATTTTTGGTTTTAACGGAAACTACTCAACAGAAGTTCCTTTCTTAACAAGATTAGTCAACAAATTACCAAATATTGATACAGACGTACCTTCTAATCTTTCTGTTAGAGGTGAGTTTGCATACTTATTACCAGGAGCAGCAAGTGGAGCAGATTTTAATGGAGAAGCTACAGCATATATTGATGATTTTGAAGGTACACAAGGTGCAATTGACTTATTAAGTCCGTTGTCTTGGTCATTAGCTAGTAGACCACTTACAGTAAATGGTGTAGGTGAAAATGATATATCTAACAAACAAGGTATAGAAAATGGTTTTGGTAGAGCGCTTTTAAATTGGTACACAATTGATCCAATTTTCTTTAGTGCACAGCGTCCTAGTGGTATGACCGATGATGATGTTTCTGATATTTATACACGTCGTGTGTTTATTGAAGAAATATTTCCTGATCAAGATATTGTGCAAGGACAGACATCAGTAATCAATACGTTAGATTTAGCTTATTATCCAACAGAAAGAGGTCCATATAATTTTGACCCAACAATAACTAATAACGTATTAACTAATCCTGCTGAAAGTTGGGCAGGTATAACGAGACAAATTACATCTACCGATTTTGAGCAATCCAATGTAGAATATATAGAATTTTGGATACAAGATCCATTTTTAGATAACCCAGCAAATACAGGAGGTAAATTATTTATAAACCTCGGTAATATTTCAGAAGATGTTTTAAAGGATGGTAGAAAACAATACGAAAATGGTTTACCAGAAGATGGTGACGTTTCATCATTAATTCTACAACAACCTTTAACGTTAGAAAATCCTTATGTAGTACCTCAAAATCAATCATTGATTTACACCTTTGATACTACAGGAGACCAAAGAACAAATCAAGATGTTGGTTACGATGGTTTTGATGATGCAGAAGAGGCTCAAATGTTACAGACACTTTATGGAGGAAATAACTTTGGAGAAGATCCTGCAAACGATAACTATTCTTACTACTTAAACGAAGAAGGCGGTATTTTTGAACGTTATAAAAAATATAATGGTTTAGAAGGCAATACACCAGATACGTTTACAGATACTAATAGAGGTTCTACAACTCAGCCAGATGTGGAAGATATAAACAGAGATAACACAATGAATACCATTGATAGTTATTTTGAATATGAAATAGACATTACACCTGCCAGTTTAACGGAAGATAATCCGTACATCTTTGATGTAAAAGGAGGTCCAGGCGAACCCATAAGTGTTACACTTCCAAATGGAGATGTAAGGACTGATGTGAAGTGGTATCAGTTTAGAATTCCTATTGCAGATAGTGATATACGTGAAGCAATAGGTGGTATTTCAGATATTCGTTCTATTCGTTTTGCGCGTATGCATTTATCTGATTTTACACAGAATACAGTTTTACGTTTTGCATCATTAGATTTAGTGCGTAGTGATTGGAGACGTTATTCGCTGCCATTAGATGATGAGACTATTACAGAACATGAAAACGACCTAACCGAATTTAATGTTGGTATTGTTGGTATACAAGAAAATAATGGCTCATACGAAACACCTCCAGGAGTAGAAAGAGAAGAGCTAAATAATAACAATAGTATAATTAGACAAAATGAACAATCTTTAGTTCTGCAAGCTTGTGATTTAGAAGTTGAAGATTACAGAGGTGTCTATAAAAATATTAATTTAGATATGCGTCAGTACAAACGTTTACGAATGTTTTTACACGCAGAAGCTCAAGATGGAGAAGCATTAGATATAGGAGAAATGACTGCTTTTATAAGAATGGGTAATGATTTAACTGAGAATTTTTATCAGGTTGAAGTCCCATTATTACCATCAGATTTTGCAGAAGGCACTGGAGCAGAACAGCTTTGGCCAGATGAAAATGAGATTAATATTTCCTTAGAAGCGTTTCAACAAATAAAGTCTAAAGGTATTTTTGACCAAACGTTGTCTAATGAAGACCCAACATTTTATAATGTTATTGATGGTGAAGTAAGTGAAAATGCAGTAGATGAATTTGGTACGGTTGCAATTGGTCAGCAACGTGTTGCGATAAAAGGTAATCCTAATTTTGGAGATATTAGAGTCCTGATGGTTGGTGTTAAAAACAGCAATACAACAGAAAGTGTTTGTGGTGAGGTTTGGTTTAACGAATTAAGAATGTCTGGTCTAGAAAACGAAGGTGGTTGGGCTGCTGTTGTTAGCATGGATACAAACTTTGCAGATTTTGCAGATATTAGCGCAACGGGAAGCAGAAGCACAATTGGGTTTGGAGGTATAGAACAAGGGCCAAATGAAAGAAGCTTAGAAGATGTACAGTCCTATGATGTTGTAACTAATGTACAATTAGGGCAATTATTACCAAAAAAATGGGGAGTTCAGATTCCATTTAACTATGCTCAAAGCGAAGAGTTGGTAACACCTAAATTCGACCAATATTACAATGACCTTACTTTAGATTCTCGTATAGATGCTGCGGAAACTAGTGAAGATGAAGATCGTATTAGAGAACAATCGGAAGATTATACCAAACGAAAGAGTATAAACTTTATTGGTGTTAGAAAGCAAAAAGCAGCCGAATCTGAAAAGCACTTTTACGATGTAGAAAACCTAACATTAAACTATTCTTATAATAAAGTAGAGCATAGGGATTTTGAAATTGAAAACGCATTAGATCAAACAGTGAGAGCTGGTGCCAATTATAATTATGCTTTTGAGCCTGTAAAATTTGAACCATTTAAAAAGAATGATTCACTGTTTACTGGAAAAAATTGGAAGATTTTAAAAGATTTTAACCTTAATTTATTACCATCTTCTTTTTCAGTTAATACAGATATTAATAGACAGTTTAGTAAACAAAAATTTAGAGAAGTAGAGTTAGGTGGTAGTAATATTGGTATAGAAGAATTGTTTAGAAGAAATTACACATTCGATTTTCAGTATGCTATAAATTATAACATTACAGATGCATTGAGTTTAAACTTTTCTGCAGCGAATACAAATATTGTTCGTAATTACTTTATTGATGATCGTATTAGTGGTCTACAAGATCCAGAATTAGATGTTTGGGATGGTTTCTTTGATTTTGGAGACCCTAATTATCAAACACAACAGCTACAAGTTAATTACGAAATACCACTGTATAAGATTCCAGCGTTAAGTTTTTTAAGAGCAACGTATTCTTATAATGGTTCATTTCAATGGCAAAAAGGATCTGATTTAAACGAAGGATTAGAAGTAGAGGATCCAGACAATCCAGGGGTTTATAATACTTATAATTTAGGGCATTCTATTCAGAACTCTAATACCCATAATATTAACTCTACGCTTAATATGGAAACCTTATACAAAACTGTAGGTTTAGTTAGAAAAGGAAAAAAGCGAAGTAGAGGGCGTACTAGAGCAGTAAGTACAAAAGGGCGTTCTGTAACACCAGATCAATCTATAGCAGATAAAGACAAAACTAAAGACCCAAATAAACTAAGTACAGGTAAAAAGGCATATAACACGTTTGTAGATGTTGTTACTATGGTAAAACGTATTCAGCTAGGTTATACAGAAAATAACGGAACTTTTCTTCCTGGATATATGCAAACACCAGGTTTCGTTGGTACTTTAAAACCAACTATAGGTTATACTTTTGGTAGTCAGCAAAATATTAGAGACCTAGCAGCAAGAAATGGTTGGTTAACTGTATTTCCGGATTTAAACCAACAATATACTGAAGTAAAAAACACATCGCTTGTATATTCTGCCAATATAGAGCCTATGAGAGATTTAAAAATTGATCTTATAGGTAACAGAACATTTGCAGAAAATATGTCTGAAAGTTTTCAGGCAATTGATGATGACTTAGATGGTTTAAGTGATAGGTACGAGGATTTAATCACAAACTCCTTTGGTAACTTTAATATCTCTACAGCATTAATAAAAACAGCCTTTAATACAAGTGATGAAAATCAATCAGAAACTTTTGATGATTTTAGATCTAACAGGTTAGTTATAGCAAATCGTTTGGCAAAAGAGTTTTATGGAGATACACCATATGCCACAGATGCTGAAGGTTACCCAGAAGGTTTCGGAAAAAATAGTCAACGTGTATTATTGCCAGCATTTTTATCTGCGTACCAAGGTACAGATCCAGATAAAGTAACTACAAGTGCTTTTAGAGATGTGCCAATTCCAAACTGGACTTTAAAGTATACTGGTTTAATGAAAATTCCATGGTTTAAAAAGACCTTTAGACGATTTTCTATTCAGCATGGTTACAGGTCTAGTTATACTATTAATCAATTCAGAACTAACTTAGATTTAGTGACAGAAGACTTAATTCCTGGTCTAGCTTATGGTGATCAGTCTCCTGATGTTATCGATCAAGCTGGTAATTATAAAAATGAAACGCTTTACAGTAACATTAACTTAGAAGAGCAGTTTAGTCCTTTAATGCGTTTAGATTTTGAAATGAAAAATTCTATTAAGGTTTTAGCAGAGATAAAAACAGATAGAATGTTATCATTAAGTTTTGATAATAATTTAATGACTGAGATACAAGGTAAAGAATACACGCTTGGTCTAGGATACCGATTTAAAGATTTAAGAATTAGATCACAACTTGCAGGTCCAAAGCAAATTATTGTAAGTGATTTAAATATGCGTGCAGATATTTCGGTAAGAGATAATAAAACGATTATTAGGTATTTAGATTTAGAAAATAATCAGATTACAGCAGGTCAAACTATTTGGGGATTAAAGTATACCGCAGATTATGCATTTAGTAAAAACCTAACCGGAATTTTCTACTTTGATTATACGTTCTCAGATTTTGCAATTTCAACATCGTTCCCACAAACCTCTTTAAGATCAGGAATTACATTACGATATAATTTTGGAAATTAAATTTGAATTGAAAGTATTAAAAATTTACATTTGTTGGATTAATTATATAATAGAATAAAAATGAATATACCATCAGAATTAAAATATACAAAAGACCACGAGTGGGTTAAAATTGAAGGCGACGTCGCTACAATAGGTATTACGGATTTTGCACAAAGCGAATTAGGTGATATAGTTTATGTAGAAGTTGATACTTTAGATGAAACTTTAGATATTGAAGAAGTGTTTGGTACTGTTGAAGCTGTAAAAACGGTTTCAGATTTATTTTTACCACTGTCAGGTGAAATTATAGAATTTAATGAAGGTTTAGAGGATGAACCAGAAAATGTAAATTCTGATCCTTATGGAAATGGTTGGATGATAAAATTAAAATTTTCTGATGCTTCACAAGTAGATGGCTTATTATCTGCAGATGCTTATAAAGCATTAATTAGTGGTTAAAAAAATACTATTACCTGTGTCAATAATATATACATTGGCATTAATCATTGCGAGTTTAATAACATTAAATGGAGTGCCGAGTTTAGGGTCGTCTTTTGATGATAAAATTTATCACATAGTCGCATATATAGGTTTAGCATTTTTATGGGCTTCTTGTTTTAAGCCCTTTGAAACAAAGTATATACCTTTTCTTGTGTTTTTTTTATCAGCTTTTCTTGGGTTTATATTAGAGTTACTTCAATACTTTGTTAATCCTAATAGAATGTATGATACCTACGATTTAATTGCAAACAGTATTGGAGCAATTTTTGGTACGTTAATTGCAACACAAATAAATGTATATAAATTAAAATAACATAAAGCCTTGCTTTTTTTACTATTATTTATTTAAATTAGCGATGTTATAAAAATTAAAACACTATGGAACTTAAAAAAAATCCGAAATCGGACGTCAGTCGTAACAGCTCGTTATACTTTGCTGTTGGTCTTGCGTTAATGCTTGGCATTACGTATATGGCGATCAATTATAAAACGTATGATAAAAGTGATATTGTAGCTGAATCTCTTAATTTAGATGATGAATTAGAGGAAGAAGTACCAGTTACGGAACAAATTGCGACGCCACCACCTCCACCACCACCACCACCTGCAGCTCCAGAAGTGATTGAGGTTGTAGAAGATGAAGTTGAGGTTGAGGAAACTGTAATTGAATCAACTGAAACAGAAATGGAAACAGAAATTGTTGAAATTGAAGAAGTAGAGGTTGTAGAAGTAGAAGAAGATATTGAAGTTCCTTTTAACGTAATTGAAAACGTTGCTGTTTTTCCAGGTTGTGAAAAAAAGAAAGGAAATGCTGCTAAAAAAGAATGTATGAACGAAAAGGTGAATAAGTTCATCGGTAAAAAGTTTAATACAGATTTAGCAAGTGATTTAGGTTTGCCTCCAGGAAAAAAGAGAATATTTGTACAGTTTAAAGTAGATAAATCAGGAAACATTTCTAGTATTGTTGCTCGTGGTCCTCACCCAGGATTAGAAAAAGAAGCAAAACGAGTTATCAGTCAATTACCTAAAATGAAGCCAGGAAAGCAAAGAGGAAAAGCAGTGGTTATGCCATTCTCAATTCCAATTGTATTCCAAGTACAAGACTAAGAAGTATATTTTTTATACCATATAAAAATCCCGTTCAAAATTAATTGAACGGGATTTTCGTTTTGGTATGCTTATTGTGACTTTGACATAATATTAACATTTAAATAATAGTATTATGAAAAATTCTAAAAAAGACTTCGGTTTTGCTGGTCAGAGCACTACAGAAGTAAAGAAACCACAAAAGCACGATGCAAATTTACAAAAAAACTCAACCCTTTATTTCCAAATTGGGTTGATACTTTGTTTATTGGGTACTTATGCACTTTTCGAAATGCAGTTCCAAGAAAAAAAAATCAATATCATTGAGGACGATATAGCTCAAGTCGATCCAGTTCTTATTGATTATGTACCACCTTTTATTGAAGAGGTTATTAAACCAAAAGCACCAGAGCCAACACCAAGTATTGAAATAATAGATAAGGTTAAGGTTGTGAAAAATGATCACCCTGAAATTAAAACTATTATTAAAGCACCAGATGAGCCAGTAGTTTCTACGCAGCCTGCTAAGATTGGAGATATTGATGTTATTGAAGAACCTACAGATTTAGAGCCTATTCCTTTTGTAGCTATTGAAAAAGTTCCAGTTTATCCAGGATGTGAGAAATACACCACTAACAACAAGCGTAAAAAATGTATGTCAGAAAGAATTACAAAATTAATCAACAATAAATTTAATACAAATATTGGTTATAAGTATGGTCTTTCTGGAAGACAAAGAATTCATACGCAATTTACTATTGATAAAAACGGAAATATTACGGATATAAAAATCAAAGGGCCTCATTCTGCATTAGAGAAAGAAGCTAACCGAGTAATCAATAAAATACCTAAAATGCAACCAGGTTTGCAACGCGAGGAACCAGTAGGAGTTATCTATACATTACCAATTATGTTTGAAATTAGAAACTAATTCAAAATAGTTACTATCATATTAGAACCGTTATTATTGTTATAACGGTTTTTTTTATGCACAGTTTGTCACTAAGGTTACTAAAAAAATTAAGTATCTTTCGCACATTAAAAATTAGTCCTTTATGAAGCGCATTGTGCTATTTGCTGTTCTACTAATGACCACTTTAGGTTATGCTCAAACGTTTTCTTCTTATGAAAAGCCTCCTGTGTTTAAAGCTTGTGATTCTGTAGCAGTAGATCAATTAAAGTCTTGCTTTAATTTTACGTTAAATACTTTCATTTATAAGAACTTTAAAGTACCTCAAGTTGTTGTAGACGAATCATACCAAGGAGATGTTCAGTTATTGTTTGAAGTTACCAATGAAGGTGAATTCAAAATTATATATGCTGATGCTATTTATGATGAATTAAAAACAGAAAGTAAACGTGTTTTCGATTTGCTTCCAAAAATAAGTCCGGCAACCTATAACGGCAATCCAACTTTTACACAATACAGCATAAGTATTGCTATTCCGTTAGCAGAGCCAAAAGAAGAACCGGTAAAGCAATTAGATGCTGAAGTCTTAACAGAAAATGACAGCCTAAATGCTACATTATCAGATGAGTTTAATCAACTTGAAAAAGAATTAAAACCTTACGAGAAATTAGAATATACGAGTCAATTAAATATACCATTTACGCACTCTTATTACGCACGTTTTGATGATGAAATGAATGCTATTGGTACAAACAGTCATACAGCTGCAAAACCTTTTGTTTATAGTGATGTTGCGCGATATTATGATATTCAAGCAGAAAAAGAGAGTTTAGCTAAGGATACGGATACGTGGTTAGGTAAAAAGATATTCAATGAGCATTTAGTAGAGGTTCAAGGAAAGGATTTTTGGTTTACGGTAGATCCTATATTAGATCTTCAAATAGGAAAAGATACAGATACTGATGCAGATTTTAATTCTACTTGGAATAATACAAGAGGTATTAATATTCAAGCAGGTTTAGGTAAACGGTTTAATTTAACAGCTTCAGTTTATGAAAGTCAAGGACGTTTTGCAGAATATTTTAATCAATATGCAGAAAGCTTAAAGGCTTTTGGTCCGGATCCGGCTATTATTCCTGGTCGTGGTATAGCAAAGAGCTTTAAGGATGATGCTTATGATTATCCTGTTGCTGAGGCCTATTTATCATATACTCCAGCTGATTTTTTAAACGTTCAATTTGGGCATGGTAAGAATTTTATAGGTGATGGCTATCGTTCATTGTTGCAAAGTGATGTGGCAAGTCCTTATCCGTTTTTAAAAGTGAATGCTACATTCTGGAAAATTAAATATACTAGTACTTGGATGTGGTTAAAGGATGTTAGACCAGAAGTTGTGGTTGATGATGCTTTTTTAACCAAGTATATGGCAAATCATTATTTAAGTTGGAATGTCAATAAACGTTTAAATATAGGTTTGTTTGAGTCTGTTATGTGGGCAGACACCAACGGAAGAGGTTTTGATGTTAATTACTTAAATCCAATAATTTTTTTTAGAGCAATAGAATTTCAAACAGGGCAAGGTGCAGGTAATGCAATTTTGGGTTTAACCTCTAAATACAAATGGAATAATAAGGTAAACCTTTATGGTCAGTTTGTTTTAGATGAATTTTCATTAAGTGATGTCAAAGCAGGAGATAAAAGTTGGAAAAATAAATTTGGTTTTCAATTAGGTGCAAAATATTTCAATGCATTTAAGGTTGATAATTTATTACTTCAGGCGGAATACAATCAAGTTAGGCCTTATACGTATTCTCATAATACACAAATTTTAAATTATGGACATTTTAATCAACCAATGGCACATCTTTGGGGAGCAAACTTTAGAGAGTTTGTATTGATTGGTCGTTATAATTATAAAAGATGGTTTGGTGATGCTAAAATGATTATAGGTCAACGTGGATTAGACTACAATACTGATGAAGATAGTTTTTCTTATGGAGGTGATATCTACAGAGACTATAATGACCGTAATGCAGACACAGGTATTCAAATAGGGCAAGGAAATAAGACTAATAGCTTTATGGCAGAACTGCAAGCAGGTTATTTATTAAACCCTACAACTAACCTTAAAGTATTTACTAATATTATCTATAGAGATTACAATCCAGATACAGTTAGTGCATCTACTGTACGTTCTGGTTCAGTTTGGTTTAGTCTTGGTGTAAGAACCGACTTGTTTAATTGGTATACCGATTTTTAGGATTTAATCTTCGGATTCGTTATGTTGGTCTTTCAAGCTATTATAAAAAGTTACTCGAATTTTTTCGCTATTAATAAAACCTGTTCCGTAATCTAAATCATCATAGATTTTGGTGAGACTTGTGTCTATTTTTACTTCGTCTTCAGTTTTGCCTTCGTCAATTGCTTTTTGAATTGTAGTTTTTAGGGTTTCAAGCATATTTAAAAAAACTTTATACTCTTCTATATTAGATAACTTTCCATGACCAGGAATTATTTTAGTGTCTACATTTATTACCATTAAGCCGCGCTTTACAGCTGTAATGTAGCCATCTACGCTTCCTCCAGAATTTAAATCAATATAGGGATAACGACCATTAAAATAAGTGTCACCAGTATGTAAAACGTTACTTTCTGTAAAATATAAAAGCGCATCACCATCAGTATGAGCATTTTCTGTGTGAAATATAGCGACGCTTTCTCCATTAATTGTAATGTTTAATTTATCGTTAAATGTAATTACTGGTAATGCCTTTTTTGGTTTAAAACTACCATCGCGCTGTTCTTCTTCTAGACGCTTCTTTACATTATCATGAGCAATAATAAGTGCACCAGCTTTGGCCATGTTTTCATTTCCACCAGAATGATCACCATGAAAATGTGTGTTCACTAAAAATTTTAAAGGTTTATCGCTCAATTCTTTAATCGCTTTTAAAATTTTATCAGACAAAGGCGCAAACTGATTATCTATAACAAAAACACCATCGTCGCCAACTGAAACACCAATATTTCCACCAGCACCTTCAAGCATATAAATATGCTCGGTTAGTTTTGTTGTTTTAATTTGAATATCGTCAAACCGGTTTTGAGAAAATATTGAAGTCGAAACGAGTAATAATAAAAGTGAAATGTGCTGTACAGTTTTCATTGCGTAGTTTTAAGTGCTGTTAGTCCTATAAAAATAAACAAACTTACAGTTAAATATGCTGTTAAATTAAAACTAAGGCTTTACGTTGGTTAGAATCAATTTTCAAACTATCTTTGCACTCGTTTTAAAAGGAATAAAATTTATACAGTTTGAGTAGCACAAAATCATCGGTATCAACAGCTTCTGTTGTAACAGATTTTAAGGAAATCACCAAAATGGGATTATCCTTAAGTGTTGTGTTTTCTTCATTGGCTGGTTATTTCCTTGGAGCGGAAGCCATAAGTTTTACCACTTTGCTTTTATTAGCTTTTGGAGGTTATTTTATGGTTGGTGCATCTAATGCCTATAATCAAATAATTGAGCGTGATTTAGATGCGCTTATGGATAGGACTAAAAATAGGCCAATTCCTGCAGGTCGTATGACCGTGAATACTGCATTTATTATAGCAACATCATTTACAATTTTAGGACTAATTACGTTATATGTGATAAATCCTAAAACAGCAATGTATGGTGCTATCTCAATATTTTTGTATACAAGTGTCTATACGCCTTTAAAAACTAAAACCTCATTATCTGTATTTGTTGGAGCCTTACCAGGAGCGATTCCTTTTATGTTAGGTTGGGTTGCGGCAAGAGATAGTTTTGGTATTGAACCAGGAATGCTGTTTGCTATTCAGTTTTTTTGGCAGTTTCCACATTTTTGGTCTATTGGTTGGTTTTTGCACGAAGATTATAAAAAAGGCGGATTCCACATGTTACCAACAGGTGAACCAGATAAAGGTACAGCCGTGCAAATTATAATGTATAGTGTTTGGACTGTTATAGCTTCTATTCTGCCTGTGTTTGGTTTTACAGGAGATTTAAAATTGTCTATTGTTGGTGCTATTCTTGTATTTATATTAGGAATGGTAATGCTAGCTTATGCATTAAAGCTGTTTAAACTAAGAACTGTAAAGGCAGCAAAGCAACTCATGCTATCAAGCGTATTTTATATCACATTATTGCAAATTATATATGTTGCAGATAAATTTTTGAGATAAATGGATTTAACACAAGGAACACATCAAGAAAAAACGGCTAGGTCTAAAAAGATGATGCTTTGGTTTGGTATAGGCTCTTTAATTATGTCTTTTGCAGGCTTAGTAAGTGCGTTTATTGTAAGTAGTAAACAACGACTTAATGAAGATTGGTTAATTGAATATCAATTGCCACCAGCATTTTTAATAAGTTTAGTACTTATTTTGTTAAGTAGTTTTACGTTTATTCTTGGTAAACAGGCACTAAAACAAAATAACAGAAAAATGGTAACCGTATGGTTATTAGTAACTTTAACTTTAGGAATTGGTTTTGTTTATAGCCAATTTGTAGGTTTTGGTGAGATTATAGCATCTGGCTATCATTTTGCTGGTCCTACCAGTAATATTACAATGTCTTACATCTATGTTATAGCTGTATTGCACATAGCGCACGTTATTGCTGGCCTAATATGTCTAATTGTTGTAATTTATAATCATTTTAAACAAAAGTATAACGCCAACAATATGTTGGGTTTTGAACTAGCAGCT
>TARA_R110002049_G_scaffold28635_1_pt1 | contig 18831 bp, 11 predicted proteins | sample TARA_R110002049 | Tara Oceans TARA_R110002049 (sample SAMEA4396941) | marine metagenome | biome: Polar Biome; feature: [SRF] surface water layer (ENVO:00010504); material: water (ENVO:00002006), including particulate matter (ENVO:01000060) such as... | depth 5 m | reverse complement strand
ACAATTAGATACCAGACCTTCGCCTCTTAACACCATATTATGGAACGCTAACGTTGACACAAAAGACGCTTACCTCTTAGGAACTTACTCCTTTTTTGACACTAAAAATATTGTATTTGAAACTTATCCCAAAAATCATGAATTACTTGGAAACCTCATAAATAATGAAAAAGTAAAACGCATGATTGCCATTTCTGAAGGCTGGTATACTATTAACCAAGTTGAAGACAAATTATATTATAATGATTTACGATTTGGCTTAATGGATTTAAAACCCAATTCTGAAAATTTTGTATTTAAATACTTAATAGATATAGATGCGTCAGGGAAAGTTAGTTTTATTGAACAGGAAAAAAAACAAACGGATGGCAAACAATTGATGCTTAGTTTATGGGAACGAATTAAAGGAAATTAAATTCAACTTAAAAATAAAACTTATTTCGATATTACTGCCACTGAAGTTGCTTTCTTTCTTGCCAATACTTTGTACTAGAAATTCCGAAAGCACTTAATTGTTCTATTTCAGAATTTGTTAATGAAATCTCAATGGCTTTTAAATTTGCGTCTAAATGAATTTCATTATTGGCACCACTTAAAACTAATGCTTCAGGAAAAACAGCCATACAATAACCTAATGCAATGGCATCTGCTCCTACGTTATATTTATTAGTTAATTGATCCATAAAATTATAGAGATTCTTATATTCAAAATAATTTGAATTTGGAATTAACCGTCCATTTGCCAACGCTTCTTTTATAATAAAAGGTCCCGATAAATTTTGTAATACGTCTTTGTATTTTGCCAAACTTTGGTCTAGAATATTGAAAGTACATTGATACGATTGAAATAGCACTTCGTTTTCAACCTCAATAGATAACGCTTTTTCTAATACTTCAGTTTGGTTATTACCAGTTGTAGTTAAGCCAATTGTTATATTATTTTCTTTTTTTAACTCGTGTAGACGTTTTAAAACTTCAAGATTATCTAAAACGCCTGTATCTAAAGTCGCCGAATGAATTTGATAGAGTTTAAGATGCGGTAGTAATAATTTTGAATATTCTAATTGCTCATTTAGCTTAATTAAGGAATGCTCTTTTATTTCGTGCTCTTTGGCATCAGGCTTAAAATTTGCGACATAAGTATAACCCCATTTTGTTGAAACCTTAATATCTGGGTCGTTCTTTTTATCTAACCATTCTACCAATAATTGTTCTGCCAATCCGTAACCTGGAGACGTATCAAAATATCTAACACCTTTATTATAAGCATCCTCAAGAACCCTTAACCCTTTTGCCTTAAATGCAGACAAGTTAAATGGTTTCTTATCTGCATTTTGCTTAATATTTATATAAACAGGTCTACCTATAGCAGCTGTTCCTAGTCCTATGTTTTGTGCTTTAAATGAATCTTCCAATACCTCTATGACTGATGGTTTTCTTTAAATATAACTTTCTTCAAATCTTAAGTAATGGCATGTGTAACCATTTGGATTTTTCACCAAATAGTCTTGATGATTTTCTTCTGCTTGCCAAAACGGTGCAAAAGGCTCTAAAGTAGTCACCACTTTACTATCCCATTTACCAGAAGCATTAACTATATTAATCATGTCTTGAGCAATTTCTTTCTCCTCTTCATTCTGATAAAAAATAGCTGAACGGTAACTAGAACCTTTATCGTTACCTTGTTGGTCTACCGTTGTAGGATTATGCATTCTAAAAAAGTAATCTAAAATCTCTCTAAAAGAGGTTACATTTGGATCATAAGTTAATTCAATACCTTCAGCGTGACCAGGATGATATTTGTAACTTGGATTATCGTTTTCACCACCTTGGTAACCAACTTCTGTATCTATAATTCCGGGACGTGATCTAAATAAATCTTCCATTCCCCAAAAACAGCCTCCTGCTATATATGCTTTTTTATAATTAGTCATTTTTTAATATAATTATAGTTAAATGTAATGTTTGTGATTAGTCTATTTTTTTAAAATAAATTACACTGAAATTAATAAAATTTTTATTCTATTATGAACTACAAGACAACATAGAGCAACCTACTTTATGTCTTGCCCATTCTGGTCGTTTTGCAAACCATTTTTTAGAATTGGGTTGTTCATCGTAAGGTTTTTTTAATAGGTTAAACAATTCGTCTATTAATTTATAATCGCCCTTATCTGCATCATCAATAGCTAATTGCGCCATGTAATTACGAAGCACATACTTAGGGTTTACTTTATTCATTTCCGATTTTCTTTCAGAATCTGATAATGATTCAAGTTTTAATCGTTCTTCATACGTTTTAAACCAAGCTGACCAACACTCTTTTATGGTCTTTGATATTTCTTCTGGTTTGTAAAATGCTTTTTCTATTACAGATTGCCATTCGTGTGTATTATCCTTCTCTAAATTGGCGAGGTTTCTAAAGAAAATGGTCATGTCTGTTTCAGATAATTGTAAAACATTTTCTAATTCTTCAATGAGCTGAATATCATTTCTATCTTCTAGTTTTAAACCTAATTTAGAACGCATCATGTTTTGAAGTTCTAATTGTACCTCTATTTGGTAATTATTCAGAATTTCTTCTAATGGTTCTGCCTCACCTACTAAGGGATAAATTGCGTTTGCTAATTGAATTAAATTCCAGAGTACAATATGAGGTTGTGTTCCAAAACGATACCATTTGTGTGTGCTATCTGTTGTATTTGGCGTCCAACCTTGATCATAATCTTCTAACCAACCGTAAGGTCCATAATCTATAGTTAAACCAAGTATAGACATATTATCTGTATTCATTACACCATGAACAAAACCAACACGTTGCCAATGAATTACCATATCCATAGTGCGTTTGGTCACTTCTTTCATAAAAGCAATATAAACAGATTTTGAAGGCTCGCCTAAATCTGAATAATGATTTTTAATGGTATAATCTACTAGAGTTTTAAGCGTTTTATCATCGCCTTTTGATGCAAAAACCTCATAACTCCCAAACCTCAAAAATGATTCTGCCACCCTACTAACAATGGCGCCTTTTTCATAATCTGCATTGCCATTATACATAACATCTCTTAAGACCTGATCACCAGACAAACTCAAGGATAATGCTCTTGTTGTTGGCACGCCTAAATGATACATAGCTTCGCTACAAAGGTATTCTCTAATAGAAGAACGTAAAACCGCCAATCCATCTGCAGAACGCGAATATGGTGTTTCACCTGCACCTTTTAATTGTAATGCCCAACGCTTATTATTATGTTCTATTTCTGTTAAATTAATAGCACGACCATCACCTAATTGACCTGCCCAATTACCAAATTGATGACCTGCATAACACATAGCATAGGGCTTTGTATTTGGTATTACCTCAGCACCTGTTACTACGTTTAAAAATGACTCTGTTTTAGCATCCGCTTCAGATAATCCTAAATTATCAAGCATTTCTGGTGATACATGAATTAATGAAGGATTTCCTGGTATTTTAGGAGTGACATAAGAAAAGCACGCTTCTTTAACCTGCCTTCTTGAGTTCTCTTCAATTTTATCAGCAGGAAGACTCTTATTAAACCTATCGTTTATCTTAAAATTTATAGCCATAATTAATTGGTATAATTATTCTGTAGTTTCTCCTTCAGTTTGAAGCACCATTGATTCTGAATTGATACAATAACGCAATCCGCTTGGTTCTGGTCCATCAGGAAAAACATGTCCTTGATGCGCATCGCAAGTATTGCATTGTACTTCTACTCTAACCATACCAAAGGCTGTATCTCTAATATATTTTATAGCATTTTCTTTTATTGGTTGAGAAAAACTTGGCCAACCTGTACCTGAGTTAAATTTAATAGTAGAGTCGAATAAGGGTGTATTACAACAAATGCAATTATATTTACCAGCATCATAACTTGTACATAAACTTCCTGAGTTTGGCGCTTCTGTGCCAGCTTTACGTGTTATTCTAAATTGTTCAGGAGTTAAAATAGCTCTCCATTCATCTTCCGTTTTTTCAATTCTTCTATCTGGTTTAGGGTTTCCATTTACCGAAAAATTGATAATATCTTTCCAAGTTAACATAGCTCTTTTTTTAAATTATTTAGACGTAATAATATCTTTAAAATTACTAGTCACTACAAAAGTATCAAACTAATACTAAATTAATCACTCATTTAACGAAAGGGGTTTTTAATGTAGTTAATAGTTATTAAATAAAAAGACCACTAAAACTATCGTTTTAGTGGTCTTTTAGTGTAAAAGTGGAACTTGCTTAAACGCCTTAAATGAAATAACATCATTATAAGACACTTGTAGTATTTATTTAAAAGTATCAGTTAAAATTCTCAGTTAGGGGATAAGAATTTACTTAACTTTTAATAAACACTTTCATCGAGAGGGTTGTTAATAGGGCCTCAATGAATTAAGTGTTTGCTATTTTATTCTGAACGTATCCTTAATTAAAATTAAGGCGTTTATTCTGCAAGTCTCAACATGTTGCTATTAGCAGCATAGTTATATTTTGCGTCTAGACAAAAGTCTATAGCTGAATTTAAATCTTTAAATATTCCAAATGGTGTAACACGATCATACAATCTTTTATATAAACCAATTAATAATTTTATTCCCATGGTATTAATAAGATAAGACTCTGAAATTCTTAACTCTACTAGCTCTGGGTTTTTAGCTAGTAATTTTGCCGATGCAATAGTAAAAGTGCCGCAAGTATCTCTTAAATCTATAAGAAACGGCATTGGTTTACCATCACATATTGTAATAATTGCCTTAATATATGACTCTACACTTTTTTCGTCTAATTTAATATTTGGGTCAGTATTACTAAATTCACAATAAAGAATTTCTGTATCGTCTGTCCAAAAAATGGCGTTGTTAAATCCTATTACTTTGCTCATGAGAATCTGTGTTCGCTTACTTCATTAAAAATCATATAGTCATTTTTACAAAAATTAACCGCAGCATCATAGCCTCGAAAAATTTTGTTTGGTACAACCTGTTTAACAATTATATTATTCAGAGAGAGTATTACCTTTAATTCTATAGAGTTAACTAAAAATATTCTAGAAAGAACTAATCTTTTTATTTGAGCACTCTTAGATATAATATTGAATATTTTTAAAGCACATGGTCTTTCTAAATTTTCTATATTAATCAAAAAAGGCATATACGTTCCTTTAGATAAAATAGGAATTGCATTATAAAAGATCTCTTCAATATTAGCCTTCTCATATTTACTAAAGAAAACAGAATCAAGATTACAATGAATTATATCTTGGTCTACCCAAAATTTAATTCCATCAAATTGAATTACGCTTCTCATAATTGTATTATTTGAAAAACTAAATACCAATTGGTGTGCCAAAACCATATTTTGATATCAAATAAAATTATAAAATACTGATTTTCAATTAATTAAAAACAAAATTAAGAAAAACTCCAAAATACAAAAGTCACGGAATACCGTGACTTTGTTTATTGTATTTATTAGAATTAACGGAATACCGTTAAAATTAAGACGTCTTTTTTATATCTAGTTTAGACATTCTATCTCTTAATGTACTAGGCTTTAAGTTTAGCAATTGTGCTGCGCCTTCGTCTCCAGTTATTTTCCAGCTACATTGCTCTAATACGTGAAGAATATGATTTCGTTGAGCAGTATCTAATGAAAGGTCTTTAGTATTAATTGATTTTGCCTTTTGGTTTGTGGATTCAAATCCTGGAATCAATAATGTGTCATCTGTAGATAATATAGAAGCACGTTCAATTAAATTTTCTAATTCTCTAATATTTCCAGGCCAATTATAACTTTTAAGTTTATCCATAGCTTCATCAGTAATGTACTTAATATTTTTACCGTAGGCCTTGTTAAATTTATCTACAAAATGCTCCACTAACAAAGGGATATCATCTTTTCGCTTATTTAAAGGTGGTACGACTATGGGAAACACATTGAGTCTAAAGTACAAATCCTCTCTAAACTGCTTTTTTTCAATTTCTTCCTTAAGGTTACGATTAGTAGCAGCAATTACCCTAACATTCAATTTTTTAACTCCAGCACCTCCTACAACTTCAATTTCACCTTCTTGTAAAAATCTTAAAATCTTTGGCTGCATGTCTAATGGTAATTCACCTATTTCGTCTAAGAACAAAGTACCATTGTCTGCTAATTCAAATTTCCCTATTTTATCACTAAAAGCACCTGTAAACGATCCTTTTTTGTGACCAAACAATTCGCTCTCAAATAGTTCTCTTGGTATAGCAGAGCAATTCACCTTAATTAAAGGATGATTATTTCGGTGACTGATATTGTGTGTAGCTCTAGCTAATAGTTCTTTACCTGTACCAGAATCTCCAAGTAATAAAACGGTAGCATCTGTTGGTGCTACTTTTTCTATTTCGGATAAAACATTTCCAAATGTTGCACTACCATAAACCATTTCTTCATAATTAAAAACAAGATCTAACTCATTTCTAAGGTATACGTTTTCTCGTTCTAATTTCTCACGTAGAACATTTAACTCCGTATTTAATTCTGACAGTTCAGAGTTAGCCGATACAAGTTTTACTTCTGCATGCTTTCGCTCCGTACTTTCTACCATTAGAGAAACGATGCTTGCAATAGATGTAGCAAACTCTTGTTCTTCAGCTGTCCAATCTCTTAAGTCATCTCCTACATGCTCAAAACAAATTATTCCATAACTACCATTTGCACTATTAATAAACACATCCATTAAAGACGAAATATTATTAGGCATTAAGTAATTTTCTGCAAAGCGTTTGGTCAATTTGTCATTTACAGCATCTTTTACGAGTATGGTTTGGCTCCAATTTAAGGCTTGAAAGTAATTAGGATTATCCGAGTAGTTAATTTCAAAATTATCATTAGAATATTCCTTATCTAACATATATTGATTTTCACAAACTATTGCACTCTTATCTTCGTTGAAACTCCATATACTTACGCGCTCTACATTTAAAGTTTGTGACGCTAATTTTGTTATTCTTTTTAATGACATACTTATATCTTGGCCAACTAATTTAGCCAACTCTAATATCACTCTTTTCTTTTCAGTAGATTTTTTTTCTTTATCTATTAATAGTTGCTTTGCTTTTTCTTCTTCTGAAATATCTTTTACCGTAGCATATACAGCTATAACTTCTTCATTATTGTTTTTAATTGTACCAGTAGAAAAGGAAGCTTTAATTATTTCACCATTTTTTTTAATTAAATCAAAATAGATTTTTTTAGCATTTTCTTGAGCTACTTCTGAATAACTATTTAACACTTCAGCATAGTCTTCCTTTTGCCAAAATGGATAAGGATGTCCATGTTTAAGTAACTCTGTTTTAGAATAACCAGTAATTTTACATAGAGAATCATTTATCAGTATAATCTTAGTGTCTAAACCAGAAATAAGCAAGCCCTCTTGCATAGACATGATTAACTTTTCATTAAATTCTTTTGATAATCTTAATTCGACTTCTGCTTTTCTACGTTCTGTAATATCTTGTATGGTTGCAAAATTTGCTATTTTATCGCCATTTTCATCATTTATACTAGAAACAATAATCTGTACAGGGAAACGCTCACCATTTTTACGAACATAAATATTTTCGTAACTCGCTGGGTTTTTATTCTCAGTTAACAACTTGTAACGCTTATTATTAGCCTCAGCCAATTCTGGCGCAGAAAACGGATAAGGTCGCTTAACTCCTAATAACTCTTTTTCTGTATAACCTGTCATTTTACAAAAAGAAGGGTTGACGCTTATGATTTCTGACTCTAGGTTAATAGTATACAGACCTTCTTGCATGGACTCTAAAAGACCAGATGAAAACTCTTTTTCTTTTTTTATTGCTTTGAGTATTTTGTGTCGCTCTGTAACATCTCTAACAATACTTACAACCTTCCCATCTTTATCTATTTTTGCAGAAACTTCGCCTTCAATAATAGTTCCGTTTTTACACACTAATTGCCTTTCAAAAACTACGGCTTTACCGTCTAAAATATTTCTAAAAACCTTTTTATCTCTTATAATATTACCAACTAAAAAATCTTGAAGTCTTACTTTTAGAAACTCTTCTCTAGTATAACCGAGCATTAAATAAGCTGCTTTATTAAAATCGAAAATAGTGCCATCAAAATCATAAGTTATAATGGCATCAATAGCCTGATTTACTAATAACCTATAAGACTCGTCTTTCTTTTTTATTTCACTTGCAACCCTAGACTTTTCAATTGCTATTTTCGTTAAGTTTAACACGGAATTAAACTCATTAATATCATCTAATGAAGGTGTAGATATAGAATTACTATAAATGGCAAAAGTACCTAAAACTTCATTATTTTTAGATAATATAGGAAGTGACCAACACGACTTTAAATTATGTTTTAGTGCAATCTCTTTGTAATCTCTCCATAATCTATCTTCACTTATATTAGATACAATTACAGTTTTTTTTCTATGTGCTGCTGTACCACAAGAGCCTACATTTTCACCAATTACAACTGTTTTTAAAGCTTCTGTGTACTTTTTTGGCAAAGATGGAGCTGCTTTAGTATGAAGATGTCTACCATCAGCATCAAGTAAACTAATTGAGCTTAAACTTTTAGGATGAATAGATTCAAAATTGAGTAATAATTTATTAAAAACCTCTTCTAAAGGCGTATTTACCGCTAACAAGTCTAAAATTTCATTTTCGTGAATTAATAGCTGTTCTATTTTTTCACGCTCTAATATTTCTTTTTCTAGGTCTAAATTTTTCTGCTCTAATTTACTAATGAGTCGTTTACTATAAAACTTTAAAACTTCTTTTTCAGTGAAATCATCTTGAATAACCGCTTTTTCTTTTACCACTTTTTCTTTTAGAATCTCCTCAACTATTGGCACCATACTATCATAGTCCATTGGCTTTCTTAAAAATCTTGCAGCACCTAACTTTAATGCTAGGTCCTCGTCTAATTTTTCGGTGTAAGTAGAGGTGTAAAATACAAAAGGAATGTCTTTATAGGCTTCTTGTTTTTTACAAGCTTGACAAAACATATAACCATCCATAACTGGCATTAAAATATCTGAAACAATAAGGTCTACCTCATTTTTAGATAATACTTCTAATCCTTCTTTTCCGTCACCTGCTTCGAGAACTTTAAATCCTGACTTCTCAAATATGACTCTAAGCAAATACAGATTTTCAAAAATATCGTCTACTATTAAAATAGTATTCATACCACTATGACTATTGTTTTGCATTATAAATTTTTTCCATTTCCGACACAAAAGTATCTGGATTAATTGGTTTTTCTAAATAACCATCTGCACCTGCCTCAATTGCTTTTTCCCTATCTCCTCCCATGGCATAAGATGTAACTGCTATTATTGTTGTATTTTTTGGCAAGCCATTATGCCTTAATTTTAGACAAATCTCATAACCGTCCATGTCTGGTAACTGAATATCTAGTAAAATTATTTCAGGATGATTATTATGAGCTAAATCTAGTCCATCTCTTCCATTAAAAGCTTTAATCACTTTATAATTATTGTTGGTTAGTAAATACGATAACATATACATATTTTGCTCGTTATCTTCTATTATTAAAATAGATAAACTCATTGCTTCCTAATTAAAAATTTCATTAACAGTAAGTTACAAAAAATACAGCACTTTTTAAATTTAATTAATTTAAAACTTTAAAGGTATCGTAAATGTAAAATTGCTTCCTCTACCCGTTTCGCTCTCCACCATAATTGTACCTCCTAATTTTTCTATTAAGCTCTTACTAATTGTTAAGCCTAAACCTGTTCCTTCATGTTTTCTATTTAAACCTCCTTCTAACTGAACAAATGGCTGAAATAACTTAACGATATCTTCTTTAGCAATTCCTAAACCTTCATCTATTACCTGCGTCACAGCAAATTCACCTTCCACACCTACTTTTATTAAAATAGTCCCTTGATCAGAAAATTTAATCGCATTAGAAATTAAGTTTAAAAGTACTTGTTCTATTCGCCTTTCATCACTGACTAAAGTAATATCTAAATTAGAGATTTCCGTCATTAACTTAAGACGTTTTTTGGCAACTTGTGGCTCTAAAAACTCAATAGTTTTTTGTAATGAAGCGAGATAATTAAAAGGCGAAAATGACACATTTAATTTACCAGCTTCTATTTTAGAAATATCTAAAACATCATTTATTAAGCCCAATAAATTTTGCCCGCTACCCTTAACCATTGCGAGTTGTTTCTTTTGCTCGTCATTTAATGGACCCGCTAACTCTTTTAACAGAATACCAGTAAAACCAATGATAGAATTCATTGGTGTTCTTAACTCATGCGACATAGTTGCTAAGAATGCAGACTTCATTAAATCGGCTGATTGTGCTTTTTCTTTTTCTTTTTCTAACTCAATAGATTGAGAATTTATATCTTCTAAAAGATTTAATAAGGCTTCTTTACTATCATTAAGTTCTTCTGTACGCTGATTAACTAACTTTTCTAGATTATTTTTAAAATTTAAAAGTTCGTTTTTGCTGATTACTCGTTCTGTAATATCTTGTAACGTACCAAAGGTTTTTACTGGATTTTGATTTTCATCATAAAGAATTTCGCATTGTTCATCAATATGTTTTATTCGATTATTACCAAATAACAAGCGATATGTTAAATGATATGGTTTTCTATTCTGTATTGACTCCTTAATCGTTTTAATTACAGAATCTCTATCTTCTGGATGAATGATATCATAAAACCCATTAAGAGTTACCTTAAAATTTTTAGTGTCTTTTTCTATTATTCTATAAACTTCTTCTGACCAGGTTAAATCATTTGTTTTTAAATTAAGCTCCCAACTGCCAAGTTTTGCAATCTGTTGTGCTCTATTTAAATTTGATTCACTCTTTTTTATTTGATTTTCTGTAGTTTCATGAATATATTTTAACTGTGACTCTTGTTTTTCTAGCTTTTTGGTAACCAACCTTTTAAATCGTTCTGACTGTCCGTTTAAATACCATGCAACCCAACCTCCTATTAGTGAAATAATTAAACCAATAATCACAAACCAAATCATCGTGTTTGTTTTATTATGCCTTGGTACTACATATAGTTTCCATTCTCCAAAAGATAACTCTATAGGCACAGCAAACTCCTCAATAGACGACAAATCATTTTCTAAAAAAAATTCTTCTTCTCCTGTTGATCTATTGACCCTAGATAATTGATAATCAAAATTATTATCATTGATATGGTCTATTTTTAAATCTTCAAAAAAAGTAGACAGCGTAGAGACAACAGCAGAAAACCCAAAAAATTCATCATTTATAAAAATTGGCTGTCTACTTACAATACCAACACCACCTTGCTTTAAATAAACCGGACCTGCTATATAAAAATCTTTGCTTTTTATAGTAGCAAGAGCGCCTGAGCTAGCCGCTTTACTCTTTAAAATGTTAAAACCAATGACTTCGTTATTCTTTAAAGGGTAAACATGTGTTATAACACCAGTACTATCAACTAACTCTACAGCATCAAAATAATCTTGATGCTCTAATAGATTCTTAGCTATATCATCAAAATCTTCGGGAATTCCATTTCGTTCTACGATGTAAGCAAGTGATTTTGTTGCAGAATAATTGTACATAATTAAGGCCTGCAACTTGTCTTTAATAAAACTTATTTCGCTATTTAACTCTCGTCTTTGCTCATTTTTGCTTATCAAATATTTCTGATACGCAATATATTGAGTAATGAATAGAAGTAAAGCAAAAGTTAATAAACCAGCTACTAAAGGTTTTTTTAAATATTGAAAAAAAGCACTACGTTTCATCTCTAGACTAATTTAGCTGATTCCCATATATTAATATTAGTCCAATTATTCATTTTTATTATTTAGTTCTTTTATCATATTTTTTAACTCCCTCATTCTTAATTCCCTTCCAACAAAAAGTTTATTCATGCGTTCTAATTCTAAGTTTTTAGAATGCACCTCTTCAGTTCTTAATTCTACCAATTCTTCTAAGTTATTTCTATAGCTTTCTAATTCTAACTCTGTTATTTTATTTTCTGTATTGTCTATAACAGCAAAAAGCGCATGTGTTTCTCCGGCTATTTCTATGGCTTCAACAGAACATAATAAACTTATTCTTTTACCACTAACTAATGTCCTATCTATTTGTTCATTATGTAAAAAGCCATTTTTCATTAATTTTTCAAATAGTCTATTTTTTTGATCGAAATAAAAATCATCTAATACATCTACTTTAGCCTCTTCCATTGTTTTACCAATTAAATGCTCTCGTGTAGACTCTAACATTTTTGCCATTGTTTTATTAACATCAACTCTAACCTGATCTGTATTTACAATAGAGTATCCTATTAAACTTGAATGAAATACCTTAGAGAATTTTTCTTCACTTTCCGTAATACTTTTTTCAATTTCTATACGCTCTGTTACATCTTGAACCATAGACAAAAACGATTCTACCTCACCATCTGGTGAGAATAAAACGGAATTATACCATTCGCAATAAATTGTGTTATTTTCTTTAGTATTGTTACGATTAATACATCTGTTAATATTAATATCTCCACTAATTAGTTCTTTATAAATAATGCTTGTTATACCTTTATCTTGTTCATAAACTAATCCTAATTCCTCAAAGTGTTTACCTATTACATCAGCTTCTTCCCAACCAAATATGTTGCAAGCTTGTATAGACCAATTAGTAATTTTAAAATCTTTATCCCATTCTATAATGGCTAAAGGTGAGTTATTTATATGAGTTGTGAGACGTTGGTGTGATCTTCTAATTTGTTCATCTACTTTTTTGCTCTCGGTAATATCTCTAAGAACACCAATTATTTGTCTATTATCATTGTAATTAACAAACCTTGTTTTTTTAATAGAAAAAGTACGAGCTTCTTTATTATTTATGCTAACCGATTCTTCGGTAACAATTTCCTCTCCTGTTTCAATAACTTTTATATCCATATCTAGAACGGTTTTAGACTCTATAGATGAAATTTTATCAGTTAGAGTTTTACCTAAAATGGCTTCTCTAGGCATTCCAAAGATTGAGCAAAATGCATCATTTACAAGTATTAACCTACTTAGATCGTCTTTTACAAAAATAGGGTCACCTATATTATTAATTATATTATTAAGGTATTGCTTATTTTTAACAACTAATTCTTCTGCATTTTTACTGTCTGTAATGTCTAATGTTATACCGATATAACCATTAAAGTTATTATTTTCATCATAAGTTCTAATGGCTTTATTAGACAACCAAGAAACACTTCCATCTTCATGAAGATGTCTAAATACTAAATTAAATCCTTTTCCTGTTGAAACTGACTTTTCCCATTCTCTAATTGACATTTCTTTATCCTCTAGATGTATAGCATTTGTCCAACCAAAACCCATAGCATCATCAAAGGATTGACCTGTATAATTCATCCATTCTTGATTAACATAATTGCATGAGCCATTTTTATCTGCCTGAAAAATTCCTACAGGTGCTTTAGAAATTAAACGTTTAAATAGTTTCTCGTTATTTATAAGTTTTATTTCTACTTTTTTCCTTTCTGTAATATCGATTACTGTACCTTGAAATTTAATAGAATTCCCTAAGTCATCATCTACAACTTCTGTTTGTACCATTACATATCTAATATTACCATTTTTCAAAAGAATACGATACTCATAAGGCTCTGAACTTTTACTTTTAATTTTATCTTCGGTTATAGTTTTATGAAAATCGCGATCTTCTGGATGTATGGCATCTGCAACAGTATTATATTTCAATTCTGTATCTCTATCAACATCGTATAATTCATACATTAAATCAGACCAAAATATTTTATCAGTTACCATATCCCAACTCCAATACCCAATTTTACCAATTCTTATGGCAGATTCAATTTTTCTTTGCATTTCTGCAATTTTTTGCTCTTCTTTTTTGCGTTCTGTCACATCTCTTATAACGCCTATTATAAATTTGTTGCCATTAGCATCAATAAATCTTGTTTTTTTCGTAGAAATTGACCTCGTTTCAATACTGTTTAAATTTACAGTTTCCTCATTTACATTTTCTATACCTGTATGTAATACATGTCTATCATTACTTAAAAAGCGATCACGTTCCTCTGAAGGCACATTTTCTGCTAATGTTTTTCCTATAATATTTTCCTTGGTTGTATTAAAAATTGAACAAAGTGCATCGTTAACTAGTATCATTCTGCTTTGATCATCTTTTACAAAGACAGGATCACCAATATTATTTAAAATATTTTCTAGATACTTTTCGCTTTCTATAAGTTGATCTTCTGCTTTTTTTCTTTCAGTGATGTCTAAATTCATACCAATGTAACCATACAATTCCTTGCTGGCATCATACAATCCCACAGCTCTAACAGACATCCATGTTACCACATTTTCTTTAGTTACAAATCTAAAATCTAAATTAAACTTGGTTTTAGACATCACGAATTTCTCCCATTCTATTAAAACCCTATCATAATCATCATCATGTATAGCTTTTGCCCAACCAAAACCCATTGACTCCTTAAACGTTAGTCCGGAATATTTTAGCCATTCTTCATTAACAAAATTACACGCACCTTCTTTATCTGTTTTAAAAATACCTACAGGAGCATTAGCTGTTACACCTCTAAAAAGCAACTCACTATTAATTAATTCTTCTTCGGCTTTCTTTCTTTCTGTAATGTCTATAGCCATACCAGTATAACCATTTAAGTTATAGTCAGCATCAAAAATACCAACGGTTTTTACAGATACACTAACGACTTTTTGGTTTTTATGTAAGAATCTAAATTCTGTTTCTAATTCAAGTCTTCCAGAAGCTATATAGTCTTGCCATTCTACTGAAATTCTTTCTCTATCATCTGGATGTATTGCTTCTGCCCAACCATACCCCATTGACTCCTCATAAGTTAAACCTGCATATTGCATCCACTTCTCATTTACATAACTACAAGAACCATCTATCTCAGTTTGAAATATACCAGATGGTGCTTCAGATGTCATTCGTTTAAAGAGTCTCTCGCTATTTATTAATTTTTCTTTATCCTCTTTGGCTTGTGTAACATCTAAGCAAATTCCTATATAACCATATAATTCATTATTTGAATTGTAATTTCCTACAGCCTTAACAGAAATAAACAGAACCTTTCCATCGGCATTACGGAACCTAAAATTCTCATTAAACTCATCACCAGTTGGCACCACTTGCATCCATTCTTTTAGTACTCTATCTCTATCTTCAGGATGTATAGCATTGGTCCAACCAAAACCCATAGCGTCTTCAAATGACATTGCTGCGTATTCTATCCATTGCTTGTTTACATAGTTACAAGTTCCGTCTAGAGCCATTTTAAATATTCCGGCAGGCACTGTAGACGTTAACTCTCTAAACAGTAATTCATTATTTATTAAATCCTCTTCCGCTTGTTTTTGTTCTGTAATATCTCTTACAGTACCATGAAATTTTATGGGTACACCAGATGCATTCTCTATAACCTCCATCTGTACTCTTACATATTTTAAGGTTTTGTCTTTACCTAAAATTCTATATTCAAAAGGCTTGCTACTTTTATTATTTATTCTGTGCGTACTAAATTCATTATAAGAACTTTTATCATCAGGATGCACTTTATTTAATACGGTATTAATCTCAATTTTTGTATCTCTATTTACATCGTAAATTTCATACATAAAATCTGACCAATAAATTTCATCCGTAGTTATATCCCAAGACCAATGGCCAATTTTACCAATTCTGATGGCAGCTCGCATTTTCTGCTGCGCATCTAATATTTCGTTTTCGGCTTCTTTACGTTTTGAAATATTAGTTGCTACTATCCCTAAAGCAATTGGATTGTTTGAAACTTCATCTCTAATTAAAAAACCAGACATTTCTATTGGGATTAACTTATTGGTTTTAAAATTTTGTAAATGTGCTTCACCACTCCATTTTTCGTCAGATAGAATACTAGGCACTTGCTCGTCCTGAATTACTTTTTTATAATAATCGGGAAAGAAGTTTGTTATAGAATCTGGTAAGTTTTCGTCATCGTCTAATCCTACTAATGCTCTACCATTAGAATTTAGATAAAATGGTTTCCCTTCTAAGGAGGCTAGGCCAATAAATTCATCACTCGTATTTATTAAAGAACCTAACATTTGATTAGAGCTGTCTATTTGTTTCTTTTCGGTGATATCTCTAAAATATATTGTAAGACCATCTTTTGATGGATAAACTCTGTTTTCAAACCATTGATCTAAAGGCTTGTAATAATCTTCGAAATATATTGTTTCTTGGGTTTCAACGGCTTTATGGTAAATTTGATAAAAGGAAAGCCCCTTTCCTTCCGGAAAAACTGTCCAAATATGTTTACCTATTAATTCTTCAGGTGTTTTACCTAATAGATCAGCTGCTTTTTTATTTATATAAGTATAATACCAATCAGAGTCTAAAGAAATTAAACCATCAGTAACATTATTTAAAGTAGATTCAACATCAAATGTTAAATTTTGTTTTACACCTTTTTCATTAATATGAGCTGCGCCCTTTGTTTTATTATTTTCTATTCTAGAAAATATGCTTCTTTTTAGGTTGGTACTATCCTTCAAGTGTGATTTCTCGTCATCAAAATATTTTAAATAAAAATAAAGTATCGATGTGTATACTAATGCAATTATAGATTTACTTACAATTTCAATCATTAATGATGACTCTAATACTGCAGAATTATCGAAAGAAATTAAATTATAAATCACGGCATCAAAAACTAAAACAATGGTAAGTGCTATAAACACTGAAAATAAAAACGGAACCTTTTTAATTTTTTTAATTAAAAATTGATAAATAACTACCAACATTAAAAGCTCAATGATTAGTAATGCTGTGCTTATTAACAAATGTTTAATACTGGTACTAATTAAGCCATTAGAAGTAATAACATCACCCAATTGATTACCAGTAAATTGATATGCATTAGCAATCTGCAACATTAAGGACATTACAACATTAGATACTACAACACCAATAATAACGCCTCTTGCATTGGCGAGCCCCTCTTTTATGTAAATTAATAAAATGGCAAATAACAATCCACTAAACAGAATTGTTGATACTGGGTAAAGTATAGTATCATCTAAAATTTTGACACTAAATATTTGTCCTAGATTGGACTGAAAATACTGTACTGCACCCAAAAGAATAAAAAGTGTAGCCAAGCCAATTTTAGACCTGAGCTTATAAAGGAAAAGGAAACTAAAGGACATCAAAAGAAATCCTAAAAAAATAGAAATATAAATAGTCATAAAGCGGTTTAGTTATTGGAGCAAAAGAAGTTAAGGGCTTATTCGCATAAAAAACTATTAGGCATAATTTACATAAATATTCTGACTATCACATTAAATGTGAATAACAAATAATAAGTTGAAAGCTATTGATCCATTTTTTTTAAAATGGAATAACTAATTACTTTTAATTAATAAACAAATATCATACAGACTAAGAGACTTTGCTCAGAGTAAACGAATTAAGAAAAGAGAACAAAAGAAATAGTTAATATAGGACAGAGCTAAGAGAAAAAACAAGACAACTCAATACACTGAACAATAATAACTTACTAATAAAAAAAACTAATTTCTAGGGTTTATAATTTTGAAGTCTTATTGTTTAACAATGAAAATAGAAACTAAAATATTTAGGCCTTCTTTTCTGACGCTTCTATAAGTTCTAATCGTATTTGTTTTATGGTCTTTGTACTATTATCATGACTCCAACCTGGAGGACCAAATACATACATAAATTTATCACTCCACTTTTTAGATTTTTTCATATCATCCCAAATATTCTTGTATTCGTGAGTAAGAATTACAAAAATATTATATGAATTAGGAGGTGTAGAAACGCCGTATTTTATAGAAATAGACTCATCTAATTCTTTCCAAGTACCAAAAACTCTATCAAAAACATTAAGAATTCCACCATGATTTTTATCCATATACTCAATATTCTGAGCATGATGCACCTGATGCATTGTATGAGTATTTAGAATTTTCTCAATAAACCCAAGCTTTTTTACATACTGCGTATGTAATTGAAACTGCCACAAAGATTCAATACCTAAACATACAACAAGCATTTCTGGCGGAAAACCGATTATCACAACCCAAACATAAAAAAATGGTTTATAAAACAAGGTAAACCAACCGTTTCTAACTGCAGTTCCTAAATTAAAATTATCTGAAGAATGATGCACAATATGTGCCGCCCAAAAAATCCTTACCATATGGTTTTGTCTATGAAACCAATAATAGGAGAAATCATCTAACAGCATGCAAATAACCCAAATATACCAAGCGTATCCAAAAGATTCCCATCCCATAATATTTGTGCGCACACCATCTACTAGTGGATTAAAAAGGTCGTAAGCAAAATTAAAAATAAGCATCACAGATACTGTTTTTAACAATGCTCCTAAAATAGCAGAACCTACACCAAGTGATAAACTAGAAATTAAATCTTTTCGTTTATATAACTTTTTATTATCAAAAGTTTTACTGTAAGAAAGTTCAAGAGCTATAAAACCTAAAAAGCAAGGCACTCCATAAACTAAGGGGTTTGTAATATCCATGTATTTAAATATCTAATATGAGTTGATGTTATAATTAAAAAACGATGTCTCAACTCCCATTAAATAAAGAGAAACGAATACGCATTAAAAGATTCTATTTATATCATTTTCTTATTCTGAATCTATATTGAAACAAGAAAATTAAATTTATTTACCAATACAA
>TARA_R110002049_G_scaffold45022_2_pt1 | contig 18860 bp, 21 predicted proteins | sample TARA_R110002049 | Tara Oceans TARA_R110002049 (sample SAMEA4396941) | marine metagenome | biome: Polar Biome; feature: [SRF] surface water layer (ENVO:00010504); material: water (ENVO:00002006), including particulate matter (ENVO:01000060) such as... | depth 5 m | reverse complement strand
AGCTTCTGAAGAAATATCTATTGCAGAAATTTTTGCGTCTTTTAGATTTTTAGCTAAAGAAATAGGAATGCAACCAGAACCTGTGCCTATTTCTAGTATAGATAATGGTTTAATATTAGTGTTTGTTACTTCATCAATAACCCATTCTACTAATTCTTCGGTTTCTGGTCTTGGTATTAAAGTATTTGTATTTACTAAAAAAGGCAAACCGTAAAACTCTGTATTTCCTAGAATATATTGTATTGGTTCTTGTTTTTCTAATCTTTTAATTATGTTTTTTAATTCTGATATAACTTCATCATTAATTAAAAAATCTGGCTTTAAAACAGTATCAACTCTCTGAAGATTTAGTTTTTCTTCAATTAAAATAAAGAAAAAAGAATTTATTTCTGTTTGTGGATAGATTTCTGAAAGTGCTTCTGAAAAAAAGTTTTTGAATTCTTTAAGAGTCATATATATTATAATAGTGGGCTAAAAAATCTGCACAAACGTTCTAATGTTTTTTGTTTGTTAGATCTATTTAAGAAATCTTCTAAATTAATTTTATTTGCTTTCTCTTTTCGAGTATTAAATTCTGTACTAATTTCAGATGTTGTTTCCTTGTCAAAAATTATAGCGTTTAATTCGTAATTGTGTTCAAAACTACGACAATCAAAATTTGTAGAACCAATAGATGCAATTTCATCATCAATAAAAATTACTTTACTGTGTGCAAAATCGTCTCTTAAATATATTTCTACACCAGCTTTTAATAAAACTTCAAAATATGAATACATGCTATATGTTGCAACCTTAGAATCTCCTTTTTTTGGTAATACCAATATTACTTTAATACCGCTTAAAGCAGCAATTTTAAATGCTTCTAAAATTGAAAAAGTAGGTATAAAATAAGGATTCATTACAGAAATACTTTTTTCTGCTAAATTTATAAAACTTAAATATTGTTGCATAACTACAGACTGATCATAATCTGGCCCACTAGAAACAATATGAATTTTAGTGTCTTTTTTAGACTTGTAAACTTTGGTGTATTTATCTTCTTTACTTAAATCTATTTCTGTAGCATAATAATAATCTTTTAAGAAAGATTTATGTAAACTTGTAACAGCATCTCCTTTCAGTTTAAGGTGTGCGTCTTGCCAAATTCCTAAAAAATCATCATCATTTATATATTCATCTGTAATATTTACGCCACCAGTAAAACCTACTTTATTATCTATAACACAAATTTTTCTGTGATTTCTGTAGTTTAAAGTAAAAATGAAGTTTCCGTATTTTAAAGGCATTTCTGGATGAATTTCTACACCAGCATCTTCTAGTTCTTTTTTTATTTTATTATTTAATTGGTAGCTTCCAATAGCATCGTATAAAATTCTAACTTCTACGTTTTCTTCTCTTTTTTGCTTTATAAGTGCAATAAGTTCTGTTAACACTTTGCCTTCTTCAATTATATAATATTGCAAGTGTATAAAATCTTTAGCGTTTTTTATAGCTTCAAAAATTACTTCAAAAGTGTCTTTACCATTTTTTAAAACTTTTACATTATTATTAATGTCTAAAGGAATGCCTGTATTGTTATAAATAAGGTTCGATATTTTTTCTGCTTTTACAGAAGTTAGCTCAGAAGAATTTTTGTTTTCTTTATTTTTAAACGTACTTTTTATGTAGTTTTTTCTTTTTTTAGTTTCTTTTAACTCAAAAAACTTAATTTTTCTTCTATTTATTCCGAATAATAAAAAAACAAAAACACCTATAAAAGGAAAGAAAAAGCAAATAAGAATCCAGCTTAAAGACTTAGATGGTTTTACACCAAAATATAAGATGTTATAAAATGCCCAACTAAAAAGTAAGAAATGAATTGCGGAAAGTATGTAGTATATCAAATTTATATTTTCTTAAGCATCCAAACGTTACAAGAATAATGACCCGTATTTCCCATAGGTTTGTCTAAATTTATAAAGCCATTTCTTTTGTACAATTTCTGTGCGGCTTCCATATATGGCATGGTTTCTAAATAGCAATTTGTAAACCCAAAATCTTTAGCTTTTTCTAAACATTTTGTTATTAGTTTAGTACCTAAACCTTTTCCTCTTGCAATTGGCAAAAAGTACATTTTCTGAAGTTCACAAATATTATCTTCACAATTATCTAATTTTGCAATTCCTGCGCCACCAATTACCTTATTGTTGTGTTCTAAAACAAAATAAGCAACTTTTTCTTTTTGGTAAGTTTCAAACATTTTATCTGTTGCAGCATCTTCATAAGCAGTACCAATTTTTGGTGCGCCCATTTCTAAAATTACACTTCTAATAACCTCAGAAAGATCTTTATTGTCTGTTGGTTTTATTTCTCTTATGATAAAATCTGCACTTGTCATTTATTACTGTATTTTTGCATGAGCAAGTTACCTAAATTTTAAATTTTTTTAATGAAAAACATACTATATTTTTCGTTCTTAGTTTTGTTAATAACTAGTTGTTCTGTTCAAAAAGAACCTATTTTTATAAAAGTAGATAATGTAAAAGTTATTAGTTTTGCTTCTGATACAATAAAGTTAAAAGCAGATGCTTTTTTTGAAAACCCTAACGATGTTGGAGGTAAAATTTCTACAGACGAAATAAAAATTTTAATAAACGAAAAGGAAGTAGCGCAAGTTTTTTCAGAAGAATTTAAAGTACCAGCAAGACAAGAATTTTCTATTCCGTTAATTGCTCATATTCCTACAAAAAACATTTTAAACTCAAATAAAAATGGAGTTCTTGGAGGTTTACTAAACTCTTTACTTACTAATAAAGTAAATGTAAGAATTAAAGGGAATTTAGAATATGTTGTTTTTGGTTTTAAAAGAGAGTTTTTAGTTGATAAAACACAAGAAATAAAATTTAAATTTTAAGTTATTACACACGAATTTTACATAAACCGTTGTTTGCAATTGGCAAAAAATGGAATTGGTTTTACGAGACCAAATCCTTCTGTTGGCGCAGTAATTGTGCTAAATAATAAAATTATTGGAGAAGGTTTTACATCTGCTTATGGTGGCAATCATGCTGAAGTAAATGCTATAAATGCAGTAGAAAATAAGCAACTTTTAAGAGAAGCAACCATTTATGTTACTTTAGAACCTTGTAGTCATTTTGGTAAAACACCACCTTGTGCAGATTTAATTGTAAAACATAAATTAAAACAAGTTGTTATAGGTTGTTTAGATTCTAATAGTTTAGTTGCTGGTAAGGGAATAAAACGTTTACAAAGTGCAAACATAAATGTAATTGTAGGTGTTTTAGAAGAAGAATGTAGATTGCATCACAAACGTTTTTTTACGGTTCAAGAAAAAAAACGACCTTATATTATTTTAAAATGGGCAGAAACTAAAGATGGTTTTATAGCGCCAATTTCTAAAAATGAAAACAAACCTGTTTTTATATCTAATAAACATTCTCAACAATTAGTACATAAATTGCGTAGTAAAGAACACGCAATTTTAGTTGGTACAAATACAGTTTTAGCAGACAACCCTAAATTAAATGTTAGAAGTTGGTCTGGAGAAAACCCAATTAGAATTGTTTTAGACAGAAATTTAAGAATTCCTGAAAACGCGAATATTTTAAACGGAAGTATAAAAACAATAGTCTTTACTGAAAAAGAAAAGTATTTGTTTCAGCATAAAAAAGATTTAATTTTAGAACAAATAGATTTTTCTAAAAATGTTGCAGAACAAATTTGTAAAGTGTTGCAAGAACATCAAATACAGTCTTTAATTGTTGAAGGAGGTACAAAAACTCTAAAAACATTTATTGATGAAAATTTATGGGATGAAGCTTTAGTTTTTGTTGGAGATAATAACTTTGGAACAGGAGTAAAAGCACCAGTAATAAAAAAGAATTACAAAGAAAACAACATTAAAAATGATGTTTTAAAAATATATACTAATGATTAAGAATATAATTTTCGATTTTGGAGATATTTTCATCAATTTAGATAAAGAAGCTACTTATAAAGAAATGGCAAAACTAGGCGTTTCTAATATTTCTGAAGAGATGATTGCTGTTTACCATCAATATGAAAAAGGATTAATTTCTACAGATGAATTTGTAAATTTCTATCATCAGAAATTTAATATTTCTTATGAAAGTTTAAAGAACGCTTGGAATGCAATTTTATTAGATTTTCCTGAAACAAGACTAGCTTTTCTTAAAGAATTGGCAGAAAGTAAAAAATATAGATTGTTTTTGTTAAGCAATACAAACGATTTGCATATTTCTTGGATTCAAGATAATTGGGGAATGGAATTATATAACGAGTTTAAAAATTATTTCGAAAAGTTTTATTTATCTCACGAAATAAATTTTAGAAAACCAGATAATAATATTTATGAATTTGTTTTAAGAGAAAATAAACTAGTTGCAGAAGAAACTTTATTTGTAGATGATTTAGAAATAAATACAGAAGCTGCAAAATCTTTAGGAATTAATGTTTGGAATCTAATTCCTGGTAAAGAAGATGTTGTAGAATTATTCACTAAAAACCAATTGTAATTTGATTTTTTTATTGTTAAGTATTCTGTTTTCAACAGGTTTGTTTGTTATCTTTAAGTATTTTGGTGTTTACAAAGTAGATGTTTTAAAAGCTATTTTTATAAATTATATTGTTGCCTTTTCAATGGGCTTTCTTTTGGCAGAAAGACAAATACCAATTAATGAAATTTATTTGGAGCCATGGTTTCCTGGTTCTTTAGTTTTAGGAGCTTTGTTTGTTTCAATATTTTTTGTAATGGCTATGACTGCTCAAAGAAACGGAGTTTCTGTAACTTCAATTGCAGGAAAAATGTCTGTGGTTATTCCTGTTTTGTTTGGTGTGTTTTTATATAATGAATCTGTAACTTTCTTAAAAATATTAGGAATTATAATTGCTTTGGTAGCTGTGTATTTATCATCTGTAAAAGAAGATAAATCAGAAAATACAGGAACACTTTTATTTCCTGTATTACTTTTTTTAGGTTCTGGTGCAATAGATACTATTTTAAAATATGTACAAGTTAATCATGTTGCAGATGAAGATGTTTCCATTTTTTCTGGAAGTTTATTTGGTATTGCTGCAATATTTGCAGTTTTAATATTGGCAATTAAATCTATTAAGAAAAGAGAAGCTTTTGGTGTTAAAAATGTTATTGCAGGAATTATTTTAGGAGTGCCTAATTATTATTCAATAGTTTTTTTAATTAAAGCGCTTCAGAATAAAAACTTCGAAAGTTCTACTTTATTCACAATTAATAATGTGGCAATTGTAATAGTGTCTACTTTGGTAGGTTTATTATTGTTTAAAGAAAAATTTAGTCTAAAAAATAAAATAGGAGTTGCTTTGGCAATTTTAGGAATTGTTTTAGTTACTATAGCATAAATGAAAGACGACGTATATAAAACAATAGAAAAACCATCTGAAGAAACTCTTTTTAAGGAAAAAGGAAGTAAATTTTTTGGATACACTTTTCCTGTTTTGACAGAAGATGATGTAAAAGAGAGGTTAGAAGAACTTCGAAAAAAACATCATGCTGCACGTCATTTTTGTTATGCTTATCAATTAGGGATTGAAAAAATTAGATTTAGAGCAAATGATGATGGTGAACCTAATAATTCTGCAGGAATGCCAATTTATGGTCAAATTCAGTCTTTTGAAGTTACTAATATTTTAATTGTATCTGTTCGTTATTTTGGTGGAACAAAATTAGGGGTAGGAGGTTTAATTTCTGCATATAAAACGTCTGCTCAAATGGCGTTGGAAGCATCTAATATTTTAGAAAAAACAATTAATATCTTCTATAAGCTTACTTTTAATTACGATTTAATGAACCCTGTAATGAGGATTGTTAAAGAAAAACAAATAGATATTGTAGATCAGAAATTAGAAATGCATTGTGAATACACCATTTCTGTTCGAAAAAATGACGCACAAAATATTTTTGAAATTTTTGATAACCTTTATAAAGTTGAAATTAAAGAAATAGAATAAAGTATATTTTTAAATAAAAAGATGTAACTTTAGTTTATGGATAATTAAATAAACTAAATCGAATTTAAAAATATTTCAATCATGAAATTTAGACGTATTGCATATACAAGTAAGGCAACTATAAATTTTAGTAAAAGAGATTTATTAGATTTACTTCATGATTCTAGAGCATACAATACTTTAGATAATATTAGTGGTGTTCTTATTCATAAAGAAGGTTATTTTTTACAAATTATAGAAGGTGAACAAGAAAGTGTAAAAGATCTTTTAGATAGACTTGTAAAAGATAAACGGCACAAAGATTTTAAAATTATAGACAATAGATTAACCAATAATAGAATGTTTTCTAATTGGGCAATGGGTTGTGCAGATTTTGATGATCCATCGTTAACTTTAATACCAGGAATAAGAACAGATTTAACAAATCAAGATGTAATTAACAGTATTATAAATAGGCTTCCAGAAGTAGCTGTAGTTTTGCAAGAAAACTTAACAGAAGAACAAATTCATGGAGTAAAAAGTTAAAAACCTAGACCTTCTAATAAATAATCAGGGCAACGAGTTGGTCTCATTGTCTTCGAATTCATAAAAGCTAAAACAGAACTTCCTGTACAAATTAATTCACCATTTTGGTTTTTAATTTCGTAATCAAATTCAATCTTTACCATTGGTTTTTTTTTCAAAAAAGTATCAATTGTTAATATGTCGTCGTAAAGTGCAGATTTTATGAAATTAAAATTTATAGAAATAACGGGAAGCATAATTCCACTCATTTCCATATTTTTGTATGTAATTCCTAAAGATCGTAGCCATTCTGTACGCCCTAATTCAAAAAATTGAGCGTAATTACCGTGATATACAACGCCCATTTGGTCGGTTTCAGAATATCTAATTCTAGTTTTTGTTGATGATTTTTTCAATTGTTATAGACAGAATTTATTTTAGCATTTTACGTAAAAAATAGTTAATAATCAATAGCAAATTGATTTTTTTATACTGAATTTTATTCACACTTTTGTATAACCTAAGAAAGCAGGCTAAAATCTCTTTTTTCGCCACAATATTTAACCACAATAATTACCAAAATAATAAATGACTTTAACTGCTGACTCAGTTTGGAATGAATGCTTGTCTTTTATAAAAGACAATATTAAACCACAAGCATATAAAACTTGGTTTGAACCTATCAAACCCGTAAAACTTTCAGGAGAAGCATTAACTATACAAGTGCCAAGTAAGTTTTTTTACGAATGGCTAGAAGAACATTATATTAAATTATTAAGAGTTGCATTAGTAAGACAATTAGGTAGCGATGCTAAATTGATTTATGATGTAAAAATGGAAAACAATTATAGTAGTAATAGACCACAAATTGTTAAAATTCCTAGTTCTAACAGAGATCCGTTAAAACCGCAAAAAGTTACTGTTTCTTTAGATTCTAATAAAAGAGAATTAAGAAACCCTTTTGTAATTCCAGGATTACAAAAAGTAAAAGTAGAATCACAATTAAATCCTAATTACAACTTTGTAAACTTTATAGAAGGAGACTCTAACAGGTTAGCACGTTCTGCTGGTATGGCAGTAGCTAATAAACCAGGAGGAACTTCTTTTAACCCATTATTAATTTATGGTGGTGTTGGTTTAGGAAAAACACATTTAGCACATGCTATTGGTGTAGACATAAAAGATAAATACCCAGATAAAACTGTTTTGTATATTTCTTCGGAAAAATTTACACAACAATTTATAGATTCAGTAAAATCTAACACAAGAAATGATTTTATTCATTTCTATCAAATGATAGATGTTTTAATTATTGATGATGTTCAGTTCTTATCAGGAAAAGCAGGAACACAAGATGTTTTCTTCCATATTTTTAATCATTTGCATCAAAATGGAAAGCAAGTAATTTTAACATCAGACAAAGCACCTGTAGATATGCAAGACATAGAACAGCGTTTGTTATCTCGTTTTAAATGGGGATTGTCTGCAGAGTTACAAGCACCAGATTATGAAACTAGAATTTCTATTTTAGACAATAAATTGTTTAGAGATGGTGTAGAAATGCCAGAAGAAATTGTAGAGTATATTGCTAAAAATATAAAATCTAATGTTAGAGAATTAGAAGGCGTTATTATTTCTATGATTGCACAAGCTTCTTTTAACAGAAAAGAATTTTCTTTAGAGTTAGCAAAACAAATTGTAGACAAGTTTGTAAAGAATACTAAGAAAGAAGTTTCTATAGATTACATTCAGAAAGAAGTTTCTAAGTATTTTGATATGGATGTTGCTACTTTACAATCTAAAACTAGAAAACGTCACATAGTTCAGGCACGTCAATTAGCTATGTATTTTGCAAAAAGATTAACAAAAACATCTTTAGCAAGTATTGGTAACCAAATTGGGCAAAGAGATCATGCAACCGTTTTACATGCTTGTAAAACAGTAGATAATCTTACTGAAACAGATAAGCAATTTAAAAAATACGTAGACGATTTAACTAAAAAGTTAACTTTCTAAAGGTATTTTTAAACAAATTTTTTAATCTTTATTCTGATGAAAAAAGTACTTATGGTTTGCTTAGGAAACATTTGTCGTTCTCCTTTAGCAGAAGGTATTTTAAAATCTAAAATAAATACAGAAGCTGTTTTTGTAGATTCTGCAGGAACAGCTGCGTATCATGTAGGTAATCTTCCAGATGTGCGTTCTATTGAAATAGCAAAAAACTACGGAATAGATATTACTAAACAAAGAGCCAGAAAATTTACAGAAAAAGATTTTGATGCGTTTGATGTTATTTATGCGATGGATGATAGTAATTACAATAATATTATCTCTTTAGCTAGAAATAAAGCAGATTCTCAAAAAGTAAAATTGATTCTTAATGAATCGAATCCAGATAAAAATTTATCAGTTCCAGACCCATATTATGGTGGGAAATCTGGTTTTGAAAATGTATATAAAATGTTAGATGAAGCTTGTAGTATTGTTGCAGGAAATTTGTCTTAGATTATTCTCCTTGCAATAATCTATATAATAAGTGTCAAAAATTTAAATTATGATTGGTAAACTCTATTTAATTCCCACAACTTTAGGAGATACAGAACCTTTAGAAGTAATGCCTTTATCAGTTAAAAAAGTTGTTGAGCAGATAGATTACTACATTGTTGAAAACGAAAAAACTGCTAGAAGGTTTATTAAAAAGATTTCACCTAAAAAAGTTCAGGCTTCTTTACAAATGATGTCTTTAGATAAATATGCAGAAGAAATAGAAACAAGAAGATATTTAGACGTTTGCAAAGAAGGAATAAATGTAGGTTTGTTATCTGAAGCAGGTGTACCAGCAGTTGCAGATCCTGGAGCTAGTATTGTAAAATTAGCCCATGAAAAAAATATACAAGTTGTACCTTTAGTTGGGCCTAGTTCTATTTTAATGGCTATGATGAGTTCTGGTATGAATGGTCAAAATTTTGCTTTTAATGGTTATTTACCAATAGATAAAGGAGATAGGAAAAAAGCAATTAAAGACTTAGAGAAGTTGTCTAAAGATAAAAACCAATCTCAAATTTTTATAGAAACACCTTATAGAAATGAAAAAATGTTTGCAGATCTAAAAGCAGCATTGTCACCATCTACAAATTTATGTATTGCAGCAGATATTACTTTAACTTCAGAATTTATAAAAACACTTTCTGTACAAGATTGGAAACATCTAACGCCAGATTTACATAAAAAACCGGCCATTTTTATTATTCATAAGTAAGAAATAGAAAAAAATAAAACAAACTTTTTCTATTTTAAAACTATAGTTAATAAAAGTAAAGGTTTATACTTTTGCGTTTTTATCTGCAGTAATAATAGAAACATTGTAGTTAGCAAACTTTCTTAAGTAAGATTGAATACTTGCACCATAAGCGTCTGAAAAACGTTCGGAACCACCACTTCTTAGAAATTTCTTTACATTACCAGCGCCACTTAGGTGAGCAGCTGCTAAAATTCCAGATTCTGTTATTTTAATTCCGTTCATTGTTTTACCAACAGAACGTTGTATGTCTTTTCTTAAAATCCATTTATTTACTTTACATAAAGCAACAAATGCTTTTTCTTGTAATTCAGGATTTCTTAAAAATTCTTGAGTATTGTAAATGTTGAATCTCTGTAATGTAGTTCTACCAAATTGGTATTTTCCTAAATATCCTAAAGTATTTACTGTGGCATATTTTCCTTGAGATTCTTTAAATGCTACTGCTTCTTTAAAAGCAACAAAATCTTTCTTAAGGTAAAAAATATCATTTCCTATAGATTTAGGAAAATTAAATTTAGTTAATGCATTTGTTTCAGAATCTGAAACAACTTTTTTATCAATTGGTGTTGCGTTGATAAAAAGGATAACTATACTGAATAAAAGGATTTTATTTTTGATAAAAATTTATCTTTCTGTTTTGCGGGTGCAAAAGTACGGTATAATTTAAAACTGATTGATTATCAATATGTTAAAATTTACTAAAAATACAGATAATGGAACTTTACTTGACCTTTGGTGTTAATTTCTAGTGTTGGAGAAGGAATCTTTATGAAATTAACAACAGAAAAGACAGATTTTAATAGTTTCGATTTTGTTTCAATTTTTGTTAAATCTAAATCTAAACTTAGGTAGAATTGTCTGTAAGGGTCTTGCTGTATTGGGTTGCTTGGTTTTGTTTCTCCATATAACATTCCTTCAGCACCATAACCAGCAGCAATATTTAACCATTTAGGAAAATTACTTTCTTTATTAAAAGACCAAATATTAGCAGAAAGCCAATAAGTTTGTCCGTTATAATCTTTTAAAGATTGCTGAATGAAATTTTCTCCAAGAGTATTAGGTCTTTGTTTTGCAAAATTTGTTTGATGAAATGAGTATTTTACAGTAATTCTTTGCTCTTTCCATAATAGTTCTTGCCCAACTAATAAACCTGTTCCTGCTGCATTGGCTAAAATATCTCCGGTTGAAGCTCCCCATTCTTCAGAAAAACCATCTAAAACTTCTACAGCAGTTAAAAATGTAAAACCTAAAGTTGCCCCATAAATTAACTGATTCTTTTCAGAAACACCAGCCCAATCTAAAACTTCCATTCCAACTTTACCTAAATAGTAAGACGTCATAAAATGGCCAACCTTATCCATTTGTTTCCATTCTGCATTGTCATTTGTAAAATGAAAACCAGAACGTTTGTAGTCTTTATACCAAAGTTCGTTTAGCGCTAATAAAGTACCACCAGTTAATACGCTTTCGGTAATTATTACAGCATTTCTTCTTTTGGTATTTAAAGTATCAGATTTTTTTAAGAAAGATGATTCTTGTGCATTTGAATATAAACTACATATAGATATTAATACAAAAAGTAAAACATTATTTGTTTTTAAATTCATTTCTAAATTTTGAAAGGTAATTACCTGTTTACTTTTTGTTTATTCATCCATTGATGATATTTAGCTGCATTTCTATTATGTTGCGCAAGAGATTTAGCAAAAGCATGGTAACCAGGTTTGTCTACATTTGCACACATGTAAAAATAATTGTGTTTTTGTGCATTTAACACACCATCTATTGCAGTAATATCTGGCATAGAAATTAAAGTAGGAGGTAAGCCTTTATTTTTATAAGTATTGTAAGGAGAATTAATTTCTAAATCTGCAGTTAAAACTCTTTTAACTACATAATCTTGTCCTTTTACTTCTTTTACACAATATATAATTGTTGGATCTGCTTGTAAAGGCCAACCATTATTTAAACGATTTAAGTATAAACCAGCAACAATAGGTCTTTCAGAATTTTGTGCAGTTTCTTTTTGAACTATAGATGCTAGAGTTATTACTTCATCTTTAGTTAAATTTAATTTTCTTGCTTTTTGAAGCCTATTTTCATTCCAAAACCTTTTATATGCAATTAACATTTTCTTTCTAAATCTTTCTGGAGAAACTGTCCAATAGAATTCATAGGTGTTAGGAATAAATATTTGAAGTACAGATTTTTCTGTTAAATCATTTTCCTTAAGAAATTTTTCATCCTTAAAAGAAGTAAGTAAAGAAATAGAATCTGCATTTATTTGCGCTGCAATTCTACCTGCAAATTTTTCTAGTGTATCTTGGTTGTTAAAAGACAACTTAAAAGGTGTTTGTCTTCCGCTTCTTAGCATATTTACAAGATCGTTATTAGACATACCTTCATTTAAAACATATCTACCTGCTTTAGGAGTTTCAAAACTTTTTTGTGCTGCTACCCAAAGAAAAGTTTCCGGACTTTTAGAAAATTCTTCTAATTCTTTCTTTATATCTACCAATGTATCTGTAGAAGAAACAAAAAGAACATGTTCTTTAATTATTGCTTTTCCAAATATTTTTTGATAATAATTGTAACCAAATAAAGCACCAATTATTAAAATTGCTGCAAGAATGTAAATAATTTTTTTCTTCAATTGTAATTGTTTTTAAAGCTGTAAAGTTACTATTTTATCAATTGAAATAAGATTTCATCTTTAAATTTTCCGTTTGATAAAATCCAATCTTTTTTTACACCAACTTTTTCGAAGTTATGCTTGGTAAATAAAGAAATACTGTTAGAATTGTCTGCTGTAATATTTGCGTATAATTGATGTAAATCTAAAAATGAAAACGTGTATTTAATTAAAATGGATAAAGCTTCTGAAGCAAAACCATTTTTTTGAAAATCTGGATGAATTAAAATACCAATTCCTGCTCTTTTATGTTGCGGATTGAAATTGAATAAATCTACCATACCTATTTGTTTCTTGGTAAACTCTTCTTCAATTACTAAACGCAATTGCTTTGCTTCAAAAATATCTAAATGCGCATTTTCTAAATATTGTTTCAAAATAAATTTAGAAAAAGGTGTTTGTGTATGGCTAACTTCCCAAAATATTTGATTGTTTTCTATTTCATATAGAAATTCTAAATCTTCTGGCTCTAGAGCTCTTAATGTAATATTTTTACCTTTTAAGTTTAGCATTAAATTTGTATTTCACCTTTAAAAACAAAAGTAGCTGGTCCTTTTAAATGTACGTTTTTATAAATACCATCTTCTTCTGTAAAAGAAACTTCTAAATTTCCACCTTCTACAGGTAAAGAAATTAAATTACTTGTTGTTTTCTTTGTTTTATGCATTGCAATTGCAACAGCTGTAACACCAGTTCCACATGCTAGAGTTTCGTTTTCTACTCCTTTTTCATAAGTTCTAACTCTAAAAGTTGTATTGTTAATTTGTTGAACAAAATTTACATTACTACCAGGGTCTGAATATGAGTTTCTAATTTTTTTTCCGTTTTCGAAAACAGGGTAATTATCTAAAGAATCTACTAATTCTACATGATGTTGTGTACCTGTATATGCAAAAACAGCGTTTTCTTGAACTTTAATTTCATCAACGTCAATCATTTTTAAAGACACAATTCCGTTTTCTATTTTTGCAAAATGTTCACCATCAACAGCAATAAAATGAGTATTGTTATTTATAATATTTAAATGTTTCGCAAAAGCAACTGCACATCTACCTCCATTTCCACAGAAAGTTTCACTTCCATCTGCGTTTAAGTAAATCATTTTAAAATCGAAGTTTTCATCATTCTCAATTAAAATAACACCATCTGCACCAATACCAAAATTTCTGTCGCAAAGTTTAGAAATTAATTTTATATCTCTTTTATTGAAGATTGAAGATCGATTATCAATCATTACAAAATCATTTCCTGTACCTTGATATTTATAAAAAGTTAAATTCATAGAACAAATATAGGTATTTCAAGTATAAATAAAGGTTGTTAAAAAGTGGTTAAAGTCCGTTAAAAACAAGTTAAACAGATTTTTTTAATATGTTAAAATTATATCTTTGAGTATTAGTAATTAATTTAAATCATAAAAAATGAAAAAAGCATTCAGTTTTCTAGGTATGGCAGTTTTAGGAGGAGCACTTACTTTGGGTGGTTACAAGATGCTATTCGATGAACAAGTTGTTATAGAAAGAACAGTACAAAACCCAATTGAAACGGTACATACAACTTATAATCCTTCAAACACAAATTCTGTAGAAACATCTACAGATTTTACAATTGCCGCAGAAAAAACAGTTCATGCAGTTGTTCATGTAAAAAATACAGCAATTAGAACACAAACAAACCAGTTAGATCTTTTTTTTGGTAACGGAAATGGACAAAGAAAGTACGAGCAAGTAGGTACAGGAAGTGGTGTTATTATTTCTGCAGATGGTTATATAGTTACAAATAATCATGTAATCGATGGCGCAAGTGATTTAGAAATTACTTTAAATAATAGAAAGAAGTTTAAAGCGAAACTAATAGGAAGAGATGCAGATAATGATATTGCTTTGTTAAAAATAAATACAGATATAGAATTACCCTATGTTCCTTTTGCAAATTCAGACAATATTAAAATTGGAGAATGGGTTTTAGCTGTTGGTAATCCTTATAACCTAACATCTACAGTTACTGCAGGTATTGTTTCTGCTAAAGGAAGAGATTTAGAAGGTAATAGAAATATAGAATCTTTTATACAAACAGATGCAGCAGTTAATCCTGGTAATAGTGGTGGAGCTTTAGTAAATGCAAGAGGAGAATTAATTGGTATTAATACCGCTATTTCTTCTAAAACGGGTTCTTTTATTGGGTATTCTTTTGCAGTGCCTTCTAATATCGCAAAAAAAATTATTGATGATATTTTAGAATATGGTGCTGTACAAGAGGCTATTTTAGGAATTAGTGTAGATAATGAGTTTTTAGAAGAAGGAGTTAAAGTTGCAGATGTTACAGATGAAGGAGGAGCTAAAAAAGCAGGTTTAAAATCTGGAGATATTATTTTAAAAGTTAATAATTCTAAAATATCTAAATTCTCAGAATTAAGAGGTCAGTTAACAGCAAAAAGACCAGGAGAAACTGTAAACATAACTATAAATAGAAATGGAGAATCTCTTATTAAAAATGTAAAACTTGGTAAGAAAGTATCTTTTGTTTCTAACAGTATTAATGTAATTTTAAAAGATATTTCTAAAAATGATAAAAAGAAATTCAATATTTCTAATGGAGTAAAAATCATAAAAAACGGAAACAAGAATTTAATTTATTATGGTGTTAAAGAAGGATTTATAATTACACAGATAAATAAAAAACCAGTTTCTAACGCACAAGAAGCATCTAGAATATTAGACGATTCTTTAGGTAATGGAAAAGTATTGTTTATAGAAGGTATTACTGTAGAAGGAGAAAGAGAACGTTACGTTTTCAGATAGACTTTATTAGATTCACATTATTAAATCCTGATTTTTTTAATCAGGATTTTTTATTTTAAAATTTTTAACGAAATCGATTTCGTATTGTAAAAAAAAGAAATACTTTTGCAAAAAATTAAATTATAGTAACACAACTATGTCAACAAAAGTAAATTACAACGAAGAAGTTTTATCGCAAGCGCAAACAAGAAGAGCTACAGTAGAATTTATTAATATCGTAAACGATTTATGGTATGATAAATCTATAGAATTAGTACTTTTTAGAAACCCTTTAGTAGATAAGAGAGCCAGCGAAGTATTAAATTTAATAGAATATGCTAGAGAATTTGTAAGCAAACCAATTTCAATTCAAGATGCATTAGATATTGCAAAAGCAATTCAGCAAATAGAATTACCATCTTCTAAACTAGATATTGGTAAATTGGCTTATGAATGTTACTTAAATTCTACAAATTGCGAAGATAAAGTTGCTTTTGTTCAACAAAAATTAAAAGATGCAACTGTAGCAAAAGATATTCAGCCAAAAGATGTTGTTTTATATGGTTTTGGTAGAATTGGTCGTTTGTTAGCAAGAGAGTTAATGACAAAAATGGGTAAAGGTTCTCAATTAAGATTAAGAGCAATTGTTACTCGTGGCGAAATTAACCAAACAGTTTTAGAAAAAAGAGCATCTTTATTAAGTATAGATTCTGTACATGGAGATTTCTTAGGAACTGTACAAATAGATGTAGAAAACAATGCTTTAATTATTAATGGTACTACTGTACATATGATTTCTGCTAAACAACCAGAAGACATAGATTATACAGAATTTGGTATTAATAATGCTTTAATTATAGACAACACAGGTGTTTTTAGAGATAATGAAGCTTTAAACAGACATTTAAAAGCAAAAGGAGCAAGTAAAGTTTTAATTACTGCACCAGCAAAAGGAGTTCCTAATATTGTACATGGTGTAAATCACTTACAAAACAACCCAGATAACGTAGATATTTTCTCTGCAGCATCTTGTACTACAAATGCTATTACGCCAGTTTTAAAAGTATTAGAAGATAATTACGGAATAAAAAAAGGACATTTAGAAACAATACATGCATATACTAACGACCAAAATTTGGTAGATAATATGCACAGTAAATATAGAAGAGGTAGAGCTGCCGCTTTAAACATGGTAATTACAGAAACAGGTGCAGGTGCTGCAGTTTCAAAAGCAATACCAGCTTTAGAAGGTAAATTAACATCTAATGCAATTAGAGTTCCTGTGCCAAATGGTTCTTTAGCAATTTTAAATTTACAATTAAATACAAAGGTTACTACAGACCAAGTAAATTCTTTAATTAAAAAGTATGCTTTAGAAGGAGATTTGGTAGAACAAATTAAGTATTCTATGGATAATGAATTGGTTTCTTCAGATATTGTTGGTACAACAGCACCGTCAATTTTTGATAGTAAAGCAACAATTACAGACAATGAAACTATTGTAATTTATGTTTGGTATGATAACGAATATGGATATTCTCACCAAGTTATTCGTTTAGCAAAACACATTGCAAAAGTTAGAAGATTTACATATTATTAAGACACTCTTAGTGCAAATTCATTCAACAATTGTTGCATGTAAAAACCCAATACTTTTTAGTATTGGGTTTTATTTTTTTATTTGAAGCTATTACCTGCTTTACATTCTATCTTTTTTTGAAAAAAAACAAAAAAAGGATGCCATTTCAATCAGGGCTAAACTTATTTGCCAACATTTTAAACATTTACTAAATATAGAAAGTTTATTTGGCTAAGTTTCTTTCTCTAAAAAAAACTTAATTTAGCAACAAAAAATTAAAAGCATGAAAATTAACCTAATAATTATAGCAATGCTATTCTTTACTATTTTAACAAAAGCACAAGAAAAGTTACCCTATCATCAAATTCCTAAAATGGAAGAAAATTATACAGCACAAAATACAGTTGCAAGATTAATAGATGGTATGGCATTTAGATATTATTGGGCAACAGAAGGTTTAAGACCAGAAGATTTGGCATATCAACCAAAAGGAGAAGGTAGAAATTGCCAAAAAACAGTAGATCATTTGTACGATTTATCTAATATGATGTTACGTTTATTAAAAACAGAACTTAAACAAGAGATAGAAAAAGATAAAATGACGTTTTCAGAAATGAGAAAACAAACACTTTTAAATTTTGAAGCTTTAAGTAAGAGAATAAAAAAAAGTAGAAATTTAGCAGAATTTACAATAAAAAAAGAAGGTAAAATTACCGTTCCGTTTTTTAATGTTATAAATGGTCCAATTGCAGATGCACTTTGGCATGCTGGCCAAATAGCAACTTTTAGAAGATCTTCAGGAAATCCTTTAAATTCAAAAGTAAACCACTTTACAGGAACTGTAAGAGATTAAAAAGAAAGAACAAAACAAAAAAAATCTCAATGTTAATTGAGATTTTTTTTGTTCAATATTTATTCCTTTTCAAAGAAAGTAATTTTGCATTCTAGTTCTTCATTTAAAAACTCATCTTTACTCATCCAATAATCAGAAGTTGTTAAAGTATAAGTTGTTTCATTTTTTTCTAGATTCCAAACAACATCATTAGCTTCATCAAATTCTTCATCAGCATCTAATTGATGTCCGAATAATCGTTTTAAAACATTATGACTATCTAAATTTTGAGCAAAACATTTTAGTGCAATTTCATTTGTAATAATTTCACTAGCATTTCCTGAAGGTTTAATTTCAAAATTTACAACCGTTGCTTTTGTATTAGGAAACTTTCCATTAAAAGCTTTGTATAATAATTGGTTTATAGCAAAAAGAGTTTTATGCAAACCAATTACAGGATATTCTTCAGAAATTTTATCAATCAACATTTCATAAGAAAGAGAATCTATTTGTCCTTCATTTAATTGGCTTCCTAATTTATAGTCTAACACAATTGCTGCAGCTTCATTAGGCTCTCTTTCAGAGATTGCCATAAAAAGCAATTCTCTTAATTCTTTTAAATCATTTACTTCATCGTTGGCAAAATCAAATAGTTCTAACAGTTCTTTATAATCTTCAATGTTCCAAGAATTTTCAAGTTCGTCAACTGTAGAAATTTTATGTATTTTTATAGCGTATTTCATTTTTTTAAATCATTTTTGAATGAATATATAAGATACAAAACTTTAGTATCAAAAAAGATTTTTTTTATAGATAATATGACTGTTCAAAATAGAATACAATTACTTCGAGAAGAACTAAATAACCATAATTATAATTATTATGTGTTAGATAATGCTACTATTTCAGATTTTGATTTTGATATAAAATTGAAGGAATTAGAAAAGTTAGAAACAGAAAATCCAGAATATTTTGATTCTAATTCGCCAACGCAAAGAGTAGGAGGTACAATAACTAAGAATTTTAATACAGTTGTTCATAAAAATAGAATGTATTCTTTAGACAATTCTTACTCTAAAGAAGATTTATTAGATTGGGAAAAAAGAGTAGAAAAAGTTTTAGGAACTTCTGAGTTAGAATTTACATGTGAATTAAAATTTGATGGA
>TARA_R110002049_G_scaffold63_9_pt1 | contig 18873 bp, 15 predicted proteins | sample TARA_R110002049 | Tara Oceans TARA_R110002049 (sample SAMEA4396941) | marine metagenome | biome: Polar Biome; feature: [SRF] surface water layer (ENVO:00010504); material: water (ENVO:00002006), including particulate matter (ENVO:01000060) such as... | depth 5 m | reverse complement strand
TGGACTTGGATGGATGAAGGTTTAAACTCTTTTGTTGAAATTTTAGCTGAAGATGTTTATGACGCAGATTTATTTGCTTCTAACCCTGCAAAAGAAATTACAAGATATATGGGTGGAGATCAATCTAACATCTCTCCTATTATGTCACAAGGAGATTATGTAAAGCAATTTGGACCAAATGCATATTCTAAACCAGCTGCTGGTTTATATATGTTAAGAAAAACTATTATGGGACCAGAATTATTTGATCATGCATTTAGAACTTATTCTCAAAGATGGATGTTTAAACACCCAACTCCAGAAGATTTCTTTAGAACTATGCAAGATGCATCTGGTATGGATTTAGATTGGTTTTTTAGAGGTTGGTTTTACACAACAGATGTTACAGATATAGGTATTAAAGAAGTAAAATCTTTATATTTAACTGATAAACCAAGTGAAAGAGTAACAAAGTTAAAAGAGCAATACAAGCAGTATTTTGATAACTTAGGAGACTTAGTTTACATTACTGATAAAAAAGAAGATGCTAACGCAAATGCTATGAACAAATTTGCTGAAGGAAAAGAAGTACCTTCTTTTATCTATTCAGTTGAATTTGAAAAACCAGGAGGTTTAGTTATGCCAATTATTGTGGAATTAACTTATGCTGATGGTTCTACAAAAAGAGAAACTTTTCCTGCACAAATTTGGATGAGTAGTGATACAACTGCAAAAAGAGTATTTGCTTCTTCTAAAGAAGTTAAGAGTATTGTAGTAGATCCTGATTTTGAAACAGCAGATGTAGATACATCTAACAACAGCTGGCCTAAAAAAGAAGGTAATAAGTTTAGTGAATTCAAGAATAAAAAGAAAAACTAAAACCTTTTTTACTTATTAAGGTTTTCAAATATAAAAAGCCACTAGAAGTTAACTTCTAGTGGCTTTTTTTTGTTTATAATCACGTCACATAACTAATTTCACAAGAGATTATAAATATCTTTTAATCAATCTAATTTAAATGACTATAAATTGATATGAATTATATACTTATTTGCTTAAAAACGATAATTAACACCAATATTAAAGTGTAGATATTTATTCCGAAATAAGAAATAAAGTAAATAGTTATAAACTATTAAAGTTTACTCAGTGTACTTATTTAGAAACATATCAAGTTATCTAGTTCAATTAAATAATAATAGATATTATTTAATGAGTAAAAACATTAAATTTCTAAAAGATTATTATATTAACTTTACCTTATAAATATAAAAAAAACTGAACAATGTTACCATTGTTCAGCTTTTTTTAAAACCTTTTATTATATCTACAACTTGTATTATAAAGTCAAGTTTTAGTCAGTTTTCTTCTTATCGTCTATAGAAGCTTTGTTCCAAATTTTAATTTCGTCATCTTTAGTAACTCCATCTAAAACTTCTACATTTACACCATCAGAAGTTCCTAATTTAACAGTTCTTTTTTCAAAAGTACCATCACCATTTTTAACTTCTACATAAGGTTCTTCAGTTTTTTTATCAAACTTTAATAAACCTTCTTTAATAGATAAAACACTATCTTTTTTCACTAAAACAATGTCTGCATTTGCACTATAACCAGCTCTAATAAAAAACTTGTTGTCTAAAGAAACATCTGCTTTAATTTTAAATTGAACAGCACCACCTTCTTCAGTTCCTTTAGGAGCTATAAAGTTTAATTTTGCTGGAAACTTCTGCCCTTCTATAGCACCAATAGAAACTTCTATATCTGTACCTTTTACTAGTTTACCTACTTCAGATTCGTCTACTTTTCCTTCAAAAATCATTTTACTCATGTCTGCAATAGAAGCAATTGTAGTACCAGCATTAAAGTTGTTAGATTGTATAACTTGATCTCCTTCTTTTACAGGAATTTCTAAAATTGTACCAGACATTTGTGCAATAATGTTTGTATTTGCTGCACCACCAGAACCTGCAGAACCTCTTTTAATTATTAAATAATCATTCTGAGCATTCTTTAAATCTTGTTTTGCTTGGTTGTATGTTAATTCTATACCTTCATACTCTGCTCTTGCAACAACACCTTTATCAAATAAATTTTTAGTTCTTTTGTAAGAAACTGCTGCATTATCTACTCTAAGCTTTGCATTATCTACTCTACCTCTAGCACTTATTAAAGATTGCTCATTAGGTACAACTCTAACAACTGCAATTAAATCTCCTTTATTAACTTTAGAACCTTCTAACAACATTACTTTGTCTATGATTCCTGTTATTTGAGGTTTAATTTCAATTTCCTCTAAAGGAATAACCTTACCTGTTGCAACTGTTTTTTTAACAATTGTTGTTCTAAATGGTGTTTCAGTTTCATATTCTACAATACTTTTCTTGTTCTTTTTACCGAACCAAACAAGTGCTGCTATAAAACAAACTGCTATAACTATTAAAATAATTTTTGATCTCTTACTCATGATTTGTTGTTGATTGATTTTATTCTTCTCTTAATGCTTCTATTGGTTTTACTACTGTTGCCATGTGTGCAGGAATTAATCCTATTAAGGTTCCTAGCACTATTAACGTGACAAATGCTATCAATATAATTGGTATGTTTACTGTTGGGTTTATTAAAACTGCGTCGTCTCCTTGACCAACTGCCATATCAATTAAAAATAAAACAAGACTTCCAAAAATAATACCTAACATACCTGCTATGGTTGTTAAAAATACAGATTCTAAAATAATTTGTTGTCTTATACTTTTTGGTGTTGCGCCTAAAGCTCTTCTTATTCCTATTTCTTTTGTACGTTCTTTTACAGTAATTAATAAGATATTACCAATTGCAAAAACACCTGCAATTAAAGTTGCAATACCTACAAACCAAGTAAGAAACTGCATACCAGTTATAAAACCTGTAATCTTACCAATTTCTTTTCCAAGATTTACGCTACCAAAAGCTCTTTCATCATCTGGGTGTACTTTATGGAGACCTTTTAATGTAAGCAGCACATCTTTTTCCATTTGCTCTATATTTGTACCTTCATTAGCAGTAATCATCATCCAATCTACCTTATTGGCTGTATTGTATACTTTTCTAAATGTAGTAAAAGGAATGTATGCACAATCTCCATCAAAATCAATAGTATTAGAAGGTTTATAAACTCCAATAACTTTATAATTTATACTATTTATTTTTACATATTGCCCAATTGGCATTTCATCTTTATCAAACAGTTGCTTATACATATCTTCTGAAATGACAGCTACTTTTGCGATTGATAAAATATCGTTTTGATTTAAGAAACGACCATATAATAGTTGTTTTTTCTGAATTTGATCTAATATTGGATAATCTCCACTTACTCTAAAACTACCAGATTTAAAATCTTTAATAATTAAATTGTTAGTTTGGTTTCTTGGTGCTAATAATTTAATTTCTTCTGTGTATTCAGATTTTAAAACTTCAATATCATTCATTGTAAGTGTAAACCTTCTTCCTTCTTGAAAACCTTTAAAAGGTGTATCTGTAGACTGCGTCCATACAAAAACACTATTTGTTGCAAAATTACCAAACAGTTTATTAAAACCATTCTCCATTCCTCTTGCGGCACCTAATAAAACTACTAACAAGAAGATTCCCCATAGAACACCAATTATAGTAATAGAGGTTCTTACTTTGTTTTTACGAATGCTTCCGTAAATTTCTTGCCAAGTATCTGAATCGAATAAAAATTTCATAATTAATCTGCTCTTAATGCTTCAATAGGTTTAATATTTGCAGCTCTTTTTGCTGGTACATAACCTGCAATTAATCCTGATAAGATTAATACTACAGTTGCACCAATAACAATTCCTGGACTTACACTTGGGTCTTTTATAAAATAATCTTCTTCTAAACTATTACCAATTAAACTTAATATATAAGTACCTAAAGAAAGCCCCAGATACCCAGCTATTGTTGTAATTAATACAGACTCTTGCACTACCATACCAACTATAGAAGATGGTACAGCTCCTAAAGCTTTTCTAATTCCAAATTCTTTAGTTCTTTCTTTAATAACAAAAATCATAATATTAGAGATTCCAATAATACCTGCTACTAAAGTTCCAGATCCAATTAAAATTACAATGGCGTACAAAACTCCCATAAACATACCAACACCTTTGTTTGCTTCTGCCATATTTCTAACAGAAAGTGCACTTTGGTCGTCTGGGTGAATGTTCATTTTCTTACGTAAATCACGTTCCATTCGATTTCCAAAAGCAATTGCACCGTCTAAACTTAAATCTGGGTTATAACCTAATGCAATCTGGCTTACATAATCGTTATTACCATACATTGATTGTGCTGTGGTTAAAGGTATAAATGCTTTTCTTTCTTCATTATCTCCTCCGTCATCAGAAAAAATACCAATTACTAAAAAAGAACTTCCGTTTACGTTTACTCTTTTCCCTAAAGCAGGTCTTTCTCCAAATAAATCTTCTTTAATTAATCTACCAATTACAATAGCTTTAGATTTCTCTTTTAAATCTCTTTCATTTAAATACCTACCCTCATTAATTATTGTTTTTTCTAAAAACTGATGATCTGGGTTTACAGCCATTACACTGTAAGTACTTGCTTCATTTTTATATTTAATTGAAAAATTCTTATAAATTCTAGAAGATTTATATTGAATCTTATCATCATATTCATCAACAATATAATCGTAATCTTTATTTTTAAGTTGTATGGTTCTACCAGTTTGTAAACCTTTAAATGGTTTAGATGTTTTCCAAACACGAATAAACATTGCATTTTGGGCGTCGTCTGCAAAAGCACCTTTAAAAGAATTACTTAAACCACTAACAATACCAAATAGTAATGTAAAAAGTAAAATAGCAAAGGCAACTGTAAAACCAGACATTACAGAACGTAATCTATTTTTATTAATGCTTTGAAAAATTTCTCTCCAACGATCTATATCAAACATATTAAACGGCTTTAGCTTTTCCTACAGAAGTAATCTCATCACTAATAATTAAACCGTCTTTTAAACGTACAACTCTTTTTGTTTGTTCTGCAACTTCCTCTTCATGGGTAATTACAAAAACAGTCATTCCTTCGTCATTAATATCTTTTAACAAATCCATTACAGAATCTGTTGTTGTAGAATCTAAAGCACCTGTTGGCTCATCTGCTAAAACTACTTTTGGTTTTGTAACCAAGGCTCTTGCTATTGCAACACGTTGTTTTTGTCCTCCAGAAAGTTCATTTGGTAAATGATTTGCCCAATCTTTTAAACCTACTTTTTCTAAATAATCTAAAGCAATTTTTAAACGTTCTTTTCTTGCCATTCCTTTATAATATAAAGGTAAAGCAACATTTTCTAAAGCTGTTTTGTAAGAAATTAGGTTAAAAGATTGAAAAATAAAGCCTAAAAATTTATTACGCAATTGCGCTGCTTTTTTCTCATTCATATCTTTTATTAGCTGTCCGTTTAGGTAATAATTACCTTCATCGTGCACATCTAATAAACCAACAATGTTTAATAAAGTAGATTTACCAGAACCAGAAGACCCCATAATAGAAACAAATTCGCCTTCTTTAATATGTAAATCTATACCTTTTAATACGTGTAAAGAATCTTTTCCTATTGGATAAGACTTGTGTAGTTCTTCTATTCTAATCATCGGTTGGTTATTTTGATATAAAAGTATTGATTGCTATTGGTAACAATTACTAATTTTATGTTAAAAGCAATTACACTAACAATACGAATACAAACATAAGACGCCTGAAAATAAATTATGTTACAAGAAATTTAAAAAAAGTTAAAGTATCTTTGTAATTCATATAATTTATACGGTTCAAATGGTTAATATTCCTAAAAATAAGAAAGTAATTCTATTTGATGGTATTTGTAATTTATGTAATAATGCTGTTATAAAAACCATTAATTACGATAAAAAAAATACTTTTTTATTTGCTGCAATTCAATCTGAATCTGGTAAAGAAATTATAGACTATTTAAAGATAGATACTACTAAAACAGATTCTATTATTCTTTATACCCCAGGTTTTTCTTATGAAATTAAAGCTACTGCTGCATTAAAAATTATGAATGATTTTGGTGGAATTTGGCAACTTACAAGAATTTTATGGGTTTTTCCTGAAAGTTTTAGAAACCATATTTATGATTTTATTGCAAAAAACCGTTACAGATGGTTTGGAAAAAAAGATAATTGTATGATACCTACAAAAGAATTAAAAGCAAAGTTTTTAGATTAAAATATTACAAAATGAAATTAGAAAAAGAAATTAAGTGTGTTATTTTTGATATGGATGGCGTTATTATAGATTCTGAAGAAATTCATAAAAAAGCATATTTTGAAACCTTTAATTCTTTAAATATTAATGTAACAGAAGAATTATACAAATCTTTTACGGGTTCTTCTACAATTAATGCTTTTCAGAGGTTGGTTATTCATTTTAAATTAGATAATAATCCTGAAGATTTAGTTTTAGACAAAAGAGAACGTTACGTAAATTTCTTTGAAAATGATCCAAATTTACATTTAGTAGCAGGTGTAGAAGAAATTATAAAATACTTTTATAACAAAGGTATTACCTTAATTTTAGCTTCTTCTTCTGCTATGATAAATATAGACAGAGTTTTTAATAGATTTAATTTAAATACATATTTTACAGCAAAAATTAGCGGTGCAGACTTAAAAGAGTCTAAACCACACCCAGAAATTTTTAATAAAGCAGCAGTTTTAAGTAAAACAAATAAAGAAAACTGTGTTATAATTGAAGATTCTGACAACGGAATTAAGGCTGCAAATGATGCTAATATTTTTGTTTTTGGCTTCGCTAATAAACTTTCTGAAGGGCAAACATTAGAACATGCAGATGCTGTAATTCATGAATTTAATGAACTAAAAAAATTGATTTAAACCTTTTAAAGATTAAAAAAAGCCTTGTGTAATTTACACAAGGCTTCTTTTTTTTAAAAATAAATAACTTATTTTATTTTGTTATTTCTACAACTTCAAGATCAAAAATAAGGTCTTTACCAGCCAAAGGATGGTTTCCATCTATTACAATGCTTTCTTCCTTTACTTCTACTACCATTAAATTCATTTCTCTACCATCTGGAGATTTAGAAACAAGTCCCATACCAACCTCTGGAGCCATATCTTGTGGTAATTCTGTCTTTTTTACTTCCTGAATTAAATCTTGATTTACTTCACCATATGCTTCTTCCTTAACAATAGTAATCGTTTTTTTCTCGTTTAATTTCATATCAATTAAACCTTTTTCAAAACCAGGTATTAATCTTCCTTCACCTAAAGTAAATTCAATTGGCTCTTTTCCTTCAGAAGTATCAAAAATTTGTCCGTCAGATAATTTACCTGTATAATTTACTTTTAATGTGCTGTTTTCTTTAACTTGACTCATACTATATTCTTTAATTTTAAAAATACTCTTCGCATAATTTTTATGCAGCAAATATTTTAATTTGATTTTTATACAAATACATTCACTAAAATCAAGCCAAAAAGAAATTAAGCCTCTTATTAAACTTATTTTAAGGAAACAAAAAGCTTCATAGGCCAATTATAGCATCAAAAAAAAAAGATTATTATTCCTTTTTTAATAAATTTAAGTCAAAAATAAAAAACAGTAATTATGTCAGTAAAAATAAAAAACACTTATTAAATATGACAATTATGTAAAAAAAACAATTTAAAATCTTTTTATAATTTTAAAAAAAAAGTAGAAATAGATGTTTTTACTTCCTTCTTTTTTGATGTAAAAAAGTTAATTTAGCTCAATGTGTTTTAAATCTTAAATAAGTAATTAAATCTATGTTGAAGATTGAATTTTACACAAGCTAAAAAATTGAAAAAAAGATGAAAATATTGCACACTGCCGATTGGCATTTAGGACATAGACTGCACGAACAATCTCAATTTGAGGAACAAACCTTATTTTTAGATTGGATTGAAGCTTATATTCTAGATCAAAAAATAGATGTGCTCTTAATTTCTGGTGATGTTTTTGATACAGGTTCTCCTTCTAACCAAAGCCTAGAAATGTACTATAGTTTTTTAGTAAAATTAAAAGGATCAACTTGTAAATCTATTATTATCACTGGTGGAAATCATGATTCTCCAGGAACATTAAATGCACCAAAGCATATTTTAGATGCTTTATCTATAAAAGTGGTTGGTAAAGCAACAGAAAATATAGAAGATGAAGTTTTTAAAATAGAAATTAACAATGAAAAAGTAGTAATTGCTGCTGTACCTTATTTAAGAGACGGAGATATTAGACGTGCAGTTGCTGGAGAAACTTTTGATGAATTAACAGATAAATACAAAACTGCATTAATTAACCATTATACAGCTGCAGCAGAACAATGTAAACTTATAAACACAACAAATGCACCTGTTATTGCAATGGGACATTTATTTGCAACTGGTGGTTCTGTTTCAGATAGTGAACAAAATATTTATGTTGGTACTTTAGGTCATATTGGAGCCCAAGATTTTCCTACCTATTTTAATTATGTTGCTTTAGGACATTTACACAGGCCACAAACAATTGGTGGTAATGAAAATGTTAGGTATTCTGGCTCTCCAAATATCTTAAGTTTTAGTGAAATTAATTACGAAAAAAAGATACTGATTCTAACCATAGAAAATGGTAAAATAAATAATATAACAGAAAATGTAATTCCTCGTTTTAGAGAATTTCATAAATTAACAGGTACCATTACAGAATGTATAACTGCTTTTAAAACTATAACTTCTAATAGTTATAATTTAACACCTTGGGTAGAAATTGCTTTAAAGGAAGATAATACTGTAAATACAGAAAACTTAAAACTTGAAGCTGAAAAATATCCTTTTGAAATTTTAAAAATAGGTTTAAAAAACCAACGAAAAATTAAAGGAATCGAAGAACTTTTAGAAAATACAAAATCTATTAAAGAATTATTGCCAACAGAAGTTTTCAAACTAAAATGTAAAGAAATGGATTATGATTTAGAAAAAAGACCAGAAGTTTGGGATGCTTTTAATGAAATATTACAATCTGTTAAAAATCAATAAGGCAATTTTCTATGAAAATTTTAAAGATAGAATTACAAAATATAAATTCATTAAAATCGGAAAATCCAATTGTAATCGATTTTGAAAATGAGCAATTTAAAGATGTTGGCCTGTATGCAATTACAGGCTCTACAGGTGCAGGTAAAACAACTATTTTAGATGCAATAACCATTGCCTTATACCATAATGTACCTCGCTTTAATGGCACAAAAGGTACATTAACAGATGTAGTAAGCCATAGTGCAAATGATGCTTTTAGTAGAATAACTTTTAAAAATGATACTGCTACTTTTGAAGTCTTTTGGGGAATTAGAATAGCAGATAAAAACGGTAAAAAATATAAAAACCCAAAAGAAGAAGTTAGTTTAAAAAACCTTTCAAATGGTAATATTTTAGCTACTCAGAAAAGAAATTTAATTACAGAAGTAATAAGAGTTACACAATTAGATTACAATCAGTTTTTAAGATCTGTAATGTTAGCACAAGGTGAATTTGCTTCTTTTTTAACTGCTAAAGGCCCAGAAAAAGGCCGTTTATTAGAACAGATTACAGGCGAAGAAATTTATAAAAAAATTGGGCAAGGTATTTTAGAAAGAAAATCTAAAGAAGACAAAATCTTAGCAGAAATACAATCTAAAATTAATGCAGAAGATATTATTACAGAAGAAAATAAAGTAGAATTATTACAAAAAGATAAAGATTTAGATACAGAAATTATTAAAATTGATTCAGAAGTAAAAACTACGTTAGAAATTGTAGAATGGTATGCTAAGCTTCAAAAAAATGTTTCAGAAACAGTACAATTAGAATTAGAAGCCAAAGATATTAATCTATTAATAGAAAAGCATAAAACTGAGTTAAGCTTATTAGATTTAAACGAAAAAGCTGCTCCTTTTAAAGATGTTCTTCAGAATTTAAAAAGAACAACCCTAGAAGTTACAGAAAAAACGAAACAATTAGAAGCTTTAGAAAATCTATTAAAAACATTAAAACCAGAAATTGAAAAATTAACGCAACTTACTACTAAAGAAACGGAAGCGTTACATATTGCCGACAAAGATTTTGCTAATTGGTTACCTAAGTTTGATAAAATTACAAACCTAGATAGTAAAATAAAAAATGAAGTAGATAATAAACAAAAAACCGAAGTAGAGTTAGATAAATTAGCTAAAGAAATTCAACTTCTAAATACAGAAGAAATCAATTTAAATAAGGTTTTAGCTACCACAACATCTGCTATTAAAATTGATGAAGCATTTGTCTTAGAAAATAAATTTTTAAAAGAAGTAGACTTAGAAATATCAAATTGGGCGAGTGAAATTACTTCTTTAAAAAGCAAAAAAGAAACCTTAAAAGAAGCTACTACTTTTGTTATTGTTAAAAATGAAGAAATTGAAAAAACTAAAAATAGGTTAAACGAAGGCAATAAAATTCTTGAAACTAAAAATGCTGAATTCAAAAAAACAGAAAAAGAACTTGTTGAGATTACTTCTCAATTATCTAAAAATAATTTATCTAATTTACTAGCAGAAAAAACAAAATTAGCAACCAAAGAAACAAACTGGAAACAGTTTAAACAATTTTCTGAACAAATAATTAAATTAAAAAAAGAACAAACAAATTTATTAGAAAATCAAAAAATATTTTTTTCTAAAACAGCAGATAATAAGAAGCAAATTACTGCTATAAATAAAGAAATTGAAACACAAGAAAAAGCAGTTTCTGATGCTGATAAAATTTTAAATTTAGAAAAAAGTATTTCTAAATATGAAACTGATCGAAAAAATTTAATTGAAGGAGAACCTTGTGGTTTGTGTGGTTCTAAAGCACATCCTTTTACAGAACATTTAGTTTCAATTGGTGTTTCTAAATCAGAATTAGAATTGCAACAAAGAAAAGAAAAGCTTCAATTATTTAATATCTCTAAAACCGAATTAGAAAAAAATGAAGTTGTTTTAAATACAGAAATAAACACCCTAATTAAGAGAAATACTGTTATAAATGAAGAGTTAAACGTATTTCAATTAAAAGCCAATCAATTAGAGATTAATTGTGATTTAACCAATTCTACAAAAATTGAAACTGAATTTAAAAATATAACCGAACAAATTTTAGCTTTAGATAAACGCATAAAAAAGGCACAAGAATTACAAGAAGTTAAAAATAAATTAGAAGAAAGTATAAAAAAACAAAGTCAATATTTAAATCAAATTCAAACCGGTGTTGCAACACTTACAGAAAAAAACAAAAATGCAACTACAGAAATTGAAGAAAAGAATAAACTAATTACACAATTAAATATTAGCGTTATTCAACTAGAAACTAGTTTAAAAACAAAACTGAAAAAATTTAATTTTGAGTTACCTTCTATAAAAAATAGTAATTTATTTATTGAAAAATTAAAAAATTTAATTTTTCAATTTAATAAAAAGGAGAAAAATTTAGATCAATTAAAAGCAGATATAAAACTAACGAACTCTAAGTTAGAAAGCCTTAATAAACAACAAGAAACACAGCTTAAAATTGAGAAAGAACATTTAACATCAATAAACAACTGTAACACCAAAATTAATTTATTAAAAAAAGAGCGTGTAGCTATTTTACCAATAGGTATTTCTGTAGAAAATAAACGAGAGCAATTACAAGCTATTAAAAATAATTTATCTAAAAAAGTTGAAGAAACTAAAAAGCAACAACAAGAACTTTTAGATTCTAAAAATAAGCAAGAAGCTTTAAAACTAGAGAATATAAAAGAACAAGAGCTTTTAAAAGAAAAATTAAAAACAATAGAAACAACTTTTAATTCTCAGTTAAAAAATAGCAAATTCACAATAAGAGAAGATGTAGAAAAAGCTTTGTTAACAGAACAGCAGCAAGAGCAATACATTAAAAACAAGAAACTAATAGAAGATAAACAACTTCGTTTAAAAACATTACAAGAAGCTAATTTAAAAGCAAAAAAGACTTTAAATTCATCTAAAAACTTTGAAATTACCGAAGCAGAAAGTAAATTAACTTTAGTAGAATTAAAAACTAAAAACAGTAATCTTTTAACCGAAAAAGGTAAAATAGTAGAAGCTTTTAGAAAAGACAAAGAAATTAGAGATCGAAATAAAGAAATCTATAAAAAGATAGAAGTACAAGTAGAAATTTGTACAATATGGAAAGAACTATTTAAAATTATAGGAAACTCTAAAGATGCATTTAATGTGTATGTGCAGCGTTTAACTTTAAAACACTTATTAGACTTAGCAAACGTACATTTATACAAATTAAACAAGCGTTATTCTTTAAAAATGGAAGAGTCTTATAAGCCAAAAGAAGAACTTAATTTTAATTTAATAGATCATTATCAAACGGATCAGGCAAGATTAGTAGATACTTCTAGTGGTGGAGAAAAGTTTATAATTAGTTTAGCTCTGGCTTTAGGTTTGTCTGATTTGGCAAGTAAAAATGTAAAAATTGAATCTTTATTTATAGATGAAGGATTTGGTACTTTAGATAGCAATACATTAGAAACGGTAATTTCTACTTTAGAAACGTTACAATCTCAAGGTAAAACTATCGGAATAATTTCTCATGTAGAAAACTTAAAAGAACGTATACCTACTCAGATTCAAATAACAAAGAAAAGTAACGGAGTAAGTACTGTTAAAATTGTTTAACAATAATTACTTCTTGAAATTAGATTTATTAACCAATAATTTTATTTAAAATTGTAAAAACTTTTTTTTCTAAAATATCTACAGACCCATCAGCAAAAAACACTTGCTTAACGTCTCTTAATAAGTTCTCTTTTTCTTCTATAGATAAAGAGTTTTCAGAAACATATTGCTGAATCTTATTCAAATTATCTTCATCAGAATCTACAACAACTTCTGTATGAATTCTATGAAATGTTTTTTCATCTACTTTAGTTCTAATATAGTTTTGTTCTGCAATATCTTCTATATGATTGCAATGTGCAGCATACAAAAGTACGTATGCTTCAAATTCTTTTTTGGTCCAATCTAGATTCATAATTTATTTTGAAATTGGTAAATTCTCTGTACTTGCCCACTCTGTCCAAGATCCATCATAAACAGCAACATTTTCTTGTTTTATAATTGCAGCTCCTAATGCTAATATTGAAGCTGTAATACCAGAACCACAAGTAAAAATTATTTCCTTTTTATTCTTATAATTTTCAAAAATCTTAGCTAATTCAGCTTCAGATTTCATTTTTCCATTTTGTTGAATTTCTTCGAAAGGCAAACTTACAGCGTTAGGCATATGGCCACTTTCTAAATCTTTTCTTGGTTCTGGTTCAGTTCCTAAAAATCTTCCTTTAGAACGTGCATCAACTATTAAAACATCTTTATTTTCTAATGAATTTAAAACATCTTTTGTATATTTTATTTTCTGAGGCTGATAATTAACTGTGAAATTTCCTTTTTTAATCGAAATATTACTTGGTTTTTCAACATAGTAATTTCTTTTCTTCCATTCTGGTAATCCACCATCTAAAACAGCAATATTATTAAAACCCATTAATTGAAACATCCACCAAACTCTTGGTGAAGAATAAATTTCTAAAGCATCATAACAGACAATAATAGAATTGTTATTTATACCTAATGCTTGTGCTTTTTCTTGAAATTCATCAGGTGATAAAACTGTATTTGGAAACTCAGAATTATTATCTGAGAAACTATTTTTTATATCAAAAAAAATAGCATTTTTAATTTGTAATTTATCTTCTAAAATTGCATTACTAAGTGTAACCTTTGGAATTGTACAATCTAAAATAATTAATTTTTCATTATCTAAATTATTGTATAACCAATCTACAGAAACTAAAGGCTTATTAACTTTTAAAGACATTTTACAATTTTAAAAAAGTAGAACATCACACAAAATAGTATGACGTTCTTAGTTACTTTATATTTATTAAAATGAATAAAAGTAAAATTATTTTACTTCATCATAATTATCATCCCAATTTTTAGCTTTTGGATTGTCGTGTAATTTACCAACAGATTTAGCTACAAGTGATGCTACTGTTGCATCTCCTGTTACGTTAATAACTGTTCTACACATATCTAAAGGTCTATCTACAGCAAAAATTAATGCCAAACCAATTGCTAATTTATCTGCCGGAAAACCAACAGATTCTAATACAATAACTAGCATTACCATTCCTGCTCCTGGAACTGCAGCAGAACCAATAGAAGCTAATAAAGCTGTTAAAATAATAGTTAATTGATCTGCAAAAGTTAAATCGAATCCTAATGCTTGTGCTATAAAAACAGCCGCTACAGCTTGGTAAAGAGAGGTTCCATCCATATTAATTGTAGCACCAACTGGTAAAACAAAACTAGATACTTCTTTATCTACACCAATGTGTTCTTCTACTCTCTCCATAGTTACAGGTAGAGTTGCAGCACTAGAACTTGTAGAAAATGCTAATAATTGTGCAGGACTAAGTTGTTTAAGAAACCAAAACGGATTCTTCTTAGTAAATACACTTACTAAAATCATATAAAAAACAACCATTATTAATAGACCACCAACAACTGTTAATGCATACTTTAATAAGGCTAATAATAAATCTGGATCGTTAGATGAAACTACCACATTTGCCAATAATGCAAAAACTGCATAAGGAGCAAAAAGCATAATTAAATCTACCATTTTTAAAACAACTTCGTTTAAAGAATCAAAAAAATCTTTTAAAGGTTTAGATCTTTTCTCTCCAATTAATAGCATAGAAATTCCTAAGAAAATAGTAAAGAAAATTACTTGTAACATAGATTTATTGTTACTCATAGCTTTCATGGCATTATCTGGTACCATATCTACCATAAATTGCAAAGGACCTGTACTTCTTTGTTTAGAGGCTTCTGCTATTTTAGATTGTACACCGCCACTATTTGCATAAGTTTCGGTAAGTTTTGTAATTGTTTCTTCTGAAATTCCATCTCCAGGTTTTACAACATTTACTAATAATAAACCAATAGTTATGGCAATTACTGTAGTACCAATATAGATACCTATTGTTTTTAAACCAATATTTTTAAATTTAGAAATGTCTTTTAAATCTGAAATACCTTTTACTAAAGACGCTATAATTAATGGAACAGCAATTAATTTTAATAATTTCACAAAAATACTTCCAAAGGGATTAATCCAATTAGAAACAAAAGTTGCACCTCCATCTACATTTGTCATTGTTAATCCAAAAAGGATTCCCACAATCATTCCTATTAAAATCTTCCAATGTAATGCTAGTTTCTTCATTTATAAGTTTAATAATTATTTCAATGTTGAAAGATAAAAAAATATTTAAAAAATAAGGTGACTTTATTTGTATATTGTGTCATATTTATACAAAACATTCATATCAATTATTAAAAACATAAAAATGGCAGGTATTTTAGACTTATTAGGTAGTGATTTAGGAAAACAAATTATTTCTGGTGTAGCAGGTTCTACAGGAAATGATTCTAGTAAAACAAGTAGTGTTTTAACAATGGCTTTACCAGTACTAATGAAAGCAATGGAAAGAAACGCTTCTACTCCTGAAGGTGCAGAAGGCTTAATGGGTGCTTTATCTGGTAAACATGATGGTAGTATTTTAGATAATCTTGGTGGTTTATTTGGTGGTGGAGTTGATGAAACTGTAAAACAAGATGGAGCAGGAATTTTAAGTCATATTTTAGGAGGAAAACAACAAGGTGTAGAACAAGTAATTAGTCAGAAATCTGGTTTAGACGCTGGTTCTGTTGCAAATATTTTAAAAGTTGCGGCGCCTATTTTAATGGGAGTATTAGGTAAACAAAAGAAAGAACAAAACGTAAGTAATTCTGGAGATTTAACAGGTCTTTTGGGTGGTTTGTTAGGTGGTAGTTCTGCTGATAATGACCAAAGCTTCTTAGAAAAAATATTAGATGCAGATGGTGATGGAAGTGTTATTGATGATGTTGCTGGTATGGTTTTAGGTGGAAGTGATAAAAAATCTGGTGGACTTGGTGGTTTATTAGGTGGTCTTTTCGGTAAATAAAAAGACTTATTTTAAATAATAAAAAAGCTCAAACTTTAAAGTTTGAGCTTTTTTATTATACTTTACTTTTATAACAAGATTTATATATTTCTTCGTAAACAGGAAGTATACTTTCTAAAGAAAATTGTTTTGTATGCTTTTTAGCATTTTGCTTAAATCTTTCTAAAGTTACATCGTCTTTTACTATTGAAATAGCATTTTTAGCCATGTCTTTAATATCACCTAGGTTACTTAAATAACCTGTTTCTCCATGAATATTAACTTCTGGTAAACCACCAGTATTAGTAGATATTACAGCAGTACCTGCTGCCATTGCTTCTAACGCTGCTAAACCAAAACTCTCTGTTTGAGATGGCAATAAAAAGACATCTGTATAACATAAAATTTTAGCTACTTCAGTACTATTTCCTAAGAAAAAAACATCTTCAGTTAACTTTAATTCTTTTACTAATTTTTCTGCTTTTGATCTCTCTGGCCCTTCACCTATCATTAATAATTTAGAAGGAATTTCTTTTCTTACTTCAGAAAAAACTCTAACTACATCTTCTACTCTTTTTACAGGTCTAAAGTTACTTACATGTGTAAAAATTCTTTCATTAGGTTTAGCTAATGCAATTCTTTTACATTCTTCTTTATTTGCATTATCATACTTTTCTACATCTATAAAGTTATAAATTACCTTTATATCTTTTGTAATATTGAATAATTTACTTGTTGTTTCTTTTAAGTTATTAGATACAGAAGTTACAACATCAGAATTATTTATACTAAATTCTACTGCTGTTTTATAGGTAGGGTGACTTCCTACTAAAGTAATATCTGTACCATGAAGGGTTGTTACTACTCTTACATCTAAACCTTTTTCTTTTAACATTTGTTTTGCCATGTAGGCTGCATATGCATGTGGAATTGCATAATGCACGTGTAAAACTTCTAAGTCGTGTTTTCTTACAACTTCTACCATTTTACTAGACAAAGCTAATTCATAAGGTTGGTATTCAAAAAGAGGATACTCTTCTATAACCACTTGATGAAAGTGTAAATTATGTGATAAAAAATCTAAACGAACTGGCTGATTATACGTTATAAAATGTACTTCATGCCCTTTGTTGGCTAAAGCCATTCCTAACTCTGTAGCTACTACTCCACTTCCTCCAAATGTTGGATAACATACAATACCTATTCTCATATAATTATTAAAAATTTAAACTTTTAATGTAATTTCTTAGTTGTAAAGATAAAGTTATTCTTACAGTAGAAATCAAAATAAAAGCATAAAAAAACCCACAATAAAAATTGTGGGTTTTATATTTAAAATAATCTTTAGTATCCCTATAGATTACCCTTTTGTTTTAGTAATCTCCTAAAGTTTCTGCATTTTGAGATAAAGCATTTTCTAATTGCTCATCACTTGGTGCTTTACCATGCCAAGCATGAGTATGCATCATAAAATCTACACCATTCCCCATTTCTGTATGTAATAAAATACAAACTGGTTTTCCTTTCCCAGTTAAAGCTTTTGCTTCTGCTAAACCAGCTAAAATTGCTTCAATATCATTTCCTTTTTCAACGTCTAATACATCCCAACCAAAAGCTTCAAATTTTCCTTTGATGCTTCCCATTGCTAAAACGTCATCAGTAGAACCGTCAATTTGCTTTCCGTTTAAATCTATTGTACAAATAACATTATCTACTTTCTTTGCAGATGCATACATAATTGCTTCCCAGTTTTGGCCTTCTTGCAATTCACCATCTCCGTGTAAAGTATATACTATTTTATCATCTCCGTTTAACTTTTTAGCTTGTGCTGTTCCTAAAGCAACAGACATTCCTTGTCCTAAAGAACCAGATGCAATTCTTACACCAGGTAAACCTTCGTGAGTTGTTGGATGACCTTGTAATCTAGAATCTAACAATCTAAAAGTTGCCAACTCAGATACAGGAAAAAAGCCACTATGAGCTAATACACTGTAAAAAACAGGAGAGATATGTCCGTTTGAAAGAAAGAAAACGTCTTCATTGTTTCCATCCATTGTAAAATCAGTAGAATAATCCATTACTTCTTGGTATAAACAAGTAATAAACTCTGCACATCCTAAAGAACCTCCTGGATGACCAGAATTTACTTTATGCACCATTCTTAAAATATCTCTACGAACTTGTTGAGTAAAATCTTGTAATTGTTGTGTTGTTGGCATTCTGTTGTTTTTGTTTTAGCAAAAGTAATTTTTTTTAATACAATAGGCAAAATAAAAACGATAGTAAAAAATGCTTATTTTACAAATTTCTAATGAAAAATTATCATTTCAAATAAATTAGATTCTTCTTTTTCAAAATTTTCTTAATTGTTACTCTTAAAAAAGATCTAAATATGATTTTTTATAAATTTTATATTGCTAAATTATTTAGACTAAATTTTAGAATCTTTAATATAAATCTATTTGAAAAAAGTATTTTCGTCCAGAAAAGAAAAAAACCCTAGAATTGAAAGTAAAACCTATTATCACGTTTATAACATTATTATTAATCGCTTTAAACTTAAACTCTCAGACAAATGATTCTATAAATACTTATAGTTTTGATAAATTATCTGACAAGTATTATGAATATAAATTTATAGATTCAACTAAAGCTAAAGAGTATGCTTATTTATTTTTCAATAAAGCTATTAAAGAAAAAGATACTATAAAAGCTATTGATGGAAAATATTATATAAGTGAAATACTAAATGATGAATCTTTATATTTAGAATATCTT
>TARA_R110002049_G_scaffold303988_1_pt1 | contig 18873 bp, 18 predicted proteins | sample TARA_R110002049 | Tara Oceans TARA_R110002049 (sample SAMEA4396941) | marine metagenome | biome: Polar Biome; feature: [SRF] surface water layer (ENVO:00010504); material: water (ENVO:00002006), including particulate matter (ENVO:01000060) such as... | depth 5 m | reverse complement strand
ACTTCTTAACATGCTTATTTTATTTGTGCTAATTTACAATAAATTCTTTATAGCTTTGGATATTCTTTTTCTATCAGTATCCGTTAGGTTAGAGCCTGAAGGCAAACAGAGTCCATTTTCAAATAAATTTTCAGCTACTTTTGCACCAAAATACTTACAATCCTTAAAAATAGGCTGTAAGTGCATGGGTTTCCATAAGGGTCTCGATTCGATATTTTCCTTTTCTAAATGTAAACGCAGATCTTCTCTTGAAAAACCAGTTATTGCTGAATCAATCACAATACAACTTAACCAATGATTTGAAAAGAAATCGTTTGAAGCTTCTTTAAAAACAGTAACTCCTTTTGCTTCTTTAAAGATTTCTTGGTAAAATTGATTGTTGTTTCTTCTGTAAGAAATATGTTTGTCTAGCACCTCCATCTGCCCTCGACCAATACCAGCAACAATATTACTCATTCGATAATTATAGCCAATTTCCGAATGTTGGTAATGAGGTGCGTTATCTCTAGCTTGAGTGGCTAAGAAAATTGCCCTTTGTTTCGATGTTTCCGTTTTACAAACCAAGGCACCACCACCAGAGGTTGTAATAATTTTATTTCCATTGAAAGATAACACCCCAAAATCGCTAAAGGTTCCACATTTCTGTCCCTTGTAGATTGATCCTAAAGCTTCTGCTGAGTCTTCAATTAAAGTTATTTTATATTTCTTCGCAATTACTGAAATCTCATCCATTTTTGCAGGCATCCCATACAAGTGAACTACTATGATCGCCTTAGGTTTCTTTCCTTGCTCAATACCATCCTTAATAGCAGTTTCTAAATACAAAGGACACATATTCCAAGTTTCCTTCTCACTATCAATAAAAACTGGTGTTGCATTCTGATACACTATTGGGTTGGCTGATGCAGAAAACGTCATGGATTGGCAAAGTACAACATCATCTTGTTGTACATCCGCTAAAATTAAGGCTAAATGCAGCGCAGCTGTACCAGATGACAAACAAGCTACTTTAGTGTTTTGATCCATGTAGTTAACTAAATCTTGTTCAAAACCATTTACATTAGGACCTAGAGGCGCCACCCAATTCGTATCAAAAGCTTCTTTAACGTATTTTTGTTCGTTTCCTCCCATATGTGGAGATGAAAGCCATATTTTTGAGTTCATTTATTTAATATTTATTTGTGATATTTTGTAAACAAAATGATTAGGGATATTTTCTTTTTGTTGATATAAATAGGAATTAGGATGAATATTTTTTCCTTCATCTATTATACCAATAGTATTCCACCCTAATTTATTAGGGGCAATAAAATCTTTTTTAAAATTATCTGCAATGTAAAAATAATTTTCTGACGGTAATTTATCCATAATTAATTTAAATGGAATTAAAGATGGTTTCTCACTTCCTACTTCTTCTGATATTGAAACAAAACTAATATATTTAAGAATGTTTAAAGCTTTCAGTTTATTTCGTTGAGTGCTAGACCTACCATCTGTAATTATTGCTATTTTTGCTTCTTTTAAAAGTATAGATTTGAAAAGTTTTTTTACACCTTTTTGTAATTTAATTTTGGGAAAATGGTTTCTGTAAAGCGTCATAAGCTCTTTTTTGTCAACTCTATAATTTTTAACTAAATATTCAAATACATTTTCATTATTTCTGTAAAGTGAAAACATCACAGAAAATAATAGTTTTTCATTTTTAGCATCTACTCTATTGGCAATCTCTATATAGGCCGAAATTAAATAATCTAATTCGTTATAAAGAGTATCATCCAAATCAAATACAAAAGCAGTTTTCTTGTTAATTTTTATAGTCATAAGTTATTACTTCAGCATCGTAACGTAACATTAATGTATTATCCTTCCAATCTTCCTTATAAACTGCTACTGGTAAATTTAACAAATATTCTTTTATAATCCACCTTGGAAAATTGGCTCCAGCTAAATATGAAAGTGGAAAACCTCCACCAAACCTTGGATTTATTTCAATACCAATTATGGTATCTATTTTATTTTTAAAAACCTGTAATGTAATACAACCTCTTAATCCTTTTATATTTTTAAATTTTTCTGCAATTACTTTAAGAATAGCATTTTTTCTTGTACATGCTTTATTTACCTCTCCATCTCTCACAAAAATCCGTTCTCTTGGCACTATTGATATAATTTTTGAATTCTTATTAAAATAAATATCTGTTGTAAATTCAGAAAATTCTGAATGTGAAATATACTCTAAAAACATGTTTTTAGGGTTTGATAATATTTCATCAGTTAGATCTTCTTTTGAGTGAAGTAAATGAAGGCCTTGAGACCTACTACCATCTATTGGTTTTACAAATAAAGGAAAATGTAAGTTTTCTTTTGAATATTCTTGTGCTCTATTTAGTTTTATTGAATCGAAAAAATCATGTATTTTTATTTTATCTCTACATTTTTCAATAAATTCTATATCAGACACCAAGGGGATAATCCCTAATTCTTGAAATCTCTTGCTGTTTTTAGATAAAATTAATAGTTCTGTATCTATTGTTGGTATTATTAGTTTAATAGAATTTTTTACACATATTTCAATTAAATCATCAATATAAGATTTATCTGTAACTCTTTTTACTTTAAAACTTTTATGAGCAACCTGGCAAGCAGAAGATAATGTGGGATTCAAATCTGTACAATAAACTTGTGACTTTAATTTTAAATTTTTCACTTCTTCTTTAAAAAAATTTACCAAGGATACTCTTCTACCTGCCGAAGTAATTAGAATGTTAGTTATTTCCATTAAATTTTGTTGGTGTTATATTAGTTTCTGTATTTATTCCTTCTGATTTAAAAACTTTTAAAAAAGTTAGAAGAAATATTTTAGCATCTAGCAAAAACGAACAATTTTCTACATACCAAACATCTAACTCAAATTTTTTTTCCCAACTAAGATTATTTCTACCATTAACTTGTACCCATCCAGAAATACCTGGTTTTACTGAATGTCTTTTGCGTTGACTTTCATTATACAATGGTAAATAACTTGGTAATAAAGGTCTCGGTCCAATAATTGTCATGTCTCCTTTTAAGAGATTAATAATTTGAGGCAATTCATCTAATGAGGTTTTTCTAATAAATTTACCAAGTTTCGTTATTCTTTCTGCATCTGTTAATAAATCACCATTTTCATCCTTTTTATCGTTCATTGTTTTAAACTTAATAATCTTAAATATTTTTTCATTTAAACCTGGTCTTTCTTGATAGAAAAAAGGGAGGCTTCCATAGTTAATCAAAAGAGTAATAAAAACAACTAAAAAAAAAGGAAAAAATATAAATAGACCAATTAAACCAATTAATATATCAAAAAAACGTTTAAAAAAAAATTTATACATTCTACTTATTTTAAGATTTCGAATAATACGTTTTAAACCAATCTAATGTAATTTTAACGCCATCTCTCATACTATGAGGTGGATTACCCGCTAAATTATATGTATCATCTACATTGCACTCATTATCTTTAGTCATGTTTTTTAATCTAAATGAGTTTAATGGAAACGAGACTTTAAAAAAGGATAAAAAATCTCCAGAGAGTGCCGCTATTTTAACGATAAAAAAAGGGATTTTTTTTGGCTTCTTTTTATTAGCTTCTTCGGCAATTACCTCTGCCCAATTAGAAATATTATAAGAAGGTTTATCTCCTATGTAAAAAACTTTACTTTTAGTATCTGAGTTTAATAATTTATCAATTTGAAAGACTGAATTTAAAACAAAACCATAAGTTTTAGTCGAAGTCCTTTTCTTACCAATGTCAAAATATTTTTCTTTTAAAATCATTTCAAAAAAGGGTCTGTAAGATGTATTAACTATCCAAGGACCCCAAATAGATGTAGGTCTTATAATTATCCAATCGCAATTAACTTTACTCTTTTTGATAACCTCTTCCGTTTCAACTTTACTTTGTCCATAAAGTGTAGTAGCCTTGTAATCATCATCATGAGTGGGAATATAGCCAACTTCACAAACTAACATTGTAGAAGCAACTATAATTTTTTTTACACTTGGAGTTTTATTTACTGCTTCAACTAAATTTTTTACTCCATCTATATTAGCATTGTAATAATTTAAATCTTTTCCTAATAAATCAGCTTTTGCGGCTAAATGAATTATATAATCAGGTTTAAATTCTTGTGTAGTTTTTATAAACTTGTCCTTATCTAAAATATCAACTTGTTTAAAAAAATTGTTTTGTTTTTCATTTAAAGGAATATTAATATCAAGATTTAAAATTTTGAAATCCTTCTTTTTATAATATTCTATCAAATTAGTTCCTATAAAACCTGAACCACCTGTTACTAAAACTCTTTTACTCATATTTTTCCAGTTTTTAAAACCAAAGGATTTTTATTGTTTCTTATTCTAAAATAAAAAAACAACATAATGTTTTTAAATATTTTTCTTATACCACTCTGCCTTATGTGAAACTTAAATAGTTCAACTTTCGATTTTCTTGATAACTTTTCAAGATTAAATTTATGATTTCTAATTACATTTACAAATGTATGTCTAAATTTTAATGGAAAAAAGATAGCAAACGAAGCCAAATCAGATTCAACTATTTTATTATTTAACCAAAGGACTTTATCTTCACGTAATCTTTTCATATGAAGTAATTCTTTTAGAAAAGATATTGTGAGTTCATTCTCTGCATTAGGAATCTTAAATGTTTTATAATCCAAAGTGTTATCTATAACATCTGACAAATTTATGTATTTCAAACCACAAAAATTAATATCAAACCAAAAATCAAAATCAATTTTTTGATTACTGTAACTAAACTGTAATTTTAAAACTTCATAGCGAGATAAATTTACCTTAATTTTTATATTATGTAAGGTTTTATATTCTTTTAATGCTACAAAAAAACAATTTTTATCTAAAGGATGAATTCCAAAATCTAAATCGTTTGAAAAAGTTTCTGGCAAATCTACATATCCTCTTAAAACCACATAACGTACTTTATGAGTATTTAAGATATCAATAAAATCATTAAAATATTGTTTAAAGCTCATAACAACCTATTTTTTATTTTTAAATAGTTGAAAACCTAAATTTGAAACATCCTTGGAATCATTTAAAACCCATTTATAAAGATTTATTGATTGTTTTGCAATAGACTTCCATAAATATTTATTTTTCACTAATTCCTTTCCTTCTTTACCCATTGTTAAAAGTTTATCAGGATTTAATTTTAATAAATTGTGTAAGGTTTGCTTTAAACTAGTTTCATTTCTTTTTATCCACCAACCGCAATTAAAATCTTCCAAATCTGACCAAGGAGTATTTTTTGTTGAAATAACAGGAATACCTCTTGCCAAAGCTTCAATAACAACAATTCCAAAATTCTCATTTAAAGAAGGTAAAATAAATGTTGAAGCTATATCATACATTAATATCTTATCTCTTCCAAAAACAGGCCCAACAAACTTAACTAATTCTTTTAAACTATATTCTTTAACTATTTTTTTTAATTCATTTTCATGGTTATTTTCGTCAATCCCTGCAATAATTAATATCCAATTATTTTTTTCAAATTCTGATTTCATTTTTGAAATAACCTTTAATAATAAAGGAAGGCCTTTTAATGGATGAATTCTTGAAATAAAAAGTAATATTTTTTTATCTTTTGGTATTTTGTTCTTTATTCTAAAAGACTCTTTTTCTTCTTCTGTAGTTTTTTCAATTAAAAAATTTTCCTCAATTCCGTTAGGTAAGATAGCTATTGGAACATTAAAGTTTAGTGCTTCTAAGTTTAAAGCTTCCTGCTTAGAACAGGCTATTAAGCAAGCACTATTTTTAAAATTAGAATTTTCAAATAAGTATCGTGCGATTTCTTTTTTTCGAGACTGTATTACTAGCCTTTCTGGTTCAAATAAACCATGTGGACTAATTACTACTTTTATTTTTTTTGAAATTGACTTAGAAAATAATGATATTGGCAAAAAAGCGCCATGTTGATGAATTATATCAAAATTCTTGATGGCATAACTCCTTTTTGCTATAAGGCTAGGTGTAATTCCTAAATGATGTGAACCAATTGTTTTAATTGCTTTTATTTTATTAGAAGATACTCCAGTTAATACAACAACTTCTTCTTTTTTTCCGTCATCACCAGGAAACCACAAATTAGAATCTATATCTAATTTATTTTGGTATTTAAGCATAGCTTGAGCAACATCTCCAATTCCACCACTAGTTTTACCTGCTGTATTTGATAAGTTTAAAATTTTCATAAAAATTTATTGGCATTTTTACTTGTGAATTTACTACTCAAATTTCTTGAATTTGTTTTATACTTCTTTATCATTTCATCACTTACTGATGTTAAAAAATTAAACAAATCTAAATCATTTGTAGGCTGAATAGAAACCCCACAATTGTATTCTTGAATAAGATTACTAACTTCTGAACCTTGAGTTGAAATAGAAATAATCGCAGCCCCAGAAGCTAACATATAAAAGGTTTTACTCGGCACAGAAAGACCCTCTGCTCCTTTTCCCAAGGAAACAATTCCAAAATCTGCTGAAGTAAATGAATAAGGTAATGTTTCTGATTTTTGATAAGGTAAGAATGTAACATTTTTAAGATTATTATTCTCTTTATAATTTACTAGTTCTCCCTTTAAAGCTCCATCACCAATAAAAAGGAAGTGGAAATTATTTAAAGAATCATCTAACCTTTTTGCTGTCTTCAAAACTGTAATTAAATCGTGTGTAACTCCCATATTTCCAGAATATAGTATTACTCTTTTACCTAATAACCCATACTTTTTAACAAACCAATTATTCTCTTTTTCTAAAGGTTTTATAAATGATACATCCACCCAAGGATAAATTACTTCAATTTTCTCCTTTTTAACTGTTCGAGAAATCACCTCCCTCATTACATTACTAATAGTAAAAACTCTTGTCGCTTTATGATATACTTTTTTATTTATTTTATCCCATTGCTTATATATTAGAGAATCTTTTTTTATATAGCCAAGGTTAGAAAGTGCATCTGGATATACATCATAAACTAAAATGTCATAATTATTTTTTTTCCATTTCAATATAAAACTACCTAAAAAAGGTAATAATGGTGGATTACTAACAAGAAGTACTTTTCCATGATTTTTTTTAAAAATTAAGTAAAAAAAACTTTGAATGTAAAAAGAAAGCCATGTATATATTCTTAAATAAGATTTATTTCTCTTATACTTTGATTTAAAAATTACTTTAATATTATAATCTAATTGACATGAGGTTGGTTCTATCGAACCAGTAATTAAAATAACCTCATCAAATTCAACATTATAGGCATTTGCTATATCTATAAACAAAGGGCCAGTAACTTGATTAAATAATGTTGCTTTTTTACTCATTAATGTATGTAATAATAGAATGACATAATTTTTCTGTCTTTATTCCTGATGAGTAAAAGTTTTTTGAAAATTCTTCGTTAATATGAAACCTTAACTCTTCAATTAATAGCAAAAAAATCATATCATCATCTAAGCTAATATTATCAAAATTTAGACTCTCACTCTTAAAATTATTTATTGCCTCATTAATAGAAATATTACTTCTTATTTTGCTTGCTAGTGTAAATAAATCATAAAAATAATAACGCTTATTGGCTGCTTCCCAATCTATAACTTTAAAACTATCATTATTAATCAAAATATTTGCTACCTGAAAATCACCATGACTCCAAGATATTTTTACAGAATCATATAAAATTCTTTTAAATAATAAATCGAATACTTTTTTGATTATACTTTTTACATTTTCTTTTACAGTAATTTCTTTAGTTTCAAAAAACTCATTTACCTCATTTTCAATCAATTCAAAATATTCCTTTAAACAAATCACTTCAGAACTAGGTATAAGTAATTGCCGCAAATGATTTTCTATAATTTCACGAGTTATTTTAGCTACTTTTTCTTGATTTTGTAATCGATTAAGAGGAATACCATTAAAATATTCTTCTCTTAACCAATCATTTCCAGAATCAAATATTTGAGGAGCATAAGGTAGATTGTATTCTGTTCTTATAAAAATATCGTTAGTAATAAATTTTTGATGTTCTCCATTTTTCAAAATGACTATACTATCCTCTAAATCTCCATAAAACAATCGTAATCTATGATTACCACCAAGGATTAAATAATCTTTATACTGTTTTGATAGCGATATAGTTCTTTGTGCAAATAAATTTCTTAACTGCTTAGATATAGCAAGATTTACATAAATTGCTTGAACACCCTTTTTCCACCAAATTAAAGAAGAAGAATACTCATTAATAAGTGTTTGAAAAACATTTTCAGAAAGTGATTTTGATGAAATAAAGTTTAAATATTTGTTAATGTAATATTTATCATCTTTCAGGTTTTCTTCATACTTTAAAAAGGAAGTTTTCTTCAAAGTATCTAAAAGTATCTTATCAAAATCTTCTCGTTCTTCTAACATTGAAATTCTCATTTTTCTATTTCGTTCTTTATAAAGTTATGAATTTCATCAATGTCTTTTGTCCCATCTATATGTATTGCAAAAGATTGCTTTTTTACAAAATCTAAATAATCTTTTAACCTTAAATCTAAAGTTTCTTCTGAATCAGGAAAAGGTTCATCTTTTAACGCTGACCTTCTAATTGACTCTTTAACAGGAATTGTCAGTACAAAGTGTCTTTTTGGTTTTTTCGCGAATATTATAAGGAGCTTCCACAGTAACCATTTATCTACTTTCTCTTGAGGAAAATTTAGTTTAAAATCAATGTGAGTATCAAAAATATAGCGATCACATATAACTCTGTAACCAAAAATTGATTTAAACCTTAAATAAATTCCATAAAAAAATATCAAATCTAAAATAGCTAATGAGAGCCATATTTTTCTAATAAAAGGATTTGAAAATGATTTTTCTCGTTCTTTAGAATGACCTTGACCTGAGGGTATTTTTGAATTCTTAGATTTTCGCATCAAATCTTTCAAAAATTGCATTCCAGGTGTATAACCACCTCTACTCCAAAATAAAATCACTTTCTCACCATAGTTCTCAAAATAGTTTTTAAGTAATTCAATCTGAGTTGATTTCCCTGCTCCATCAAGACCTGAAAATGCTATTATCATATTCTATTTAATTTTAATTTCCAATAATTATTTTTAACTATTCTTAAACTATGATATAGAACTCTAATATAAAAGGATTTATTTGTTTTAATCGTAAAAGAATGCTCGATACCTAATTTTTCTAAATTTCTATATAATAATGAATCATTATATCTTAAAAAAACAGAAGATATAACCGGAATATACCTCATTTTAATAGAATCTTCAAAAGACATTCTTTGGAATAAATCTCGATCACCAATTATTTTAAATTTGCTATAATTAAAACCTCCTAGATTAAAATATATTTCTTTTGAAAAAATTGAACTTGGTTGTACAAAAGGAAAAATACCTTCTCTTAAAAAATATTTTGCAAAAGGTAATGCAGTGACTATTTTATATTTATACTTATCAGTAAAATGATGTATTCCATTTGAAAACACAAAATCCAATTTATGTTCTACCATTTCGTTGTACATTTTTTCATAACCTAATACAATTATTTTATCATCACTGTTAACCCATGTAACGTAATCTCCATTAGACTGCTTTATTCCCATATCAATAGCATGATACATTCCCAACTTTTCAACTTGCGTAATTAATTTAATATGGGGATATTTATCAATAATATCCAAAGTTGAATCTGTAGATCCTCCATCTACTACTATATGTTCATATTCAATTGTAAGTTTTTGTATAGAATTAATAGTTGACTCTATATATAATGAGCCATTTAATACAGGGGTAATAATAGATAACATATTTTTAAGATTTAATTCGTGAAAATTTGTGCAACATTGAAAATATCGGAAGTATAAATATAATTAGTACTGAATAAAACATTAATTCACTTTCTACTGTTTTCATAGCATATAAAGCTAACAAAAAAGTAACGGATAAAGTGAAATTTGATTTTTTTTTATTTAAGTTAATTCTTCCCCAACAAATTGCTTTTCCAAAAAAAAATGAAAGTAGAAAAAGTGAAATATAACCAAACTGTAAATAAAACTCTCCTGCAACAGACAACGGCACTGCCCAGTTACCTTTTTCATTAACAATATTACCAAACCTCCATAAATGCGTATACTCATCTGCTGTTTTAAACTGAAATTCAGGAATTCCTAATTTACGGTTAATGATATTAATAGTCTTTAATGGTCTAGCTAATAAGGTTTCTCCATAGGTATAAGAATAATCTAATCCTTCAACATACCTCAACATCAAGGCTATAGGCCTAACCCGGTCTGCAGCAACAAAAATATTAGAGTTATTTTCATCTTCATCCCACATTTCCGAAATATTATCGAAAGAAGTCAGATTGTTGTCGATGCTTATTGATGAAGAATTAAAGTTCCTTATAATTGACATTACTATTAAAATAAATAATAAAATTGAACCTGGCAATATCATATCTTTTTTCTTAATTTTAAAATCGTTCTTCATCCCGAAATAGAAAACCGAAAAAACTACAAAGTATAATACCGCACTTCTAGATCCACCAGGAATCTCAAGTAATGAAATTAAAACAGTAATTAAAAAAAAAAATGAAAATTTAATGTTTTTTCTCAAACTTAGAATAGCAAAAGGGGCAAAAAAAAGACCTCCTCTTGACAAAATTGAAATAAAACCTTCCCCACTTTGTGCTTCAACTTCCACAGTTCCTAGATTTAGGATTAAAAACTTAAAATTTTTAAAAAGATTAAACAAACTGAAAACAACAATAATTATAATTAACCTAGAAAATAAAACATCTGCTTTTGAAATATTCTTCTTTAAATTAGATTTTAAAGAAACTTTTTTTGAATTTGTAACTAATAAAATGAAAGAAAAAATGCTTAAAATTAATTGTGCATTAAATATATAATAGAATTTTTCATCCAATTCCATATAATTAAACGCATCCCCCCCAAAAGATAAAACATCTAATGCACTTGGTTCTTTAATTATGTAAAAAAAGGTAAGAAAATAAATTTGAAATAAAACAAAATATCCGATTATCAATGGATCGAACCACTTCAAAAAATTATTTTTAAGATTATGTAAAATAACAACAAAAGGATAACAACCTATTAAATATGATATTATATAATATAATGAAGCTGTGGTATAAGAAAATATAGAACTATAAAATACTATTAATAAAACAAAAATAAAATACTTTCTTAAAATTGATGCTGAGAATAATATCATGTAAATTTTTTTTATGAAATTAGTTGTATAAGTTTAGTTTTATAATTTTCATGATTAAAGTTCTTAATTCTTTCAAAACCTTTCTTTACCAAATCATTTTTTAATTTTTCATTTTCTAACAACATTATTATCTTATTACTAATATCCAAAATATCAATAGGATTGAAAACTAATGCACTATCACCAACTTGCTCTGGTAAGGCTACTACATTGGAACATACAACAGGCGTCCCAATAGAAAAAGCTTCGAAAATTGGAATACTAACACTTTCAAATAATGAGGGCATAACTAACATCTCAGAAAGTTTATATAGATATGGTAAATCTTCATAATCTATGTAACCTAGATGCACTATACTTTCTTGAAGATTTAGGTTATTTATTTTTTCCATTAAAACATCAAAATTTTCCTTCTGAGAGCCTATAAAAACTAAACTTACATTAGGATTAGTTTTTTTAACAATATTAAAGGCTTCAACCAATTTTAAATGATTTTTATGAGGCCAATCTTGAGCAGGATAAAAAATAAAGTTATCAGGTAAATTGTATTTCCTTATTACTTCTCCAATTTTTTCAACTTTAAAGTTAAAATTTAAAAATTCTTCTGGTGGTGGCGACTCAATAATACTTATTTTATCCTTGCTTATACCTAAAAATTTAATAATATCATTTTTTACAAACCTCGACTCACAAATTATGCTAATAGCTTCTTTACACAATACTCTTGCATTTAACCATCGAAAAAACCTTTCTTTTTTAGAAAAAAATTGCGGATAATATCTTTCTTGCATATCGTGTAGGGTAAAAATAAAAGGCTTTCCAATAAAAAAATGAGGATATAAAGATATAGAGGGTGAAATAAATAGATCAATATCTTCAAAGGTCCCTAATTCATTAGAGGTAAAAGTAATTGGTTTTCTGATATTAAAAATAATCAGAAAATACTCCAACATTTTTTTTTGGAGATTTCTATTCCTTTTATTTACTTTTCTAACCTCTAAAGGTAAAGTGTCAAATCTATTATCATTTTTATTACAAAAAACAACATATTTATTTGATTCATCTCCTTTAAGAGCATCTATAAGGGATTGAGTATATTGATAAATACCTCCCCCCATTTCGTCTCCAAAAGCTAAAATACCAACAATATTTTTTTCTTTTAACATTTTTATAAAAATCTATCTTTTATTTTTTTTGCTGGCATACCAACTACAAATGAATTATCTTCTACATCATCAAAAACGACTGAATTGGGTCCAATAAAAGTGTTTTTTCCAATCAGTCCACCAAGAATAGTAGCATTAATTCCTAACCAAACATTTTCTTTTATAATTATTTGTGACTTTAAATAGCTAATATCATTTGAAAAGTAGGTTCCTTTTTTACAATTATTAACATCATTTGAAAGTGAATAAATTTTTGCTGATGCAGAAGCAGTAAAATAATCTCCTATCTCTACCCCTGCATAGGCTTGGATAATACAATAAGGCGACAAATGTGATTGAGAACCCAAATATAAATCACCTTCATTGTAATTAAATAATTCATTTTTTTTAAAGTTAACTTTATCTTTCTTTATATTTATTTTTCCTGCCATCAGAATACAATATTTATCTATCCATACATTCTCACCAATAAAAATATTTTTTACTCCCTCTATTATAACACCTTCATCAATCCTAAGATTCTGACCACATCCCCCTAATCGTTTAGAGTAATAAGCTCTCCTAATTTTAACACCAATTATACCTGAAATATTTCTGATAAGGCTTTCTATAAATTGGAAAAAAAAAGTTTTTACTTTTCTTAGCACAACAAATCAATTAACTCTTCACAAATATATTCAATTTGTGAATTTTCTAAATCAAAATAACTTGGCAAATTAATCCCTTGCTTAAATACTTTATGGGTAATAACGGTATTAACGTTCTCATAACTTGGCATATCTGATATTGGATAAAAGAAAGGTCTACTATCAATGCCTCTTTCTTTTAAATTTAAAATAAATTTGTCTCTATTTTCTTCAGATATATTATCAATTTCTAAACAAACAAGCCAATAAACATTTGTAGCCCAATCTGCTTCAAAATTCAATTTAATTCCTTTTATATTATCTAATCTCTCCTTATAGAGATTAAATATTTCCTTTTTTCTGCAAAGAATTTCATCAATACGTTCATATTGTGCTAATCCAAGCGCAGCCTGTAAATTGGTCATTCTATAATTAAAGCCAACTTCTTCGTGCCAATATCTTTTCTCCTTGCTCATTGCATGATCTCTTAAAAATCTCATTCTTTTGTTTAAATGAGGGCAGTTTGTTGTAATCATACCCCCTTCACCAGACGTAATTATTTTATTTCCATAAAAGCTAAAAACACCTGCATCTGAGAGGCCTCCAACTCTCCTTCCATTAACTTCTGCTCCATGAGCTTCTGCGGCATCTTCTATAACGATTAAATCATGTTCTTTAGCAATTTTATTTATTTCATCCATATTAGCTGGATGACCATATAAATGAACAGGAATAATAGCCTTCGTATTAACTGTAATTGCTTGTCTGACTGCTTCTGGACTTATGCACAAAGTATCCTCATCAATATCAACAATAACAACTTTTGCACCAATATACTTTACGGCATTTGCTGTTGCAATAAATGTTAAATCTGGGATAATGACTTCATCACCTACCTTAATACCCATTGCAACTAATGCTAAATGTAAACCAGTTGTACCGTTTGATGTTGCAACAGCATATTTTGTTCCACAAAAACTGGCAAAATTATCTTCAAACAAATCAATATATCGGCCTAATGAAGACACCCACCCAGATTTTATTGCATCTGTAACATAGTTAATCTCTTTATCCGTAATTGTAGGCTGTGAAATTGGTATAAAATTCATTTTTTTATTTAATTATTTTTGTTAAACTATTTTTTACTGAATTATAAAAAGTTTCTTCTTTAAAGTTAAAATCAATATATTTAATTAAAAGATTAGATTTTTCTGATAACAATTTCTCATTTATTTTTGAAACTTCATTTATTTTATTTTTAATTGAACTAATATTACCTTCGATTAAAAAACCAAAATTCTCGTCTATATCAACTCCTGATTCTAAAGTGGCTATTGGCAAAAGACCTGTAGACATTGTAGTTAGTAAAGACCCACTCATCCCTTCTGAACAAGATGGAAATAAAGTAAAACCACATTTTGTAACTATTGATCTAAACTTTTTACTAGATATATCAATAAAACCATAATAATGAATATTATTTTGACTTGATATTTCTTTAGAATAAATATCAAAAAAATCATTTTCTTTTGGCCCACAAATATGTAATTGAAATTCAGTTAACTCAGAAAAAACTTCTATACATAAATCCAAACCTTTATGAACAAGCCCACCACTGCCAAACCATAAAAAATGTTTTTTAGACTCCGAATAGTCTCTTTCGATATTAATAAATGAAATATCTTTGAAAATTGGAATATTTACAGGATATACTGGTACATTAGTATAATTTTGAAAAGTTTTCTTTGTAAAATTCTCATTTCCTATTAACAATATAGCATCTGATATATTAGAATAGACAGACCAAGCCTTATTAATTATTCTTTTAGGTTTAATATAAACACCTCTTCTTTCAAATAAATAATGAATTCTATTAAGTTCAGCGTTGTTTTGAAAAGAATTATGAGCACCTGTAGCAAAGATAATTTTTGTTGCTTTTAAATTTTTTTTACTTAAAATGGCATTATTGTATGAATCTCCGAATCCAAAAATTAAATCATAACTAGTTTTTTCAATAAACTTTTGATTAAATTGATAATCATAATCTATCACATCTACAACATATCCCAAATCATTGAAAACTTTAGCAATGTTATTTGCTTCAATATAATTTGTATGAGAATATGATTTATTTTTAAAAGGCTCGGTAATATAGCAGAGGAGCATTTTCCTCTTAAAGTTTGAATTATAAAAATTCTCTATAGGTTTACTATTAAGAATTTTACGTAAATTTTTAACTAAATTAAGCAACATATTATCTATTTTTAATAAAAAGAAGAGATTTAAAAAATAATTTTATAACTCTTGAGTCTATTATTACATAAAAAACGAAAGATGTTATAGTCAAAGAAATCAGAAGAGCAAAACAAGCTCCTTTAACCCCATAAGTTGTAATCATAAAATAATTAAGAATAACATTTAATACACTAGTAATTAAACTAAAATAAAAAGTTATTTTAGTATTATTCTCAATCATCATCCATCTATTCCATAAAGAATTAAAAAAAACAAAAACATTTGTCCATATTAAATAAACTGTAATATTAGCAGATTCTCTATAATCAGAGCCAAATGTTAGAAAGATTAACTCCTCAGAGAAAAAAGTATATAAAAAAACTAAAATAAATGAAATCCAAATTAAAAAACTTCCTAAATATTTAATCCTGTAATTAAATAATTGCAAAGAATCTTCATAGCCTCTTACCAGCGCAGGCATAAATGATGAAATAATAAGACCAGGGATAAACTGCCAAGGAATTACTAATCTTGTAGCTGCACTATAAATACCAACAGAATAATCGTCAAGCAAGCTTTTTAGCATTATCTTGTCAATATTATTATATACCACAAAACTTAAACTACTTATAATCAATGGCCAACTTTCCTTTAACAATTTTTTAGCTAATGTACATTCCCATTTCCAATCTGATATAGACAATTTTGTTTTTCTTTTGTAAAAAAAAACATAACCAACAGACATTATTAAAAAATCCAAGGAGGTTATTACAACAAATAAAAGCAAATCTGCCTTTAGAAGAATACAAATAATTTTGATTAATGTAGAAATAACTAATGCTCCTGAATTAATTATCAATATATACTTACTATCAACTTGGCTTTGGAAATAAAATTCAATTACATTAAAACTTTGAAACAAAAAACCAAATGTCAATATAATAATTAGAGATTTAGTGTAATAATCACTATCTATAATAAACATAGTTATTATAATACAAACTAAGGTAGCTAAAAATCCACCAATTTTTAAATAAAAAGCTGTACCAAGAATTTCATTTAAATCGTATTTTCCTATGACAATTTTCTGAACTATTAATTCATTTAAACCCATTGCAGCAATAGCAGAAAAAAGGCCAACAACAGAATTAACATAAGCAAAAACCCCAAATTGATTGGGACCAAGATACTTAGCTACCCATACACCAACAAAAAGACCAATAAATATTCTTAGAACTTTATCTGTTAAAAGTAGAGAAGTATTCTTAAAATATTTTAAAAAACCTTCCGACTTTACAAAATTATTTAAATTATTAAACATCTTTTTTATTAAAGTCTTTTTAAATTACAAAATCTGTATATCTGTATTTCATCATAATCCAGTAATATTAGCAATTACTAGCCTATTAAATATTTTTTCTCCAAATTACCTACGGTTTATATAGTTGTAAGTATTATTTCTTGATTTTATGGTAATTACCTGCAAAATTACGTTTTGCATTACTAATTGTAATATGTACCCACTTCAGAGTTATTTTAGTGGTTGTTTCGTCTAATTTTTCACTGATAGGTAATTCAACATAATTAGCAACATTTACATATGAAGTACTTTGGTCTGTAATTACAATAGTTTGCTCTTTATCTATTGCATTTTTTAAAGTTTCATCTGTTTGTCCAACTTTATGATCATCAAGAACTATCGCTTTAAAATAACGAGCTTGTCTTTCTACTTTTCCTATATCTATATCTACAAGAGTTGTGCTCTCTGCCATAAGCATAACATTAGACTTTGTTTTACTACCATGTCCTGCTTTCTGAGTTTTATGTGCATTTTCTGATGCTCCAATGGTAAAATAGCCTTCATCCATTTCTATCATACCTTCTAATGTATACCTATCATTCTATTACCCATCGCTTTTCATAATTTGTGAACCATAGTCCAAACTGGCTCATAACGTTTTAAACTTAATTGGCGTTGTATCTCTTTAGAAAAAAAACCTTTTTTATTAGCAATAAGTATGAACATCGTTTTGTACCAGATTAAAAACGATAAGTTTGAACTTTGCATAACAGTTCCGCTTCGCAAAGAAGTTCTACTTCTACATGTTATACATTCATAACTCCATTGATTTTTTATCCAATTATGCGACTTATTTGAAAACTTTTAAAAATTACACCTATCTTATATCGCTCTTGCTTAAAATGAGTACGACAGGATTTTTCACTATCAAACTCTGCTGTAAATTTAGCAGTTGTTACTAATTACGGATATAAAGATTACAAAAATATTTATTATAATGAAAAATCACTACATTTTCTTAAATATTAGATTTCTCGGTATCAATAATACTTCTGCTAGTTTAAATATTTTTACTCTGCTTGTTTCAAAATTTTATGACCTGCTTTTAACAAAACCACATTTTTTTTCATTATTGCAACATCACCTTGCATCATATCTTTTACTAAAGATGCTAAATCGTGCTCTGGGACCCACCCTAATTTATTCTTCGCCTTAGAAGGATCTCCAATTAGTAGGTCTACTTCTGTTGGACGGAAGTAAGACGGATCTACAGACAATACCTCTTTACCAATTTCTATTTGAAATTCTTTATCATTGCATGCAACAACGTAGGCTTTCTCATCTACTCCTTCTCCTTTAAATTCCACTTCAATACCCACTTCACTAAAAGCCATACGTACAAAATCTCTTACCGTAGTTGTAACACCTGTTGCAATTACCCAATCTTCTGGTTTATCAGCCTGTAAAATCATCCACATCATGCGTACATAATCTTTGGCATGACCCCAATCACGTTTCGCTTCTAAATTCCCTAAAAAAACTTTTTCTTGCAAGCCTAAAGCTATTTTTGCTACTGCTCTTGTTATTTTTCTTGTTACAAAAGTTTCTCCTCTTCTTGGTGACTCATGGTTGAATAAAATACCATTACAAGCAAACATGTTATACGCTTCACGATAGTTTTTAGTAATCCAAAATCCGTATATTTTTGCTACTCCATAAGGAGAACGAGGATAAAAAGGAGATGATTCATCATAAAAACCTTTGTCATTTTTATTCTCGGGCATACCTCCATACAATTCTGATGTGGAAGCTTGATAAATTCTTGTTTTCTTTTCTAATCCTAAAATACGTACGGCTTCTAAAATACGTAAAGTACCTAATCCATCAACATTACCTACATATTCTGGAGTATCAAAAGAAACCGCAACATGAGACATGGCCCCCAAATTATAAATTTCATCGGGTTGTGTTTCTTGGATAATTCGTGTTAAATTCATCGCATCGGTTAAATCTCCATAATGTAATTTAAAACGTTGGTTAGGGTCATGAGGATCTTGGTATAAGTGATCGACTCTATCTGTATTAAACAAAGAAGATCTTCTTTTAATACCATGTACGATATATCCTTTTTCTAATAATAACTCAGCTAAATATGAGCCGTCTTGCCCTGTGATTCCTGTGATTAATGCTACTTTCATAGTTTGTTGTTCGTTTTTAAACCGTTTA
>TARA_R110002049_G_scaffold305687_2_pt1 | contig 18918 bp, 16 predicted proteins | sample TARA_R110002049 | Tara Oceans TARA_R110002049 (sample SAMEA4396941) | marine metagenome | biome: Polar Biome; feature: [SRF] surface water layer (ENVO:00010504); material: water (ENVO:00002006), including particulate matter (ENVO:01000060) such as... | depth 5 m | reverse complement strand
CAAGGCATCGCGGTCGAGTTGCGCCTGACCCACCCCGACCTCGCCACGCTGGAGGCCGCGGGCCGCGCCACTTTGGCGGAACTCGAAACCTATGCCGGTGTGCGCAACGCGATCCTCGACCTGCGCCTCGGCGCATCCGAATTACGGCTGAACCTGTCGCCCGGCGCCGAGGCCTTGGGGCTGACCGCCACAGATGTGGCTGGCCAGCTTCGCGCGGCCTTTCTCGGCACGCAGCTTGCGGAAATCCGGCGCGGCGATCTGACCTCGGACCTTGAGGTGCGGCTGGCCGATGATGATCGCGTCAGCCCCACCGATCTGAGCAACTTCGAAATCGCCTTGCCCATTGGCGGTACCGTGCCGCTGTCCAGCATCGCCACTGTCGACGAGGCGCGCGGCTGGGGCACCATCACACGACGCAACGGGTTGCGCACACTGACCGTCGCGGCCGATGTGGACGGTCGCATTGGAAATGCCGACGCGATCACCGCACGGCTGTCCGAGAGCTTCCTGCCGGACCTCGCGGCTGCCACCCCCGGCCTGATCTTCGAGATCGGTGGGCAAGCCGCGAATTCCGCGGAAACCGTCGCCTCGATCCTGCGCGGATTCCTGATCGGGTTGGTGGGCATCTACATCGTCCTCAGCTTCCAGTTCCGCAGCTATGTCGAGCCACTCATCGTGATGGTCACCATCCCGCTCGCATTCCTGGGCGTGATCTGGGGCCATGTGCTGATGGGCTATAACATCTCGATGCCGTCACTGGTGGGGGCGGCCTCGCTTGCGGGCATCGTGGTGAATAACGCGATCTTATTGGTCGGCGTCATCAATGACCGCCGCGCCGAGGGCCTGTCCGCCGCATTGGCCGCCGGAGCGGCCGTTCGGTCGCGGTTCCGCCCGATCTTCGTGTCGGTCTCGACCACCATCATGGGGATGGCACCGCTGCTGCTGGAAACCTCCACCCAGGCCCAGACGCTCAAGCCGCTGGTGATCTCCGTGGTCTTCGGCCTGCTCGCAGCGACAGTTCTGATCCTGTTGGTATTGCCCGCATTCTATGCAGCGCTTGAGGATGTCCGGGGTAACCCAAGGTCACCCGACGTGACGGGGCCACGATCCTGACGCCGACAGGACCAGTCATCTTTTGGACCGCGAGTTTGATCTACTGCAAAGATCCCTGGCTTCGACCCGCTCATGATCGATACATGGAACATACAGATTCACTCAAGGCGCTTGGCCTTTTCGACGCGCGTGTCCCCCGGTACACATCATACCCCACCGCAGCAGTCTTTTCCCCGAACGTCGGCTCGGCTTTTCAGAAGCGGGCCCTTGAGACGTTGGATCCGGATGTTCCGGTATCGGTTTATATCCACATCCCATTTTGCGAGCGACTCTGCTGGTTCTGCGCCTGTCACACCCAAGGCACGCAAACCCTCGGACCGGTGGAAAGCTACGTCGAGACCCTCGAAGCAGAGCTGGACATGCTGCGCGGCACACTGCCTGATGGTTCGCGCATGGGACGGTTGCATTGGGGCGGCGGCACACCCACGATCCTGCCGCCACCGTTGATCCACCGACTGAGCAAGGCGATCCGCAGCGTCTTCCCCACGGCAGACGACTTTGAATTTTCTGTCGAAATCGATCCGACGATGGTCAACCGCTCCAAGATCGTTGCGCTTGCGGCGGAAGGCATGACCCGTGCGTCCATTGGCATTCAGGACTTCGATCCCGAGGTGCAGCAGGCGATCGGCCGCCTGCAACCATTCGACATCACGCGCGCCTGCGTCGAAGACCTGCGTGCCGCCGACATCACCTCGCTGAATACCGATCTGGTCTACGGCCTGCCGCACCAGACCCTGGCACGGCTCGAAGATACCATCGATAAGGTGCTGACATTTGCTCCGGACCGCATCGCTCTGTTCGGGTACGCGCATGTGCCCTGGGTGTCGAAACGTCAAAAGCTGATCGACGAAAGCGCCCTGCCGGGTGATCTGGCGCGGTACACACTTGCCACACGCGCCGCAGAGCGGTTCGTCCAGGCAGGACTGGCCCCTATCGGCATTGATCATTTCGCGGCCCCCGGCGATGATCTTGCGGTTGCCCACGATGCCGGGCGCTTGCGCCGCAACTTCCAAGGCTACACGGCGGACAGCTGCCAGACCCTGATCGGACTTGGTGCGTCCTCCATCTCGCGCTTTCCGGGCGGATACGTCCAGAACGCCCCGGCAACGGCCGCCTACAAGCAGCGCATAGCGCAAGCGATTTTTCCCGGATCGCGCGGCTACGAGATGACCGCAGACGATCATCTGCATGCGCGCGCGATCGAGACATTGATGTGTTACTTCACGCTTGATCTGGAAGATCTGAGCCGCGACTATGGTCCCCGCGCCTACACGCTCAGGCCTTGTCTGGAAGCCATCGAAACCCGTTTCAAGCCTTTCGCGAAATTAGTTGGACAGCGCATTAGCATTCTACCGGAAGGTCGATCGCTGACACGTATCATCGCCTCGATGCTTGACCAACACGTTCCAGAGGGAGTTCGCTACTCGCAGGCATCTTGAGACGTCATCATGTTTAGGAGCCGCGCCACATGTGGAGTCGGAGGATAAGTTTGCGTCAGCACAACCTTTGGAAAATTCCAGCGCATAGTCTGGTTTTCAAGGGAGGCATCAATGAACAAACCAAACCTCGACGACCCCGACCTGTCTCTGGCCGATCTGATGACCCATTGGCCCCGGACCATCCCCGTATTTATTCGCCACAGGATGCTCTGCGTCGGATGCCCAATAAGCCGCTTCCACACCGTTGCCAACGCTTGTGCCGAGTACCATCTGAATGGGAAGGATTTTTTAGCAGAGTTGAAGCAGACAATAGATCTTGAGTGAGCGTAATCTGCCAGGATCGGACACCGAGTAGTCCCGGGAGTGCGGGTCCTTTGAGAGCATGCGCAGCGAACGGCAGAAAGGTCCGCATCGGCGGCGCTGCGACGAGGCGCAGCGAAAGGTGGGTTTAGATTCCCCGACTTGACGCAGCCTTCAACGACCGCTTCCGTGATCTGCGCCGCGACGCAGAATTGAGCTGGCCGCAGCTGCGTGTCATGCTGGAGTTGCATCGTTTGGCTGCCGAACGACCGGAAAGTCCCGCGAAACGGACCCTACCAGCGCCAACTTCGAACGGCTGCTTTCAGCTTCGCGTCCAGCCCCTGCGAACTAGCCACTATCGATTTCTCGTCCCCGCTGAACACTATGAGCCCGCGAGCAAACTAACATCGGCCGACGCACCGATAAGCGTGCGACGCCGCGCGACATCACGCGATCGAAACATGAACATGTACTGCACACAACGCCTTTCAACCACTTGAAATCAGGACCTAATCGCGTCCATCCATCATAGGTGCGCAAGACATGCGCCAAGGTACGATATTCTGCGATTTTCTTTCCATTGCTGACGTTTAGCGCAGTGTGAACAACCGCGCCAGAGCATCATTTCAGTACGTTTCCCGCTCATCTGCACGCGTTTTCGGACTAGTTACAACAAATGTTGCGACTGAAGCGCGATGTTGTAGCTCGGCCCCATCCATCTCCATTCGTCTTTGGGTGATAGGTTCCAATCCGTGCGCGCAAGTTTGCCATCGTTCGCTGTACTTGATCGATCGCCACTGCGCCGGCGAAGGCCCCCGTCAAGAAGGCGGATTCCGGACTTTCTCTGCAAACGCGAGAAGCTCACGCCGTGGAGGTTGGTAGCCGACATTAAATCAATCATGAAACGGGATAGCCTTCTGCACTGCCTCATAGCGGTTCGGAGTCCATATTGACTCCGGCGTCGGAGATTAAGTTCGCATGTGCGGCAAAGGACGTCACTGCGCGTCCGACCCAAAGACGGAGCCGCTCCGCGCGCGAAGGCGTTTCGCGCGAACTTGGCCGGCAGGGTGTTGTTCCGCCGGTTGTTTCGCCAAGCACACATTCCCAATAACCATCGTCTGCCCCACGCGACTTCTGCCTTGTGAGGATTTCCAGCGCGGGCCCTTGGGAACCAGGCGGAACCCCTGCGCCCCGGACCGCATAGAAAATCCTTCGCCAATGCGGCCACTGGTCTTGGCTTGAGATCGCTGCGATGTCGTTCCTCCTGGCGATAATCGCTGCGCATCATGGTTTTCGCCTGTTCAACGGATCAGACGGATGGCGGAGCGTGAGCATATCGGGTCTGCAGCAAGGATTGTCATACCACGTTCAGTTTGGCATCAGGCGCCTTGGTTCAGGAGCGTCGTGATCATCTTGATCAGCTTCTGATGATCGGCGTCGAAATTTCGGATGCCCTCGGCCAGTTTCTCGGTCGCCATGGCGTCGGCGTTCATGTCCCAGCGGAATGCGGCCTCATCCAGCTTCACCGGTGGCACGCCGCTGGCCATGTCGGGCGACAGGGCGCGCGGCAGATCGGTATTGTCCGCGGCCAGTTCGTCCAGCAGTTTCGGCGAGATCGTCAGGTTGTCGCAGCCGGCCAGCGCCTTGATCTGGCCCGTGTTGCGGAAGGAGGCGCCCATGACGACCGTCTCGATGTCGTTCGACTTGTAGTAGTCGTAGATTGCCCGCACCGATTTCACCCCGGGATCTTCCTCCGGCGCGTAGCCTTCGACGCCCTCCGCTTTCTTGTGCCAATCGGTGATCCGACCCACGAAAGGCGAGATCAGGAAGGCGCCCGCGTCGGCACAGGCCGCCGCCTGGGCCATGGAAAACAGGAGCGTCAAGTTGCAGTCGATGCCCTCGCCCTGCAGAATTTCCGCCGCCCGGATGCCTTCCCAGGTCGAGGCCAGCTTGATCAGAATGCGATCGCGGCCGATGCCGCGGGCGGCGTAATCGGCGACGATCGCGCGAGCGCGGTCGACGGACGCCGCGGTGTCGAAGGACAGGCAGGCATCGACCTCGGTTGACACACGGCCCGGCACCAGTTTGGTCAGTTCCGCGCCGACCGCGACGGTCAGGGTCTCGGTCACCTCTTCCGGCGTTTTGCCGGCCTTGCGCCCGGCCTCGATTTCCTTGGCCACCAGCGCTTCCGACGCCGGATCCTTGAGCGCGCCGAACACCAGCGAGGGGTTGGTGGTGCAATCTACGGGCTGGTATTTCTTGACGGCGGCCACCTCGCCGGTATCGGCGACAACGGTGGTCATTTTCCTCAGTTGGTCCAGCGCGGTGGTCTGGTCAAGCACATCTGTCATGTCAGTCTCCTGGATTGGAATAGCCCTTGGCCACTTGCAGGGCACGCGCAACGATAGCCTCTTCGGTGATGCCGAAATGTTCATAAAGCTGCTCAGCAGGGCCGGACGCGCCAAAGCCATCCATGCCGATCACGTCGTCCTCGCTTTGGACATACCGCGTCCAGCCGAATTTGCTGGCCGCCTCGATCGCGATCCGAGGCGCGCGACCCAGAACCTGTTCCCTGTAAGTCTGGTCCTGACCATCGAAAAGCTCCCAGCACGGCATCGACACGACGGAGACCGAAAGGCCTTTCCCGGCCAGGGTTTCGGCGGCCTCGACCGCCAGGGCGACCTCGGTGCCGGTGGCGATCAGGGTGACGTCCCGGCCTTCTCCAAACGCGCGCAGCACATAGCCGCCACGGGCAGACAGGTTTTCGTCGCCAGCTTCAAGCCTCAGTTGTGGAACCGCTTGGCGCGACAGGGCGAGGAGCGATGGCACGTTGCGGGTGCGCAGCGCAATATCCCAACATTCCAGCGTTTCCACCGCGTCCGCCGGCCGGAAGACGTTCAGCCCCGGAATGGCCCTGAGCGAGGCCAGGTGTTCAATCGGCTGGTGGGTCGGTCCGTCCTCGCCCAGGCCGATACTGTCATGGGTCATGACATAGATCGTGCCCACGCCCATCAGTGCCGACAGGCGAATGGCGTTGCGCGCATAGTCCGAAAACACCAGAAACGTGCCGCCATAGGGGATCAGACCGCCATGCACGCTGATGCCATTCATCGCCGCCGCCATGCCGAATTCGCGCACGCCGTAGCCGACATAGTTGCCCGCCTCGTCCCGGGTGAACTGCTCATTGACCGCGGTCACCCGGGTCAGATTTGAACCGGTGAGGTCCGCCGAGCCGCCAATCAATTCCGGCAACGACGGGGCGAGAACTTCCAGGGCCATCTGGCTGGCCTTGCGGGTCGCGACCTTCTTCGGTTCGGCAAACAGCGCGGATCGCGCCTCTGCCAACGTCTTGTCGTAGATGTCGGGCAGCCTGCGGTCCTGGCGTCGGCCAAAGTCCGCTTGTTTGTCCGCGGGTTTGGTGGCCAGCAGGCGCTCCCACTCTGCCCGCAAGGTTTCGCCCCGGGTCCCGATCTTGCGCCATTCAGCCAGCAGCCCTTCGGGGATCCCGAAAGGGTCCGCGGTCCAGCCCAGCGCCTGTTTCGCCGCTTGAGCCTCGTTCACGCCAAGCGGCGCGCCATGGCAGTCATGCGACCCGGCCTTGGTCGGCGCACCGAAGCCGATGAGGGTCTTGAGGGCGATCAGCGAGGGACGGTCGGTTTCGGCCTGTGCCGCCGTCAGCGCCGCATCGATCTTCGCGGCATCATGTCCGTCGCAGCTTTGCACATGCCAGCCGCAGGCGGTCAGCCGACCGGGGATGTCGTCGGAAAACGACACCGAGGTCGGCCCGTCGATGGTGATCTGGTTGTCGTCATAGAGCACGATCAGCTTGCCCAGCCCGAGATGCCCGGCCAGGCTGATGGCCTCTTGCCCGATGCCCTCTTGCAGGCAGCCGTCGCCGACAAAGACATAGGTGTTGTGATCGACCAGATCCTCGCCGAATTCCCGGGCCAGCCGCAGTTCCGCCAGTGCCATACCCACGGCCATCGCGATCCCCTGGCCAAGCGGGCCCGTCGTGCATTCGATCCCCTTGGCATGTCCGTATTCCGGGTGGCCGGCGGTGATGGCCCCAAGCTGGCGGAAATTCCGCAGCTGCTCGAGGGTCATGTCCTCGTAGCCGGTCAGGTGCAGTAGGGAATACAGCATCATCGAGGCATGGCCGTTCGACAACACCAAGCGGTCGCGGTCCGGCCAGTCCGGCGCGGCGGCGTCGAACTTCAGATGGTTGCGGAACAGCACCGTCGCCGCATCCGCCATGCCCATCGGCGCGCCGGGATGGCCCGAGTTCGCCGCCTCGACCGCGTCGATACTGAGCGCGCGGATGCAATTCGCGAGGGCGAAACTCTTCGGGTCGAGCGCCGCCTTTTCGACGACGAAGCTATCGGTGGGCATAGAAGGTCTCCTTGGCCAGAGCGCGAGCTTCGGCAATTCGAGCAGACGTTAGCGCCAACATCGCGGCGCAAAAGAAAACGGGGAATGTATCCCCCGCCTGGACGTGGTTATTCCGCCGCGCTCAGCGCCGTTACGATCCGGGAAAAGGCCCCGGCCTTCAGCGACGCACCCCCCACCAGGGCGCCATCGACATTGTCCAGCGCAAAGATGGCCTCGGCGTTGTCTGGCTTGACCGACCCGCCGTACAGCAGGCGCATGCCATTGCCTTCTTTTCCAAATCGTTCGGTCAGTTGCTTGCGCAGAAAGCCGTGCACATCGGCAATCTGCTCCGGCGTTGGTGTTCGGCCGGTGCCAATGGCCCAGACAGGTTCATAGGCGACGACCACATGCGCCGCCACGCTGTTGTCCGGCAGGGAGCCGCGGACTTGCGCACCAATGACGTCCAGCGTCGTGCCTGCGTCCCGTTCCGCCTCGGTCTCGCCGACACAGACGATGGCGGTGAGGCCGCGCTCCAACACTGCGACCGTCTTGGCCCTGACCAAGGCATCGGTTTCGCCGTGATCGGTGCGTCGTTCCGAGTGTCCGAGGATCACGTAGCTTGCGCCTGCATCCGCCAGCATCGCGGCCGAAAGATCTCCGGTATGCGCGCCGCTCAGTTCGGAATGGCAGTCCTGTGCGCCGATCCGCAGATCCGAGCCGATCGCCATTTCGTGCATCCGGTGAATCAACGTGGCGGGCGGGCAGATCAATACGTCGCAGTCCGGCCTGCCAAACCCGGCGATCAAGGTTTCAATCTCGATCAGGTCTCCGCTGAGACCATTCATTTTCCAGTTGCCAGCGGCAAGCTTCGTTTTCATCGTTTTCTCCTCACCAGCAGCAGAAGCCGCCATCGACCAAGAGATCGACACCAGTGCAGTAAGACGCCGCGTCCGACAGCAGGAACACCGCCGGGCCGACCATTTCGTCGACATCGGCCATGCGCTGCATCGGCGTCTGACTCTCGAATTCGCGGGTCTGATGGACCATCTCGGGCCGCGTGTTCATCGGCGTCGCCGTATAACCGGGCGAGATCGAGTTCACCCGGATGCCACGCCCGACCCATTCCATCGCCATCGATTTCGACATGTGGATCACGCCGGCCTTGGAGGCATTGTAGTGAACCTGGTCGAGGCCGCGATTGACGATCACGCCGGACATCGAGGCGATGTTGACGATCGACCCGCCCTGGCCATGTGCCAGCATCGCGCGCGCCTCGGCCTGGCAAGAGAGCCACACGCCCTTCATATTGATGTCCATGAGGGTCTGGTACTGGTCTTCCGGCATCTCCTCGCAGGGCGCGGCGTTGGCGATTCCGGCGGCGTTGACCGCCAGTCGCAGTGGGCCGAGTTCGGTCTCGGTGCGCTTCACCGCCTCGGCCAGCGCCTCGCCCGACGTGACGTCGGCGGCGATCTGGATGGATTTGCGCCCTGCCTCCTCGATGAAATCGGCGGTCCGGGACAGACCGTCATCGCTGCGCCTGTCCAGCAGCGCCACGTCTGCGCCGGACTGCGCCAGGCCCATTGCAATGCGTTGACCAATGCCGCTGCCGGCGCCGGTGACAAGCGCCACACGGCCAGACAGGTCGAACAAGGCCGGTGTATTCAATGTGATTTGGGACATAAGTCTTCCAGTTCGGTTTTGTCGGTCCACATGGAGTTCAGGACATGATCAGGCCGCCATCGACATTGATGGTCTGACCGGTGATGTAATCGGCGTCGTCGCTGGCAATGAAGGCCGCAAGGGCAGCCACGTGCTTGCCTTCGCCTGCGCGTTTCATCGGGATGTTCTGAACCCAGCTTTCCATCAGTTCACCGGGGCCGAAATCGCCCAGCATTTCGCCCCAGACCCGGTCATTGTAGTCCCACATGTCGGTCTTGATGATGCCGGGGCAGATCGCATTGACGGTGATATTGTCGAGCGCCACTTCCTTGGCGAGGCTCTGGGTCATGCCCATGACGCCGAATTTCGAGGCGGCGTAATGCGGTGTATAGATGAAGCCATCGCGCGCTTGGCCAGAGGCCATGTTGATCAGCCGCCCGCCCTTGCCGGACTTGCGCATTCGCCGGATCGCTTCCTGACAGCACAGGAACACGCCCTTGGTGTTGACGGCCATCGTGGCGTCCCACTGGTCTTCGGTCAGGTCGTCGATCTTGGCGATGGTGATGATGCCCGCGTTCTGGACCGAGATATCGACCGCGCCGAATTCCTCCTCCGCCCGGTCGTAGAGCGCGGCCACGGCACCCCGGTCGGTGACGTCGCAGATCACACCCACGGCCTTGGCGCCGGTTTCGCGCAGCTTGGCGGCGGCCTCTTCCACCCCGGCTTCGACCGAGGCGATCACCAGGTTGGCGCCCTCGGAGGCGAAGCGTTGGGCGATGGCGAATCCGATGCCCTTGTTGCCGCCGGTGACGACGACGGTCTTTCCTTCGAAGCGGTTCATGTTGGTCTCCTGTGTCTGTTCAGATAAGGATCAGGCGGTGGCCAGTTCCATGACCGAAACGTCGTTCGCCTCGCTGTGATCCAGGATGCCGGATTGCCGCCCCGCCGCCATCACGAGGATGCGGTTGGACACGCCCAGCACTTCTTCGAGGTCAGAGCTCACGACAATCACGGCCACGCCCTCATCGGCCAGGCCGCGAATGATTTCGTAGATCGAAGATCGCGCGCCGACGTCGATGCCGCGGGTCGGTTCGTCCAGCAGCACAACGCGCGGATTGCGGGCCAGCCATTTCGCGATGACCACCTTCTGCTGGTTGCCGCCCGACAGCTCGCCGGCATTCTGCTTTCCGCGGCCCTTCACGCCGAATTTGCGAATGCTCTCATCGGCGAAGTCGCGCACCCGGCGCGCGGTGATCCAGCCCCCCTGCCCCACGGAGTCGAAATTGGAATAGGCGATGTTCTCGGCAATCGAATGCTCGAGAACGACCCCTTGTTGTTTGCGGTCCTCTGGCACCAACACGATGCCATTTTCGATTGCGCCCTTGGGTGAGGCCGGGGTTATGTCTTCGCCGTTCAGCCGGATGCGGCCCGACTTGATCGGGTCTGCCCCGGCGATGGCGCGCACCAGTTCGGTGCGTCCAGCGCCCACCAACCCGGCAATGCCGAAAATCTCGCCCTTGCGGACGGTGAAGTTGACATCATTGAAACGGCCGTCAGGCGAGGACAGGCCGGATACTTCCAGCACCGGTTCCTCGGTCGGCTTGGCCAGCGGCGGGAACATTTGCTCCATGCTGCGTCCGACCATGGCTTCGACAATCGTGCGCACCGGCAGATCAGCGGTGTCGAACTCCTGCACTTTCTCGCCGTCGCGCATGACGACGATGCCGTCGGCGATCTGCTTGATCTCCTCAAGCCGGTGGGAAATGTAGACGATGCCGACACCTTCGGCCTTCAGCCGCTCGATCTGGCGGAACAGAAGCTGGGTTTCCTCGCCGCCAAGCGCTGCCGTCGGCTCATCGAGGATGAGAAGTTTCGCGTTCAGGGTCAGCGCCTTGGCAATCTCGATCAGCTGTTGGCTGGCAGTCGACAGGCCCTCGACAAGTCGTCGCGGCGAGATGTCGAGGCCGAGCCTCTGGAGGCCATGATGGGCGCGTTCCTCCATGGTCTTGCGGTCTATTCGGCCATTTTTCATCGGATAGCGCCCGACGAATATGTTCTCGGCAATGGACAGCTGTGGCAGAAGCAGCAGTTCCTGGTGGATCATGCCAACACCGGCGTCGATCGCCTCGCGTGGGGTGGCGGGCGCGTAGGACGCGCCCTGCCAGGTCATTTCACCGGACGAAGGGAGAACCGTCCCCGAAATGACGTTCGACAACGTCGATTTTCCGGCACCGTTCTCACCCAGCAACGCCAAGACCTCGCCCGCGTGAACATCCATGTCGATCCCGTGCAGAACCTCGACAGGTCCATAGGACTTGTGAATGTTGCGAAGGGTCAGAATGGGTGTCTTGCTTTCAGAGGTCATGGAGTGGCCTTTCGTGGTCTGGTGCCGGTGGTCGTGGATCAGGGATGCTGTTCGACGTAAGCCGGGGCGTCTTCGCAGGTGGTCAGGACCGCGTTGGGGATCTGACGTTCCGGCACCTCTTCACCCGCTGCGACCTTGATCGCCGAATCCACTGCCAGGCGCCCCATCAGCTGGGTGCTCTGGGTGGCGGTGACGATGAAGGGACCTTCGCATTTCGCGAGGTATTCCAGCGCCGCGACGTCTCCGTCATAGCCGCCGATGATCACTTGGTCCGAAAGCCCGGCCACATCGACCGCCTTGGCCGCGCCCATGGCAAGACCGTCGGCCTGACCGAAGATCAGTTTCAGGTCGGGGTTGGCCTGCAGCATGTTCTGGGCAATCGAGAAGCCTTCGTCGGGCGACCACATCTGCGACCATTGCTGGGTCACCAGTTCGATGCCCGGGTTCTCGTCGATGGCACGCTTGCAGCCTTCGAAGCGCAGAACTTCAGGGGTTGTGCCCTTCTGGCCGTGGATAATGGCCATCTTGCCCTCGCCCCCGGCCAGCCCGATGATGTGGTTACAGACCTGGTAGGCGGATTCCACGCTTTCACCCGCGATGAAGGTATCGCCCGGCGCGCCTTCGGGGGTGCGGTCAACGTTGATGACCGGAATGCCCTCGGCGCGGGCCAGACGGGTCGGCACCGCGGCGGCAGCGGCACCGGCGGGGATGTAGATGAAGGCGTCGATGCCCTGGGTCATCAGATCCTGCACCTGGCTGACCTGGGTGGCGGTATCGTTCTTGGCGTCCACCACGATGACCTCGATGCCCTTCTCCGCGGCGTAGTTCTCGACGCCCAGCTTGATCTGGTTGAAGAAGTCGGCCTGAAGATTGGGAACGGCGAGGCCGATTTTCTCGATCTCGGCGGTGGCTGCACCTGCTGTAAAGGCAACAGCAGTAGCCGCGAAAGCGGTCTTCATCTTGGATTTCATGGAAGTCTCCTCCTTGAGTTGGATGGGGCGACAGTGATGGCCCCGTTGCAGTCCCGGTAGCGTCCGGGCCTTTTCGGCGGGGCGCGCATCAGAGCCGCGCCCCCGAAATCTCATTTTCCGCGTTGCTTGAATGTCTCGGCGGCGACGGCAAGGACAATGACAAGCCCGATGATGACAGCCTGCAGGAAGGGCGAGACGCTGAGCAGGTTCAGCCCGTTGCGCAACACACCAATGATCAGCACGCCGATGATGGTGCCGATGACGCCGCCCGATCCGCCCGACAGGCTGGTTCCGCCGATCACCACCGCGGCGATGGCATCGAGTTCGTAGGCAACGCCCGAGCTCGGCTGGACCGAGTCGAGTCGAGCGGCGAGCAAAACGCCGGCGAGGCCAGACAGCAATGCCGATGCCGTATAGACGAGGACCGTCATGCGCTTGACATTGATACCGGCCAGGCGCGCCACTTCGGGATTACCGCCAATGGCATAGAGCTTGCGGCCACCTTCGCGATAACGCTGGAAGATGAATGCCACAGCGAAGACGATCAGCATCACGGCAACGGTCAGAGTCAAGAAGCCGCCATAGCGGATAATTGCGCTCATGTTGAACCATGCCGGAAACCCGATGATCTGCGAGCCATTGGTGATCATGTTCGCCACACCGCGCGCGATCGACATCATCGCCAGAGTGGCAATGAAGGCAGGTACCCTGAATTCGGTGATCAGCAGCCCCGATATCGCCCCGGCCACAGCGGCAGCGGCCAGCGCTCCCGCGATGGCAATGGACATGGGCATTCCGGCCTCGACGTTGAGGTAACCCAGCACCATCATCGCCAATGCGAGCACCGAGCCAACCGACAAATCGATGCCGCCGATCAGGATGACGAAGGTCATGCCCACCGCCATAATCCCCAAGACGGTGATCTGGTCGGCAATGTTCAGAAAGTTGCGGAACGAGAGGAACGAGTCGGTCGCGACACCAAGAAAGGCACAAAGCAAGATCAGCCCGATCAACGGGCCGGTTGTGCCGCTGAGGCTCAACATCTCGGCGATTCGCGGTTTATGGGTTGCAGTCGCCTGAGTCATTGACGGTTCTCCTCCTCGCATCGCATATTTATTCATGCGTGATGCAAAATTCTAGCCATGGCAACATAGCCCTGTCAAGCCAGCGCAGGTGATTCTTTCGCAAAACTGGCCTACATTAGTGCAACTGCTGCAAATTTCCCTTCCGCTTGACGCACTCTCAGTTTGCATGTTTAATATATATCGAATATTTATGCAGAGGTGTAAGATGACCCCCAAAGAGCTAGGCGCAATTGCCAACCGGATCCGCCGCCGCGACCTTCAGGCCGTCTTCGAAGCCGGAGCCGGACATATCGGTGGTGAAATGTCGGTGACCGACCTGCTGACAGCCCTCTACTTTCACACCATGAACGTGAACTCCGAGGCGCCAGAGGATCCCGGCCGCGACCGTCTGGTGCTCAGCAAGGGGCATACGGCGCTGGCTCTCTACATTACGCTCGCTGAAAGAGGCTTCTTTCCCAAGGAGGAAATTTCGACCTTCCTCCAACACCGTTCGCGGCTGAACGGCCATCCCAATCGGGTCAAGGTGCCGGGCGTTGAAACCAACACCGGGCCGCTGGGACACGGGCTGCCGGTCGCCGTCGGCATGGCAAAAGCCGCGCAACTGGACGGCGCGACCTGGCGCACCTTCGTCATCACCGGCGACGGCGAGATGCAGGAAGGGTCGAACTGGGAGGCGATCATGGCCGCCGCCCAATTCAAACTCGACAACCTGACCCTGATCATTGACCACAACCGCCTTCAACAGGGCGCCCGCCTGGCCGACACCAACAACCTCGCCCCGCTGACGCCGAAGCTCGAAGCATTCGGCTGGGCGGTCGAAGAGATCGACGGACACGACATGGAGCAGATCTGCCGCGCCTTGTCGCCCGAGACGGTGACCGCCGGCCAGCCGAAATGCGTGGTCGCCCATACCAACAAGGGCCAGGGCATTTCGTTCATGTCCGACAACGTTGCCTGGCACCACAAGGTGCCGTCGGAAGACCAGTACAAACAGGCCATGGCCGAGCTTGAGGAGGCAGCACAATGAACAAGCCATTCGACACCGCCAAACTGTACGACTGCCGCGACGCCTTTACCGGCGCACTGGAACAGTTGGGCGCCGACAACAGCGACATCGTCGCGGTCGTCAACGACTCGGTCGGCTCGTCCAAGCTGGGCGGGTTCCGCGAAAAGTTTCCCGAGCGGCTCATCAATGTCGGCATCGCCGAACAGAACATGGTCGGCGTCGGCGCGGGACTGGCCAATGGCGGCAAGATTCCCTTCGTCTGCGCGGCCGCCCCCTTCCTTACCGGGCGCGCCCTGGAGCAAATCAAGGCGGACGTCGCCTATTCGGAAACCAACGTGAAGCTGGTCGGCATCTCGTCCGGCATGGCCTACGGCGAGCTTGGACCGACCCACCATTCGATCGAGGATTTCGCGTGGATCCGCGCGCTTCCGAATGTGCCTGTCATCGCCCCGGCCGACCGCGCCGAAACGGCGGCCGTAATCCGCTGGGCGGCCGAATACCAGGGCGGATGCTTCCTGCGCCTGAGCCGCGTGGGTGTGCCGGACCTGTTGCCGGAAGACCACGTTTTCGAACTGGGCAAGGCCAACACCCTGAAAGCCGGCAATGACCTGACACTTATCGCCAACGGCGTGCTGACCCATCGCGCGGTGATCGCGGCAGCGCTGCTCGAGGACCGTGGGATCTCGGCGCGGGTGCTCAACATGGCCAGCGTCCGCCCGATCGACGAAGAGGCCATCGTCAGCGCGGCACAGGAAACCGGCGCCATCCTGACCTGCGAAGAGCACACCACCTTCGGCGGGCTGGGCAGCGCCGTGGCCGAGGTTGTCGTGGACCGGGCCCCGGTCCCAATGACCCGGCTTGGTGTTCCCGGCGTCTTTGCACACACCGCTTCGGCCAACGCCCTGCTTGACGATTTTGGAATGTCGCCAGAAGCCATCGCCGACAGCGCCGAGGCTCTGCTCAAGCGGAAAGGTTGAATACATGGCGCGCAAAACCGTTCTGGCGATCGACGAAGGCACGACTAACTCGAAGGCCGTTCTGGTGTCCCAAGAGGGCGAGATCATCGCGAGCGGCTCTGCGCCCGTGCCAACCCAACATCCGCAATCCGGCTGGGTGCAGCAGGACGCCAACGAGATCTGGGAGGCGACCCGGAAAGCCATCTCCACCTGCCTGGCCGCTGCGCCGGATGCGGAGGTCATCGCTCTGGGGATTTCGAACCAGCGTGAGTCGATCCTGATCTGGGACCGCAAGACCGGCGCGCCCTTGGGGCCGGTCGTGACCTGGCAGTGTCGCCGCACCGCCGCAGCCTGCAATGCTTTGAAACAGGCCGGACAGGAACCTGAGGTCATCGCCCGGACCGGCCTGCCGCTCGACCCCCTGTTCCCCCCCACCAAGGCGGCCTGGCTGATCGAGAACCATGGCGAACAGTCCGACGACATCTGCATCGGCACTGTCGACAGCTGGCTGATCTGGAAACTCTCGGGTGGCGCCGTTCACGCCACGGATCGCACCAACGCGGCGCGGACACAGCTTTTCAACCTTGCCGAAGGCCAGTGGGACGACATGCTCTGCGCGCTGTTCGGCATCGACCGGTCGATGTTGCCGGAGGTGCGGGATTCCTCGCACATCTTCGGCGGCACCAGGAATACGGGCGTGGTCCCCGACGGCATTCCGATCGCTTCGGCAATCGGGGATTCCCATGCGGCGTTGTTCGGTCATGGCGCATTCGGCAGAGGTGACGGCAAGATCACCTTCGGCACCGGGTCTTCCGTCATGACGACGATCCCGGACTTCATCGTGCCGCCAACCGGTATCACGACGACGATTGCCTGGTCACTGGACGGCACCTCGACCTATGCCTTCGAAGGCAACATCCTGGTCAGCGCGTCGATCCTGCCCTGGACCGCGGCCCTGCTCGGTCTTGCCAGCGTTGAAGCACTGCTTGAGCTGGCCCAGACAGTCGAAGGCACCGAAGGCGTCTCTCTGGTCCCGGCCCATGTGGGCCTCGGGTCACCGCACTGGAATGCCGACGCTCGCGGAGTGATCTCCGGCTTGTCCTTCGGCTCCGGTCCCGCGCATGTCGCGCGTGCCGCCGCCGAAAGCATGGCATTCCAGGTCCATGACGTTTTCTCGATCATGGCAGCGGCGGCGACGGGCATCGGGCGGCTTTCGGTCGACGGCGGGCCCAGCCGAAATCCGTTCTTGATGCAAATTGTTGCCAACTGCCTTGACCACGCGCTCACTCCGTCCCTGAACGCCGAAGCCTCTGCCATCGGGGCCGCGCATCTTGCGGGCTTGGCAACCGGCTTCTGGCCGGACCTCGACGCCCTTGGCCGCCTGGCCAGACGGGGAAGCGAGATCGCACCCGAACTCGCGCCGGAACCGCGACAAGCGAACCTCGAGGTCTGGAGGAAAGCGGTTGCCCGGACCCTTGCGCCTGTGTAGTGAATAAATATTCAGTCCTGCTGGTGAGGTTGAAGCAGCAATGTCCCGTGTGAACGAACTCCGCCTGATTGCCCGCGTCGCACAGATGTACCACGTGGAGAAACAGCGCCAGGCCGACATCGCCAAACACCTCAGGATTTCTCAAGCCACCGTGTCCAGGATGCTGAAGAAAGCCCAGGACGAAGAAATCGTTCGCACAACGGTCGTTGCCCCCTCCGGTACCTATGCGGAACTGGAAGCAGGATTGAGAAGCCGGTTCGGGTTGTCTGAGGCCATTGTGGTCGAATGCACGGAAGACCGCGATGGCGCCATCATGGCACGCATTGGCGAGGCAGCAGCGCACTTCGTGGAAGCGACCTTGCAGAGCGGCGAGATCATCGGCGTGTCGAGCTGGTCGGAAACCATCCTGCGCATGGTCGAGAACATCCACCCGATGAAATCCGGCAAGGCCAAGTACGTCGTGCAGACGCTGGGCGGCATGGGCAACCCGACCGTCCAGATGCATGCCAACCAACTGACGACGCGGCTTGCGAAGCTCACCGGCGCCGAAGCGCATGTGCTGAGTACGCCGGGCGTGGCGCAGTCGCGGGAGGCGAAACTGGTCCTGCTCGGCGATCCCTTCGTGCGCGAAACCATGGACCTGTTCGCCCGCATTACCCTGGCGATCGTGGGAATAGGCGCCGTCGAGCCCTCAGCCATGCTGGCGCGCAGCGGCAACGTATTCTCGTCGCGCGAGCTGGCCGACGTGGCAGAGGCCGGCGGCGTCGGTGACATGAGCCTGCGGTTCTTCGACTCCACCGGCGCCTTCGTGAAGACGCCACTCGACGACCGCGTGATCGGCATCACACTCGAAGAACTGGCCACCGTCGACCGTGTGATCGCGTTAGCGGGAGGCAAGTCAAAGACCGAGGCAATCCGAGGCGCGCTGAACACCGGCATCATCGACCTGCTGATCACCGACAAGTTCACCGCCGAACGCCTTGTTGCACCGGATGGGCAACGCGAGGCCGCGGAATAATCCGCAGAACGCGCCGCCCCTGCCGCGCGATCAGGCCGCGATCCGGGCGCCCTTCTCCAGACCCCGATAAAGTTCGACGATCTGTGCCGCCGCATCGGCTGCTTCACGACCCTTTTTCACGAAATGGTCGCGGTAGAATGCCTGATGCTCCGCCGACGGCTGGAAATGATGCGGTGTCAGCGACACCGACAGAACCGGAGTACCGGTCTTCATCCCGGCCTCCATCAGCCCCGAGACCACCGCCTGAGCCACGAAATCGTGACGATAGATTCCGCCGTCAACGACCAGTGCCGCAGCGACGATGGCGGAGTATTCGCCAGTTTCCGCCAGCCTCTGCGCCAGTAGCGGCATCTCGAACGCGCCCGGAACATCGAACGAGACGACTGTGGCCTCCAGCCCGAGCTCGGAAAGCCTTTGCTCGAAGCCGACCCATGCCTGATCGACGATATCGGCATGCCAGCGTGCCTTGATGAACGCGAATTTGGGGGATTTTGTCATAGCTCCAGATCCTTTCAACATGACAGAATCCCAGAGCGTAGAGACGCATCCGCGTCAGCAGACGCGCATACACCATTCTCTCCCATCCGGACTATGACCGTCGGCCCCGGAATTCCACCGGATCTGCTGACCCATCCCGAAGGATGGCGCTCGCGGGCTATCACCGCCGGTGGGGAATTTCACCCCGCCCTGAGAATGGCGTCCTGCTATGGATCGTTCTGACCGATGTCAACCTAAACGGAACCCGCGAATAAAGACTGATGCACTACGGAGTTCGTAGCGCGCCCAAAAATCTCTTTCGTTGGGAATTGTGGTAACACAGGCGCAAGGACCGCTTCGTGCCAATCCGCAGGTTGAACAAACGACAGCTGCGAGGAAGTCGAAATTTCGTCTCGCACAAAACCGCCCCCAGATGATGCGGCACTCCGGGTCTCGATCGCCAGCAAAATTGGCCACTATTCTGCCTTCGGTCAGCGGCCGGACGACCGAGGGATACAGGGGCGAAAGCGTTCGCATGTTTGAGTAGAGTAGAGGGCAAGAAAACCGGCGCCCGAAAGTTACAACATTTTTTACAACATGCCCTGTTAGGCCATGGCAAAGCCCTCAGAATAATAAGGAAATTTCAAACTAACCGTTCCATCCATCATAGGG
>TARA_R110002049_G_scaffold308445_1_pt1 | contig 18921 bp, 20 predicted proteins | sample TARA_R110002049 | Tara Oceans TARA_R110002049 (sample SAMEA4396941) | marine metagenome | biome: Polar Biome; feature: [SRF] surface water layer (ENVO:00010504); material: water (ENVO:00002006), including particulate matter (ENVO:01000060) such as... | depth 5 m | reverse complement strand
CGTAATCGGAGGAATTATTTCCTCGACCATCCTGACGCTGATCGTACTACCTGCATTATACAGATTGATCCATGGACGCGCCGAAAGAAGAGAGAAGAATATGCAATCAGAACCAACAACATGAGGCAATTTATGAAAACATCCGGATATGGATTTTCGGTTCAGGCTTTTTTGGGCATGTTATTATGCTTCGCCTTTGCCACTACCGCATATGCTCACGGGGTAGCCGAGGGTGATCAAGGCTATATCGAACAAACCAGCGGACCGCAGATCATCGCATTCCTGTATCTGGGTGCCAAGCATATGGTCACGGGCTATGATCATTTGCTGTTCCTGTTCGGTATTATCTTCTTTCTTTACCGCCTTAAACATGTTGCCGCTTATGTAACCTTGTTTGCAATCGGCCACAGCACGACACTGCTCGCAGGCGTTTTACTCGGTACGAACATTAGCTCCTATGCTGTTGACGCAATTATCGGGCTGTCGGTCGTTTATAAGGCACTCGATAATCTGGGCGCATATCAACGCTGGTTCGGTTTTCAGCCCAACACCAAGGCAGCAGTGCTAATATTTGGCTTCTTCCACGGCTTTGGTCTTGCGACTAAATTACAGGAATTTTCACTTTCGCCTGATGGCCTGCTGACCAATTTGATTGCCTTCAACGTTGGTGTCGAAATCGGCCAGTTACTGGCGCTTGGCGCGATCCTGATTGCTATGGGCTATTGGCGGCGCACGGAGAGCTTTGGCCGATATGCTTTTGCCGCCAATGTCGCGTTGATGACAGCAGGGTTTGTGCTGTTTGGCTACCAACTGACTGGATATTTTGCTGCTTGAAAGGACGAATATGACTCAGAACCCAAATCAGAACACGGCACATTTGCCGACACTGCATCAACTAAATCGGGCCACATTGCTTGCGGTTGTGGTCGCAAGCGGCTTGTTGGTAACAACAGTTCTACCTGCTGAATATGGCATTGACCCGACCGGGGTCGGCAATGCGCTGGGACTCAAAGAAATGGGTGATGCAAAGCGTGCTGAGCATCTAGCGGGCGATCGTGCTGTCACCGAGAAGGCGGACACATCAACCACAAACGCTCAGGCTGCCAATGCGACAGCCTCAACAGCAGATGGCGTTCAATCAGGTAAAGTATCGCTAACGTTGCAACCCAATGAGGGGCGCGAAGTTAAAGCAACAATGAAAGCGGGTGAGGAGTTTGACTTCATTTGGTCCACCGACGGCAAGGCGGTCAACTATGACCAGCATGGCGAGGAACCTGGGGCTGCTTCAAACGAATATACCAGTTACGACAAAGGGACCAAATCGTCAGCAAGCGGCAAGTTCCGCGCTCCATTTGATGGCACTCATGGCTGGTTTTGGCGTAATAGGACCGAAAGCCCAGTCATCATCACCGTGTCCGCAACCGGACAATTCTCGAAATTTGAACTCAAGGAATAAGAGCATAAAATATGCGTAATTCTCTATTCGTACTTGCCGCCTTCGCCACTATTGCCCGTCCAGCCCTGGCTCATCCAGAGCATGACGCACCAAGATAACTGAACATAGACGCGGTATGCGAAGAGCTCATAAAGGGAATTATGGCAAGCAGGATCATACTTTGCACCAACGAGTTTCTGCATATTGTATAGTCAACCACTGCTAAGTTGAGCTGTCAAAAATCACACACACACAGAGTCTTTACACGGATATTAATATAGGGTAGCCCCCTATCCTATGTCACATACATCAGATGATAAAAAACTGCTGTCCCGCGTCAGCCGCCTTAAAGGTCAGCTCGAAGCTGTTGAGCGGGCTTTGGAAAACAAGGCTCCTTGCGGTGAGATACTCAATCTTGTTGCCTCGGTGCGAGGGGCCGTAAATGGGCTTACGGTGGAACTGATTGAAGATCATGTCCGCAATCACGTCTCTAACCCTAAAACGGACACTGATGAGGAGCGCGCCCAAGGCACGGCGGACTTGATTCAGGTTATCAGGACATATTTGAAATGACCGATTCCGGCAGCACGATGCAAACCGGTCACGAACATGACCATATATTTCTGGGTCAAAATCACGAGCGGAACGAGCGGCGGACGTGGTTTGTTATTGCCTTGACCAGCGTGATGATGGTTGTCGAGATTGCAGCCGGGACCATCTACGGTTCAATGGCTCTGGTGGCCGATGGCTGGCATATGTCCACCCATGCCGCTGCGATGCTGATAGCTGTGCTCGCTTATCTTTTTGCCCGCCGCAATGCCAAAAACCCACGCTTTACCTTTGGAACCGGTAAGGTAGGAGACCTTGCGGCGTTCGCTAGCGCCATCATTCTGGCGCTGGTTGCGCTACTGATAGGATGGGAAAGTGTCGTTAGACTGGCAAACCCTGTCCCGATTAGTTTCCCGCAGGCCATTGTTGTCGCCATTATTGGCCTGATTGTGAATTTAGTCAGCGCTTGGTTGCTCCGCGAAGATCATGACCATCATCATGGGCATAGCCACCATCACGATCATAGTCATGATGAGGACGACCACCATCATCATCATGGACGGGATCAAAATCTGCGCGCCGCCTATCTCCATGTGCTGGCCGATGCCCTAACATCGGTTTTGGCGATTATCGCCCTGATAGCGGGCAGCGTCTACGGATGGATATGGCTTGATCCGCTCATGGGTATAGTTGGTGCGCTTGTCATCGCGCGTTGGTCATGGGGCCTGATGCGCGATACCGGCGCGACGATGCTGGATTACCGGGAGGCGGGCGATCCCATTGCTGCGAAAATCCGCTCCGTCGTCGAGGAAGCTGGAGACAAAATTACCGATTTGCATGTCTGGCAGCTGGGTCCGGGTCATCATGCCGCCATTATTGCCGTTAGCACGGCAAGTGAGATGAACCCCGTGGCTTACCGTGAGAGGCTGGCCCAAACCGCCGGGCTTTCTCATATCACCGTAGAAGTGAATGCTGCTTAGGGATTGAGGGAACGCGAGGGTGGAAAGCCTGTTTCTCATTGTGGCTCTTGCGGCGGGCTTGGCGATGGACGCCTTTGCGGTAGCGGTAGCTCAAGGTGCCGCAGGACATAATTCACTGTTTCACGCCACTCGGACGGGAGCGGCTTTTGGCGTTGCGCAGGGCGTCATGCCATTTCTGGGATGGGCGCTTGGAATAGCCTTTGTTTCGCAGATCAGCGCTTATGATCACTGGATTGCTCTCATTCTGCTCAGCGGTTTAGGGATAAAAATGCTTTGGGAAGCGCTGGGCAGGAATGGAAACGATCCTGCTCCCAGTCTCTCAGGATGGGCATTGGGAGCAGCTGCGATAGCAACGAGCATAGACGCCTTTGCTGCCGGCATCACCTTGCCTGCACTTGGGCTTCCGGTTCTGCTGACCTGTATTGCTATCGGGATACTCACCGCGTTGCTTTCCGGTTTGGGCGTGTTAATCGGCGCAATGGCAAGCTCGCGCATCGGAAAATACGCCGAGGTCGCAGGAGGTGTCATTCTCGTCGCTCTGGGAATTAAGATTTTCGTCGAACACTAGCTCAGGAAAGATGCCTATTTTCCCTCAGTGTTTGAGTTATGCTGACCCGCTGGCACTCTGAAAGCGCGCCGGGCTACGGCGCTCTATCCGGCGCGTTTGCAGGGTACAGTCTTTGTTGGCGCGCCGAACTCACCTGCTGGCAGCGCGGCGCTATGCGCCTTGCGCCAGTTTCAGTATCTCGGCTTCTGTCCAGAGTTTTCCGGTGCCGGTATCCTCCAGCGTGACATCATCGCCCTCATTCAAAGCCAGACACGCCATTTCGATCGCTTCTGAAAGGGTTGCCACTTCCATGCCCATCTGAACCGCCGCTGTCACGTTTCAGGCTATAACGCATCAATCCCATTCCTTCTTCACCAGCTCAGACTGAAGCTATAATGGACAATCATCGCCAATATCAATGCTATTGCGCTCAAATATCGCTTTTGCCAGCGCCGGTTCCGCCGGGGGTATATATCATCGGCATTTCAGGCTGAGCTGGCAGCGCGCCATCAATCGTCATCATAGTGGTTATCTCCGCGCCATGGCTGCGCCAGCGACTGGATGAGGAGGGCATGAATGGTTTCAATGCTCAAGATTATGGGCGTCCCCCGGCGCGAGGCCGGGGCGGGCTGTCGTCTGCGCTGCGCTCCGAACGAGCCCCGAGGTCTCGTCCCTGCGGGCTTCCATCCCTGACGCAAGGGCAAAGGAAACGAAAGAGGAAGGGAAGGGGAAGAGCAATGCCCGCGAGGGCGCGGGCATTGCGCCGGACGCGCACCGATGTTCGATAACCCCCTATGCCACATTCACCAGATGTCCCTGCGTTGCCCTTGCGGTTTCAAAGGTCAACGAGTTGCGTCGGGCAAGCTGCGTTAGCCAGATGGGGGTCGCCGGCGTTTGCTTCTCTGGCGAGAAGCGCCGACCCCCATCTGCCAAACTTCACTAGCCCTCCCGTGCCTGTTGACCTTCAAGAGCCCGAAGGGCGTCTTGCGGCCACTGGCGAAGGTGGCTCCGGGTGTGATCGAACACCGAGGATATTTGTGTGCGCGGCCGACCAGGAGGGAAGGGGGCGCTTCGCGTCCCCCTGTGTTTCTTATTGTCGCTGACGCGACGTGCTGGCTCAGGTTCACCAGTTATGATCGGAAAAGTGTCAAGAAAACAATGAGATAGGCTAATATCAGAGTATCTATTATAAGGGTATTTGTCAGGCGGAAAGGCCGCTTTGACAATCAACCGGCGAGGGACAGCTAAACATCCCAAGCCAAAAACTAAGGAACTGAAAATGTCTAATATCGGAGAACTGACCAAAAACACAAACGGCTTTTATATCGGTAAAATCGATACGCTGGCCGTAGCTATGACCCTTGCCCTGCGCGAGGTTCACAGCACCAACGAAAACGCGCCAGTCTATGAAATCCACGCACGAAGTGCAGCAGGTTCATGGGTAAAAGTTGGCGCGCTTTGGGAGCAAACGTCTAACGGAACCGGCGAGGCATTCTTGCAGGGCTCGATTGACGACCCGTCTATGGTCAAGCCTCTCTATATCGCTTGTTTCCGGCGCGAAGATGAAAGCTATGCAATCGCATGGAGCAGACCGCGCCGCACTCGCAACGATGTGCCAGCACCCGCTAATCAGGGCGAAGGCGACAGCGAAAACGGCGAACAGGACTTTGACGGCAGCCCCGCAAAGCAGGGAAAGACCCAAGGAAAAGCCAAATCCAAAAAGGCTGACCTTGGCGAAACCACCAGCGATGCAGCTAGCTAGTCTGAAATGAACAAGGGCAGGGAGCGGGGCTTAGCCGCTTCCTGCCCTCTTTTTGTCCAAAGGAACTGAAATGCCCAAGAACCCGAAAACCGTTAGCAGCTTTGCCGACCTTGGCCAAGTATATGAAGAAGAGACAGCCTCACCGGCCTATCACAGAGCATTCACCAGCGACCTTGCCCAGGCACAGCTGAACATTGCCGAGGAACCGAGCAGCGCCGATATGCCCGGCCCCTTTGAAGCAGAACAATGCGTCAAATCCATGATGAGCGAAATTTTTGCCCTTATGAGCGATACCCGCATGGAGCCAATCGCCCAGCGTATCGCATGGGGAATTGTAAACAGCTTCCATGTTGTTGCCCGTCAGATCGAAGGCGAGGAAGACAGCGCCGCCGTGAAACTTGGCGAACTTGCCCGCATCTCCGACCCGAGCGAGGTTTTTGCAAGCGAGGTTGAAGAAGCACAAATGCGTTGCCAGAGCCTTGCAGAAGCCCGCGAGGCTTTGGAATGTATGCGCGACCATGCCGGCGAAGTTTACCGCGCAAATAGCGGGCATCCGTTCAGCGCTTTAAGAGGCTCGCGCGTTTCATCCGTATTGACCGCCAGCCAGATCGATGCACGGGAATTTCTTGCAGCACGAACCAAAATCAGACGCGAACAGCTAGCACCATCAGGCCCGATTGTCGTGATTTCCGGCGGTCAGGAATGGGAAGATTATGAGCGTATCTGGAATAGGCTCGACTTGCTAAAAACCCGCGTCCCGACAATGACACTTGCGACCACAGCGCAGGGCAAAGGCGTTGACGCTATCGCGGCAGCATGGGCGGCTGCGCAGGACGTGCCACTAATCGCCTTTCGCCTTAATCGCGGCTATGGCAATGCCGCGCCGTTCAAACGCAATAAGCTACTTGCCAAGCTGGACCCCGTTGAAGCAATCGTTTGCGAAGGTTCAGGCGTGCAAGCAAATCTGGCGCAGATAATGCGCGAGGCTGGCGTGCCCGTAACCGTTTTTCATCAGGTGGAAATCAAGACAGAAGAAAGTCGCGCAGCTTGAAGCAGCGCCGAGGAAATGCAGCGCGCCTTGAAGCCGAGGCGCGCTGGTAAAACTGAAATATTCCAGCACCAGAGGGGAGGGTAAATCTTCTCGCAGCGTGTCCGAGCGTGAGGCGGTAACCGGTCCCCTGTCAAGGATGCGCGGTTCCCCCAATTTTTTTGGTCCCTCGCTACGCTCCTCCCTCAAAAAAATCGGCTCCCCCACGCCCCGCGTAAGAACGCGGCGGCTTTGCCGTCCCTGACAGGGGACCGCTTCCGCCTCGGGTTTGAAGCCTCTTCAAAGAAGGCTGAAAGGAGCCAGATGATGACTAATCAAACGAAATTTGAAATCGCTATCGCACGGGCAGAGGAACGCGCCCAAAATACAGACTTTGACCAGGATGTTATCGAAAATGACGAAGGCGAGTTTGTGGTTTTCGACGAAGGCAATGGCGATAAGCCGCAATGGTTGATCGACCAGATAATCTATACAGCCACAGGCAAATTACGCTTGGAGGATGCGATATTGAAAGGAGGGGCATCGCGCCCCTTTTTTCATGCTCGAAGATGAAGCTATATGGTTTCTGTCTGGGCTGGAAAAGTGTCCGCTATAATCGAGCGAAACCAGTTTTCAAAAACCGACAGCGCCCAATCCAGATCGGTGACGACATCGAGCGGATCGCGATTGCAACCCGTCTCGATAATCATCTTGAGCCAGTAGCTGGAATCGCGATCTGTCAAGACCGTTTCTTTGTCCAAATGATCGCGCATTGCTGATCCGTTTTTCATTTCCAATGCTCGATTGTTTTTGCGATTCCCAAAGCTCCAATTCGTTTCGCGAGCTGGTTGATCGATCAAGCGCAAATCGCTTAATCAATCTCGTGATAATGCCTGGAGTACATAATTGCGTGTCGCGCTGCCCCACCGGTAAACCCAAAATTCTGAAACCGGGAATGAACAATCACCCTCAATCAATATCGCTAACATGGGGAAAAAAGTGGCACACCGTATGCACTGCCGTGCGGTTTTTATGGCGTAAATACAAGTGGTTACACAGCAGGCCATGTGCGTCAGAATGACGCATTTGCGAGCGGAACCGGCGGTTTCTCATTTAATTATGGATTATCAGGGGCTTAGCAAGAGAGACCGGCGATCTGTTTTGAGTCAGACTGACGCCGTCTTACCGGGCGACACCAAGGTGAGTTGACACCCGACAGGGCAGGGGGCATATCGCTATCTGCTTTGCGTAGGTCTCACCAGCGCCGTTGTCCAAACGGAAGTTGGTAAATTGACAGACACTGTTCGCACGACGGTTCGACTGCCGTCAGCCATCCAGCAACAAATTGAAAGCCTCGCGCATGCGCGCGGAATCTCCGGCGTCGATATTGTTCGCGGCGCGGTCGAGGAATATCTTCGGCGCGTTGAAACTGACCGCGAGAACGCCAGCATCAACCTCCAGCGTATCGCGCTGATTACAGAATTTGCGCAGGCAGGGGTGGATGTTCTGCTGCGCCAGCTTCCCGACAATAAGCGCGATGAAGTCATCCGTACCGTGGAGCAGCGAATGGAGCAATTTCATGGCCAGAAGTGACCTCAGATTTGATCGTTCGCCCGTTACGCTGGAGCATCATTCGGCGAGGGGGCGGGTGCTCAGAAACGCGAGTGAATTTACCCGCGGATCGCAGCTGATCGGGCATCAGTTTTTCATGTTCATGGCGGGGGCACGGGTGCCTCTTCTAATCTGGCTGGCCTGCTTCATCGCGGTGTACTGGATCATGCTTTACTCAGTCATGGGCGAACATGAGATCCAGCTTTGCGCGTGGCGGATCTGGTCGGCCATATCGGGCTGGATGGAGTTCGATGCCATGAAGCTAATGAACATCGTGCTGTCCGATGACGCGCTGCGGCAGGTGCCGATAGGCTATATTCCATTGGTCCCCGATGTGCAGGTTGCATGGGCCAAGGCAGTACGCGCTCTGTTTGGAGCGCTATGCGCCGCGACACTGTTTGCGTTGCCGGTCATCTGGTGGTTTATAAGCCTGGCACAGGGGCGCGGATCATCAATCCTCGAGGAGCGGCATGAGCGCGGCGCAATGCTGGTGTCGCGCGACATCCTGCTTGCCGATGTCATGGCCCATAATGAACGCGAATTTGTCAAATCAGCAGCACAGCTATTTCCCGGCAAGTCCGCCCAGCAGGTCATCGCCTTGCCGCTCACGGAACGGATCAAGACCGGACTGCATCATCCCTATAGTCTGGCCGGTATTCCCTATCCTTACGGACTGGAAGCGAGCCACACAATCCTGGTCGGTACAACCGGAGCGGGCAAGACGACCCAGCTCAGGAATGTCGTTGCCGAGGTTCGCGCGCGCGGCGGCAGCGCGGTTATCTTCGATCTGACCGGGGCATTTATCGAGGCCTTTTACGACGAGCGCACTGATATCATTCTCAATCCCGGTGATGCGCGTTGTCCCAGCTGGTCGCTGTTCGATGAATGCTCCACGCAAGCAGAATTTACGGCTGCCGCGCAGGCGCTCGTTCCCCATGATGGCGGCGGTTCCGATCCGTTCTGGGTGCTCGCCGCAAGGATGCTGTTCGTGCAGATGTGCTTGAAGCTCACGCAGCATGGTCAAACCACCAACCGCGCGCTCGCTGAGAATCTGATGACAGCCGATCTGAAGCGTGTTCACCGGATCCTTCAGGACACAACCGCCGACCCGATTACCGCACCTGAGGCCGCCCGCATGGCCGAATCCATCCGGGCAGTGTTTAACACCAATGCCGAGGCTTTGATGTGCCTTCCGGAAGATGGTGAAATTTTCTCGATACGCGAATGGGTGCGCCGCGAGAAAAAGGAGGGGAGCCTGCTATTCGTCTCCGCGCGCCACGTCGATCTCCCACTCTACAAGGCGTTGCTGACTTTATGGCTCGACCTTTCTGTCAATACACTGATGACGCTGCCGCGCACGCGGTCCTTGCGCACATGGTATCTATTTGACGAGCTTGGCGCATTGCACCGGCTTCCTGCTATCGAGAATGGGCTGCAGACTGCACGCGGGTTTGGCGGGGCGATCGTACTGGGGCTGCATTCGATTGCGCGTTTGCAGGCTGTTTATGGCCGCGAGGGCGCCGAAAACCTGACCAGCCTGGCGCGAACGAAACTGATTCTGGCGACCGCCGACCGCAAAACCGCCGAAACTTGCGCTGAATTTATCGGCAACCGCGAGGTACGGCAGATGGATGAAGCCTATAGCTATGGCTATAATAATTTGCGTGATGCCTCGACGCTTACGCCCAAAAAGGAAATTGCGCCGCTGGTCATTCCTGATGACATTACCAATCTTCCCGCGCTCCACGGGTTTGTAAAGTTTCCCGATGGCTTTCCGGCGGCGCGAGTGGTGCTCCAGTTCAAGGATTACCCCCAGGTAGCGCTCGGCTTCGAACCGCGAACAGACGCAACATTATCTGGCAAACCCGCTCGCGCCGCATCCAAATTGGCCAAGGTGCTGCTCGGCGGAGAGGATGACGACGAGGGCGAAGCTGGCGGCCGCGAAGCGCAGGACAAGGCTAGTTACAAGGCTGGAAAGCTGCCCGGCGATCAACTTGAAGACAGCAGCAATGCAGCGGGAGAGGACGCCAGGCAAGCGGCGGCACGCCGAACCAGCGCAGTTGCTGCAGCGCTTGAACTTGTCAATGATGTCAAGCCGGGTGAGCCGGGGCCGGACATGAAGCCGGCAGGTGTTGAGGGAGACGAAGCGGTATTGATAGCCTCCCAGAACGAAGCCACGCGCGAAGTATCCAGGCAAGGGGTTGATGCAGACCAACAGCCTGAAGCGGGTAAAGCGCCCGGAGCGAAGCCCGGGCTTGCGGCGCATGGTGCGCAGAGCCAGCGCGATCCCCGTTTCGAGGCCACCGCCAAGGATCTTGCGACCGCTTACGGCGTTGATGGCGATCATATTGAAGACGACGGGATGGAGATCGAATAATGATTTCCATGGCTCCTGTTGGCAGTGCAGGCGGTGCAGCGAAATATTTTGCTGCCGATAATTATTATACGCTCGAGGAATCGGCCGAGGAATCGATCTGGTACGGTGAAGGCGCGGAGTTACTCGGTCTGGCACCCGGTGAAGACCATGAAGCTGAACCGGGGGCAGGGGAGGGAAAGGATCAAAATGTTCCTGGCGATGCTAAACCGGAAGAAGATGCTCCAGGTGAGGCGGAAGCGCCAGGCGGGGAGGACGGTGCCGGAGAGAAAGACCATGGTGAAAAGGGCGCGGGCGAGGAGAGCAAGGAAAGCCCCGGAAGAGCTGCTGAGAATGGCGCTTTGGCGAGCCCAGAGAGCGCCGAAGCGGACGGGGCTTCATTTAATCCCGAGCTGCCGGGCGGCGGGACAGAAAACGGCGCTGACACTTTTGCCGGGGCTGAAAAATCGGCAAAGATGCCGCTATCAAATCCCACTGGCAAGGTTGACGCAGGAACTTTCGAAAATATTCTCAATGGCAAGCTGCCGGATGGATCACAGGTTGGTGACCCCGGCAAGCGCGCGCTGGGGATGGACCTCACATTCTCGATGCCCAAATCAGCCTCACTGCTCTCGCTCGTCGGCGGCGATACACGTATAACCCAAGCCCATGTGGGTGCGGTTAAAACGGCAATGAGCTGGGTAGAGGCCAATCTTGCCGAAGGTCGGCAGAAGATCGATGGCCGCGCAGTACCGGTGCGGACGGGAAATCTGGTCTATGCCCTGTTTCAGCATGACACGAGCCGGGCGCTCGACCCGCAGGGCCATGTCCATGCGGTGATAGCAAATATGACGCGGATGCCTGACGGAAACTGGCGCGCGCTTCATAATGGTGAGATCTGGCGCAACAATACGGTGATCAGTTCAATCTATCATGCTGCGTTTAGGGACTCGCTCGAAAAGCTAGGCTATGCAGTCGTGCTGCAGGGCAAGCATGGCACGTTCGAAATTGCCGGTGTGTCTAAAAATGTGCGCGAAGCCTTCAGCCAACGCCGCGCGGATATACTGGCCAAAGCGACCGAGCTTGGCACCGCGACAAAGCAAGGATTGCGTGAAATCACCAAGCGCACACGTGACGACAAGATTGCTGTCGACGATAAAGGCGCGCTGACACAGGAGTGGAAAGCGCGCGCAGCTGACCTCGGTTTTGTGCCGGAGAAGCTGATCGAGCAGGCAAAGGTGTCAGCTAATAAAGAGGCTGGGCTATTGGAGCGCGGGGTTGGAGCAATCGAAGGCGGATTAAAGGGCGCGCGCCAATTCGTTCTTGATTCACTGCAAAAACCAAGTGACCCGCTCGTTGATACCGCGCTGAAACGCGTGATGATGACAGGGCCGGTCGCAAGGACCCAATTGGCAACGGCGAGCGCGATCCGTATTCTTTCACAGCGCGAAGCCGCGTTCGAGGTGCATCAGGTTACGAAGACAGCGGTTGATCTTGGGTTAAATGGCGTAACGCCGGAGCTGATTGACAAACGCCTGATCGAACTCACCAACCGGGGCGAACTGGTGCCGGGAGATAAAACCCGGTCAGACAATGTGGTCGAGATGGTGATGACGAGAGACGCGCTTGATACAGAAGCGGGGATCCTCGGTGAAATTGAGCGCGGCAAGAACAGCGTACTGCCGCTGGTCAGGCCGGACCGGGCGATAGCGGTTCTTTCGGGAGCATCAAAAGAACGCCCGCTAAATGATGGACAGCTGGCAGCTGCAAGCACGATCATTGCTTCAAGTGACCGCATTGTCGCCGTCCAGGGACTTGCAGGAGCTGGCAAATCGACCATGCTCGGCGCGGTTGCCAATATTCTCGACTTTGAAAAAGTGCCGAGCCTGGGCCTTGCTTTCCAGAACAAGATGGTTGCCGATCTCAAAGAGGGAACCGGTCTGGAAGCAAAGACGGTGGCGAACTTCCTTATGCAGCATGATGCGCTGCTGACAGGTGATAATCCGCAGCGAGCCAAAGAATCTCGCGATTTGCTGAACGGCTCGTATCTGATCGTTGATGAAACATCGATGCTCTCCAATGACCAGATGCACGGTCTTACCCAAATCGCCAATATAGCCGGTGTGGAGAAGCTTGTGCTGGTTGGCGACCGCAAGCAGTTATTATCCATTGATGCCGGTAAATCCTTCGCGGTTGCACAGGCAGGCGGCGTTTCCACAGCGGAAATGAACGAGAATTTGCGCCAGCGAACGCCGGAACTGCGCGCCGTGGCAGCGCTTACCAATGTTGGGCGCGCGGGTAACGCGCTCAAATTGCTGGGCGACCGGGTGATCGAGACGAACGGCCGCGTGGAAACGGCGACCGAATACTGGCTTAATCTACCAGAGGATGAACGCGACAAAACCATGCTGTTTACCAGTGGGCGCGACGCCCGGGCCAATCTCAATGAGCACATTCAGACCGGCCTCAAAGACGAGGGCAAACTGAAAGGCGACGGTCTCAAACTGACAGTGGCCGACCGGGTTGACCGGACCCGCGAGGAGCTACGCTATGCGCATAGCTATCAGCCGGGACATCGGCTCGAAGTCTGGACCCGCCTTAAATCTGTCGGACTTGAGCGCGGGGAGTACCGGGTGTCGCGTGTGTTTCAGAACGGCAAGGTCGAAGTGGAGCGCAATGGCAAGCGCAAGACGTTTGACCCTCAAAAGCTGGCGTCTGGCGTAAAACTCGACAAGCTTAACTTAACGGCCACCAAGGATATTCAAATCCATGAAGGCGACAAGATACGTTGGACCGCAAATGATAAAACACGCGATTTGCTGAACAGCTCTATTGGCCGCGTCGTGGGGATCGATGGAAGCGGCGTGATGGTCGAGCGGAGCGACAAGAGTGTTGTGCGGCTTGGTATGGACGATCCGATGCTGAAACGCATCGATCTGGCATATGCGCTCAATATGCACATGGCGCAGGGTGTTACCACCGACAAGGGTTTGGTGGTGATGGGATCGGACGAGCGCTATCTGTCCAACCAGCGCCTGTTCAATGTTGCCGTGACCCGTGTCCGCGACGATGTGAAGGTCATTACCGACGATAAGGAAAAACTCGGCCGTCAGCTTAACCGTACCACAGGCGATAAATATTCTGCCCTTGAAGAAGCTGGCAGGCTTGATGTCGATAAGCATAAAATTGCCGCTCGCGATCCAGACAAACCCTTTGATCCCGGCAGTCTTGAGGGACTTGGCCTAGCCGACGACAAGCTGCGCGCCGGTCCCATTTCTGAAACCAAAGCGGAGCCGCCGAGGCAGCAGACGTCAGCCAAGCAAGGAAATGATGAAAAGGCGGACCAGCCCCTCTCATTGCCTGAAAAAAGCAAGGGAATGGAACTATGAGCAAGTGCGATTTCGTTCGAAGGTTTACAACTGACTACAACCTCTATCCAAACAAGGAGAATTAAGATGAGTAACTGGCATTTCAAGAAAATTGGTTCATTCAACAGCGAAGCAGAGGTCGACCTGTGGGCGCGCCAAAACCGTGTCAGCTTAAGCGATCTTAAAACCCGAAGGGGTCGTGATGGAACCGTAGAGGCCGAGGTACGCGAAAGCGCCTATGACGAATCAAATAATCACATCTTTGGTGGTTTTGATCGGGGCAGCCGCTTCCGGTGATTATTTATCTGTGCCGCTCAGAATTTGGAGATGCGGCTGAAAGCTCCAAAATGACCGTGTTTAAAAGAATGATTGGCCCCATAGCTGTAGCCGCTTTTCTGCTGAATTCCTGTTCGGCAGAGGCTGAGGCACCTATTGTAGCTGCGGGCGAGCAGTTTCAATGCACACCCATCGCCGTCTGGGACGGTGATGGGCCAGTTTGGTGCAGGGAGGGCATGAAAATTCGGCTTGCAGGCATCGCCGCGCGTGAAATTGATGGTTCGTGCAGACCGGACCACCCATGTCCAGTGGCAAGCGGCATCAAGGCGCGTGACCGGCTTGTTAGTTTGTTCGGCGGAGCAAAGGGTAGCCACAAGCAGGGCCATGTGATTGTTAGTGCTCCGGCTATGCAATGTCTCTCTGCCGGATCAGGAAAGGGAGATCGAACAGCCGCATGGTGTCTGCTCGCTGATGGCCGCAACGTTTCTTGCGAGATGATTACCAGTGGTACCGTATTACGTTGGAAAACCTATGACCTGGAAAATGTCTGCGGCCGAAAAAAGCGCCCTTAACAGACTTAAAGTGATCAACCGTTTGGAAATGGTTCACCCTGTTTGATATTTTGAGCATGGGGCTACATTTCTAACTAAATGTCAAAGAGGGCGAGATCCCTCCAAAACGAATCCGGTCTTACCATCTACCGTAGCAAGAATATCATCGTCCAAGTAATGTATGGGGGGATAGACTACGTTCTGGCCGAAACTATCAATCCAAAGATTCGACAGTTTTCTTATTATGTGCAATCCTCGCTCCGAGGGGCAATTATTATGAAATCTATTGTTGTATCTTTTGCGCTTGTCGTTAGTTTGCTTGGGCCTACGGAAATCAATCCTTGCGCGTCCGGGGCCGCCTTTGCGCAAACCAGCGCTTGCTGCAAGATGTGCAGCAAAGGCAAGGCTTGTGGGGATAGTTGCATAGCTCGAGATAAGGTCTGCCACAAAGGCGAGGGCTGCGCCTGCAACAGTTGATGCGCCTTCGTTTGGAATTTGGGTTGCTATTAGCCTTCGCGCTGTGGGGCCTTTGGGTATCTGTATTAGGTCTGTTGCGGTTTTTTTCGATGTGAAGGTTTAGAGATCCGCCGATACGGCAACTAACTTGGTGGTCGGCATAAAGGCGGTTTAAAAAAATCTGTTTGAGAAATTGCACATTGGCACCCACCGGTTAGCTTGCTTGGGCCTCTCTAAAGCAAGTCGCAAACCGTGCTATATCCGCTGCATTGATACTGGCCTCACGGAATGCTTTTTCCCATCCATTGGCAACAGTTCCAGCAAGCTCGGCGGTAACAGCCTCTGCTTCTTCAAGCGAAAGATCAAAATCGGGCGCGCCGGCAATGGCGTTGACTAGGGTTGCGTCCCGGCCTTGTGGGCCAACTCCCAAGACCAGTCGCCGCTCAAATCCAATTTGCGGTTTGGGGACAACGTCATACAAAGGTGACAACCTCCAGCCATCGCCATCATATAAAAACCCGTGATTGCGTAGATGATCATCATCATTAGTCACCAGAATGTTGAATACCAACCGCTTGAAAAGCTCGTTTAGATCGGTTTTCACCATTGTCCCGTGTTGTCGCAAGACAGCGGCCAAATCGCGATAATTATACTGGCTAACCTCACTTTCATGGGCCGCCAGCATCGTTAGTCCGGAGGCAAAAGGAGTGCGATGTTGCTTATTCATGCTCCTGTCGAACCGCTCAATCATATATATGTCACGGCCAAGTATATTTTCAAATCCAAGAGCTGGCACGTCGAGCCCGCAATCTTTTGCTAAACGCATTGTTGCCAGCTCAACCCGGCATTCAGGGAAAGTGTCTTTTTGTGCTTGGAACTTCGCGATCCAGGGCTGGCCATCAATCTCAGTTGCGGCTTTTGGGCGAGCACCGCCAAGTGATGATCCGGCGGTTAGCAATTTGCGTAAGTTTTCATCAAGCAGGTCAACCTTTTGGGCGCGTTCGGCCGCTTCAGCGAGTTCGGCTAAGTTGAAATGCTCGCCAGGCGCATCGCCTTCACCCCAAGGCGTAATGCGCTTCGGCTGTGCCGGCGTCGGACCAAAGGCCAATGCGCCAACCCGGTAATCGCCTGATGCTAATATAAGATCGGCTTCCGTTGGCGTTCTGTCGCCCATTGCCTTGTACATCAAATATTGGCCCCAACCATCAGGAGCAGCATCGCGAATGCCTCCAAATACAGCAAATCCTTCTTCGGTTCGAAATGTCTGATCCGCCGACCCACCGGTCAATGGCAATGCTACAGGGTCGACGGGAATCCGGTCCGGGCGCTCGAGATAGCGGCGGCCATAAGCGAAAGTTGAAAACTGTGTCCGCTGCTCATCTGTCATTGTCAGAATTCCTGCGGGCACTGGTCCCTCTGCCAAATGGACAAAAACATAGGTCTCGATCACAGCCATAAGCGCCTAGAAATCCATATCTTTAGAGGATCCACTATGTGTTTTCTTTGGCAATCGAGCCAGATGTTCGCGCATACCAACTTGGTCGCTTTCTGGAGCTGCCAATTCTGCAAGTCGCTTGGTAAACCCGAGAACGAACAATGCGCTGGCAAGAACTGCAATGCCTACAGTAGGGTCACCAGATTCGAGCCGCTGGACTGTTTGGACCGACACGAACATTCGCTCGGCCATGATTTGTTGACTAATTTTGCGCCGTTTGCGGGCTACGGTAATGTCCTTGCCCAACGACACAAGTGCCCGCTTGCTTTGTGGGGGTAGACCCGATGTGACTCTGGAGGCGCGCGGCATTAAAAATGAGTGACATATCATGTGTATAATGTCAATAGACATGATATGTCATGCAATAAGGGTTACCACAGGTGTCATTAAAGCGAAAAGAGATAGAATATGGGCAGTGTCAAACGCTACCTCGACGAAATGATGGATTTTGACAGGATCGTTTCTCAACCCGGGAAATATGTCAGCGCCGCCTGTTTCGAGGACAAGCATCTACGCCAATATATAAGGCAAAACTTGAGCCAAAAGCGGTGCTCCTATTATTGTGGCCAAGGTAAAATTCCTAAGGGTGCTCCGCTAGACAAAGTTCTTGCCGTCATCTTCAATGGATTTTGCTCCCGCTACGATGATGCCACTAATGGTGTTGGCTGGGAGGACGGCTTTGTCGGTGCAACAACGTGGGACAGTTATGATTTGGTCAGCGAAACTATTGAGCTTACTGAGAAAGCAGAAGCTCGGCTTTTAGACGATATAATAGGCGCTTTGCCTGAACGCACATGGAGTGAGACAGACCCCTATGGTGCGCGCGACCATCAAATTTTGCGTTGGAGCTGGGATAAATTTGTTAATGTTGTGAAGCACGAACGGCGTTTCTATTTCGATCAGAGCGCCACTGAAGGCGAAGAGAGTATCTCCCCCGGTGAGTTGCTTGCAGAAGTAGCGAGCAAGTGCAAACAAGCACGAATGTTACGCAAGCTTCCTTCGGGGACAACATTCTATCGCTGCAGGGCGCGCAAAAAGGGAGAGCATTTTAACGAGCCGGGTGAGCTTGGTCCTCCGCCTAAGGAATATGCATCGCAAAGCCGTATGAGCCCTGCGGGAATCCCAATGTTTTATGGAGCGATTGACGAAGCCACGGCGCGCGCAGAGACTCTAGCAGCCGATGATGCACGGCACAGCATGGCGCTGTTTAGGCTCGGCCGCGCTGTCCATGTCCTCGATCTTACAAAATCGACGACAATCAGCTTATTCGATGCGAAGCGCCAGTCGTTCTATGACTGGGCCATTTTCATGCAAAAGTTCCGTCACGACATCCGCAGGAGAGTCAAGAAGGACGATCGTATCCACATTGAATATGTGCCCACCCAGATTGTGACCGAATATTTTAGGAGTTTTTTGAAAACGCAACGCGGAAAGCCAATAGATGGAATCCTCTACCGTAGTGCAACCCATACAGCTAAAGTTTGTGTCGCGCTGTTCGCTGACACGAATGATGTCGCGCCAACGCCGACGAACGAGGGAAAGCAGGAAACCGCGAGTAATCATCTTCTACAGCTTATCTCCTTAACCGAACATAAGTAGCGAGTGTATGCCATCGTTAAAACGGCGATGGCTCCAAGCGTCCAGCGGCTGTACCGATGCCAAACCAAATTGATCTCTGGCTCAATGGACCGTGGGAAGTAGCAAAATCACTCGCGGTGCCTTTTGAGGGCGATCTGAAGACAATTGCAGTCTCTGCCGATGTAGGGAAAGTGGCCAATAATCACATAGGATTACTCGGGCCTATTTAGCTTCCAAATCGTCTTGAAGCTAAGCAATTGTGTCATACCGGCAATGTCTAACGGGGGTATAATATATGGATGCCAGTTATTTTCTCAATCAAAGGACGAAATTTATTCGCTACTTTTATGATGAGAGCATTAAACCTTTCCTTGAAATCAAAAAGCTGATTGAAGATGAAAAGGCACCTTTTAACAGCCCACCATATAGCGAAGACCCAGAACCGGCATATTTGGACGAATGGTTGGAAGCTGATTCAGCCGTTGAAATAGTGGGGCTATCATGTGTCTCGATGCTATCGGAATCACTGAAATTATATTTTAGCGCCATGCAAAATGATGTGATCCGCTTTGCGTTTTCTCCGAACGAAAGGAACTTGTTCAAAGAACTTGGTTTTGTGGGAGCGTATAGAGCAGCTTTCGGTGACATATTAGATACTGATTGGAAAGATTGCACCGTTGATTTCGCGGTGATCGAGCAGGTTATCCTGGCAAGAAATAGAGCGCAGCATGGCAGCGATTTGACCTCAATGCGCCCACAGCACGACAAGCATACAATGGAAAAGCATCCGCGGCCGATCTTTGCTGAAAAATCAGCAATAAGCGGATCTGGCATCACCCACCCCTGGTTTAACGGCCCGCCAGTTAAAGTTTCTCGTGATGCACTTTTAAAGTAAGCGAGAGCTGTAGGCCGCCTTGCGCGTTGTGCCATTGA
>TARA_R110002049_G_scaffold134517_2_pt1 | contig 18953 bp, 14 predicted proteins | sample TARA_R110002049 | Tara Oceans TARA_R110002049 (sample SAMEA4396941) | marine metagenome | biome: Polar Biome; feature: [SRF] surface water layer (ENVO:00010504); material: water (ENVO:00002006), including particulate matter (ENVO:01000060) such as... | depth 5 m | reverse complement strand
AGCTCGACTTCGGCCTCGCGGAAGAGGTTCGAGCGATGCTAATTGCGAACGCGAAAAACTGACCGTGACAGCGTTTAGGACAGACGACCTCTGCCGCACTAGTGGGCTTCCACCCACCTCTAAGAACCAGGCTGTATTAGGTTTTGACCCAGTTGGTACCGATACGCCCAGTGTGACATCCGGGAGCGATGACGACGCTGACTATGCGGCGTCGATTAGTTTCCCATTCAGATACTCATAGAGCCACCGGTCTCGCGTCTGCTTGAGGCATTCTGTCGAGAGCTCGGTGCGCTGCCAGAGCGTAAATGACCGAGCCCACATTTCCAGATACCCGTCGAGTTCAATCCTTATGATTTCTGGCGAGTATATTCCTTCGAGGAGCTCGAACGCGCGATGTTTTGCCCGACAAAATGCTAGTGTGTTCGGTCGGTAACGAACTTCAGTCGCTTGCCAATCCAGTGAGGCGCGATACTGGCAGAAATCAACGCCACGACGCATCAGAAACTCGCCTTTCTGCCAATGGCCAGAGTGCTGGTAGCCGTCGCAGAGGGTAACGGCGTGAAGGTGGATGGGGCCGGCCATAAAAACGGACATGGCGTTTTTGAGGGTCTTAAACGCACACTTTGCGTCGCCTATGGTGCGAGCGCCTATTGCGATGTTATCGGCATAGCAAAGCACCTTTCTGTCTCCGCCTATCTGGCGAAGTGGTCCGTCGGTGAACGCGCTCAGGATTTTGGACGAGTGCGACGCACCCTCCGCCAGTCCTGGCCGACCCCCATCCTTGTTGGTAGCTGAACTGTGTAAGTAGGGTGGGAAGCAAACCCTCTTCAACAGCTCACCATGAATAGGAACGATATCCTTCACATGGTTCAGTTTCACCGACGGATACGCCTTGGTGAGGTCACAAGTGATCCAGAACCGATAACCCTGGACCAGCCCTTCACCAATACGTTCAACGGCGGCGTGAACGCCGCCTCTGCCGAACTGGCAGAATTCAAATTCATAGGGCCCCGACACAGCTTCAACCAGGAGCGCGAGCGCTCGGTTCCTGATGCTTTTAATGGGACCGTGTTTGACAATGGTACGTTCGCCTCCGCTCGCTTTCGGAACCAGCTCAAACTGAACGCTTTCATCGATACTCAAGTCTCTCGCCTGCTCGGCGAGATGCCGCGCTTCCTCTAGTCCGAGAATTTGCTCTCTCTTCACTGACTGGATCAGCGCTGCCGCGGTAAGAAAGTCGCGGCTTCGAAACAGGCTTTTGGTCTCGGCTCGACACCAGGCGGCGCCTTTGGACCGGCCGAGGTGGAGTTTGCGAATTCGCTTCGAGGCAGATTTTACTACCTGGCCGATTTCATTGATCTCTTCCGGAGATAGCTGTGCGATGTCACCACCGCCGTGATTGATGCGGATCAGGCGCATCTGACGCACAAGCTCTTTTGAGAAGCCCTCCGAGAGGACTTGATCGACTCCACCTATATTCATCACGCACACTCCTGGGCTGGATTGCGTCGCTGATAGGTGTCCCGCCAATTATCCAAGTCGGTCCTAAGGTAGTGCGTTCGACGGCCTCTCCGAAAATAAGCGGGGCCGATCCCACGGCTCGCCCATTTGGCTAGCGTGCTGGGTTCACAGCCCAAGTAGGCCGCGGCTTCTTCGCGATTTAGGTAGGTCATCTTTGCGCGCCTCCGTCTACGTGGCGCGCCCAAGGACCGCCAGATTAATCCTGACATCTCCATCCTTGGAATATTCAGTATTACCAAAGAACGGATTTCCGTCAATTGGTTTAGGTGTCATTTTTCTGGAAAATGTTCACACTGTTCAATAAAATCGTCGTGAATTGCAATTAATTGCAAAATATTGACCACTCCGTCCCTTCAGGCACGATAGAAGTGGGCGCGACTGATCGCGGATCTCCCGACCAAAGGAGGTCCTCAATGATCAACACATTTCTCACCGGGGTTCGGCAGCAAGTGATCGCCGACGCATTGTCGGCTCCGCTTTCGGACGCGCCGTATCTTCGTATTGATACTCACACCGCGGCGTCGCTGTTCCAAAAGTCCATCCGCCGGAGTCGGACCGAATGGGCTCTAAGGGCGGGTCAGCGTCTTTTCGATGTTCAACCCGCGCGCTTCTGGCGTCGGCTCGCTGTCACGCTCTTCGAAGATGTTGGGCTCCTTGATCAATCGCTGGCGCTCGATGTTCTCGCTTGTGCCCCAAGGAGAGGCGCTGCTTCCGTGTCCTGGGCAGTGGCTGGATACTTGGTCAGCCGCATTTGCGAGGCTCCAAAGACCCAGGTCGCGAACAACCTGCTTCACCTGGGGTTTTACGATCTGGAGGAAGCCGAGCCATTGGTAGATTTCGGTCTCATGCCGGTGGAGCAGGCGATTGATTGGATCGGCGACGACCGCCACACTCTGGTTCAGCGCGCGAAGGCAGTTTGGCAGCTTAGCGGCGTGGCCTGCTCAGGAAGCGCCATCAAACATCCGTTGGCTGACAGGGAGCGTGTGATTTCGATGCTGACTGAATTGGCATCCAGCCCATCGTTGGAGACCATTGCTCGTGAGGGCCTGCGTTTGACCGGGCATGTTTTGCCACTGGTCTCTGTTCTTGAAGCGGCCACGAGCGATGCTCCCCGTGAATTCGAATGCGTTTCCGATTCCATGCCTCCAGAGGCACTGATCGCTGGAATTCCGAGCTGGGTCTTCGATCAATATACGTGGGCAGGCAAGGCCGCGCTCCGGCGAGCCCGGACCGAATGCCCGGCGATTGCGGTAGACCTAGAGAGGCGCGCGATGACGGCAGATCAACGCTTCCAGGCCTTGGCCGATGCTCATTTCGAGTTTGAAAGTGCCAACTTGGCTCGGAGAGCGCATATCTCGGCGCATAAAGGCTTGTTAAAGCGTGTTCAGGCCTTGGGGCCACATCGGGCATCTGAGAACGCTCCCGCCCTTTACGAGGCCCTCAAGGTTGATTGGGGGGCGTTCCAGAAGCTGAGACGGAATGAGCTCGCCTAGTTTCAAATGACTGCGGTTTCCTTACTCGGCGACATTCTGGACAAAGTCGGGATTGCGGCGCCCAACCGATCTCACAATCTTACTCAGGCCAGATTCTGGATCACGTAGAGTTATGACCAGTGTGTCAATCGGTCGCGTGAGGGCAATCATGACCCACCTCCAGGCATGCTGACTTGCCATTTCTTCCGGGGTCTGGCCACTCGCGGCGAACGCACCAGGCTCACGCAACCACTCATCGCGCTTCATGTCCCAGAGTTCGTCCAGCCCATCCAGAACGGTGACCCAGCCTTCGAGCCCGCGGCATGACTGATACTGAACGATGCGCAGGCAATCGGCCGATTTCGGAAAGTCGCGCCGGACGGAAGCGGCGACGCCGTCCCAGACCTGTTCGCCAGCAACCTCGAATGCCGCTGCGAGGCGACTCCGAGGGACTTGACCGCCTTGAACCGATGAGGGGAGAACGCAGTGTAACAAGTCCACCTTTCGGTTGCCTCGCTCATGTGCGCTCTCGAAAACGCGTTCCCAAAGCTCCGGTAACTCATGGTAGGGCTGCTGCGCAATTAGAATTTGCCCGCCGCCAGCCTGATCATTGTCGTCTATGGACCAACGAAGGCCCGCGGTCTCGGCCACTTGATTCGCGAACCGAGCGAGGTTTGACTTCATTCTAAGAGCTCGCTTCAGCGGAACCACTTCCAAGCTTTCCGGCTTCGTCGGTCCGCGCTTCCAGTTTGTTGGGCTCCCGCGGACGTATTGCTCTCCGCCATCCGCTATCGAAATCTTGTCCGCTCCAAAGCACATGCAAAGCAAATCCGCCTCCGCTTGGGGCCAATCTTGCGCTTCATCGACAAATATTGAATCGAACTCGAACTCCAGCCATCGCTCGGATTTCAGTCTCTCAATTTCGGATGGTTCGATTGCGCCGCTGGACAGGTATTCAAGTGCTTCCTGACATAACTCAAGGTAACGACCGTCGAGCAACTCTTCTTCGCCAGCGAGTATCCCAAGCTTGCTCAACCAGGAACATGTGAAGGACATTACCGTGCGGACTTCCACGCCCCCGCCTTCCTGAGCCGACGGAATACGCATCATCGCGAGTAGTCTCTGGATGTCGGCTGCAAGCGCGTGGTTATAGGTAAGCACCAGAACGCGCTTGTCATAGTCCTCGTACGCCCTAACCGCGGATTGCAGAAGCAGTATCGTCTTGCCGGTCCCGCCCTGGCCACGCAGATGTATTCGCTTCGTGCCCAGCTCGCTGGCCAGTATGCCCGCCAATGCGGAGCGGGCTGCGATCTTGTCCATCCGCCCACGGTCGAGGCCCGTCGGCGTAGCTTCTTGGAAAATCGAGGCACCTAGCGCGTTGTCGGCCTCACTCCCGTTGAACGAGCGTATAGCGTAGCCTCGGTCGAAACGTCGCAAGCCATTCACGTTGATCAAAGCGGTAAAAAAATCTCGCCCGGTAAAGCCGCGGGCGAGGGTCCCCGCAGAACGAGCGCGATCAAGACCAGACATCAAAAGGGCGCGGTACACCCAGGCCGAGCCTGCTCCTACATTGCCGAGATATCCGCGTATCGCGTGGACTTGGTCGATGTTCTGCTCAGTGGCGTTCTTCCACTCGAATCGGCCGCCACTTTTGTAACGCACGGTTACCGTATCTCCGGAGACGCGCACCCCGGCCGGGTCGTGGGATTTTTCTTCGATAGCAACTGCGAAGGAGCGCACCTCGACTTTCTCGCGCACGATGCTGCCGTCGCTGTCCTTCACCGCCTTGTTTGGGACGAAGAACCGTCCCGGCCGCAAGCGCCCAACGGAAACTACGTCTACGTCGCTAACCTTGAAGCCGGAGAGCTTCACGTTTGCGGCGATTCGGATGAAGTCTTCTTCCGGCGGAGAGCTCTCTATACCAGGCCATAGACCCGCCAGCGCTTGCTTGAGCGCCTGTGCAGCGTCGAACTCCGCGCTTCCCTCATAGCCAACAACCTCGATCATCTAATGCCCCTGATCGCCACGCAGCAAGAGGAAGTATTTGGCTGGATGGATCGCGAAGTCCCGCACGTCGACGTATTTGTGGCCGATCCCCGGGTAGTTCGCGGCCAGCGCGTCGCGCGCACGTCGTTGTGGCTGTTGCTCAAGTCCTTCGAAGGTGTGCCACAGCGGGTGTCCCACCACCAGAGCATTCCGTTCATCGTCGCGCACGATGCAGGCCAGCCCTTCGTGCTCCTCGAGGGAAGTGGGCAGGTTTGCCTTGGAACAAAATTCTTGGAACTGCTCTGCCGAACGGGTCATACGTTCCGTCCAACGTTTCATAGTCAACGGCCTGCCCAGCACTATGTCGCAGAGATCAAGCGCTAACCGCCAGTCCAGCAATCCGTGGTGGAAGCGGTTGGAGTAGTTTCTCAGGCAATCAGGACAGGAGCGGTCGCAATCTTTCGCGTGAGCCGTATTTTCCCACTTCGCACCTCCCCGCTCGAGGAATCCGTCAAGGGCTTTACGCATGTGCTCGGGCTGGGCAATTCTGCGAGCGTACCCGGCACCGTTGGCCAGCGAGTCCGCTACGAAGATTAGCTCTGTCCTGATCTCACGCTCGGAAAGGCACGCCTGACGCCCTATTCGGAACTCGTCCGGGGAAACGTCGAGGTAGGTAGCCGCTGCCAGCCGTAGCATTTCGGCGAAGGACGCGAGAGCTGGGCGCGCCGACGGTTGTCGCCCGGAGGTTTCCAGCACGCCGTGGTTACCGAATCCACCGTGGCCCTCAATTTTCAGACTGAGCACATCAGTCGAAAATACAGCACCAATTGCGCCGCGATCAAACTCTTCCGGCGCGGTCTCCTCCAGCGTCCGCGGGATATTTTCGTCGCGGTACTCGCCGTTCGCAACAACAATCATATTGGGATCGCGCTTGCGGAAGGTGAAGCGCTCACCGCCATTGTCGTTTACGACCGCCACCGGGCCCTCGCCGATCGCGACCCGCGCGTTGGGCTGGTCGAGCGCGCCGTCGTAACTCGGCTTGAACGCCAATACGGGAGGGGGCAATGCTCGCCCACGCTGCCTCTGCCCAGTGTTGTCGCGTGCGCTTCCCCAAGCCATAAACCCCCGCGGTTGGTAGACCGGAACGAACTCGACCGGCTGACTGCACACATGGCATGCGTCATCCACCTGTCCGCGATCATCGCGTTGGACAAGAGACATAGTGGAACAGTCAATATTCGTGCAGCAGGCAAAATCGAGCCGCGGTCCCAGCGGGTTTTCCTCGTTCCGAATTCCCATGGGCCCATCACGCTTGACGACGAAACCACAGCAAGTGTGCAACTGCTTGTCCTTCGGGATCTCTGCGCCCGGGGAAAACGCCCAAACGGCGTGGTCCAGAGGGCGGTCACTTAGCTCCAGCGTGTCGGCTTTCTTGCCGGGTGTCGGCTTTCGATCCGAAAAAAGTGTCCTGACTTGAGTTGGGAAGCCGAACATCGGCAACACCCCGGCAACAGCAAGGCGATGACTCAGGTCGCTTTGAACGAACCGGCTATCGTCTACAATCGCTCGGATCCGGACGGCCAAGTTGTCCCTCACGAAGTGCTCCAGCTCATCCACATCGCTGGGCTGGAGGCGAGAGTAAATGCTCAATCGATGTACGATGCCAGCGACCTGTGGATCGCGCGCCAACCAATCAGCGACGGGTATTGCATGCTCCGACGTCCACTCAGTTGCAGCACCGAATGCCCCGTGATTGCTTTCCGGGCCCCGATCAGGCGGCTCAGGCAAGGACGCGAACGCGCGGCGCAAGCACTCGGCGGAAACGACGCGCTTGATGATCTCGGGGCGGGAGAGATCTAGGTAGGGCTGCGGCGGTAGGTCCCCCGTCATGCGCTCTGGGTTGTTGAAGTAGTAGTCGTCGTGTGCCGCTCCACGCGAGATGGTCAATGCGTAGGAGTAGGCTTGGCCTGCACGGCCGGCACGGCCTACTCTCTGTTGATAGTTGAACCTCTGCGGTGGCATATTGGCCATCATGACGAGCTTCAATGCACCGATATCTACGCCCACCTCCATGGTAGTCGTGACACTTAGAACGTCCAGTTCGTGGGTCAGTGCGTGTTCGCCCACGACAAAGGCATCACCTCGGAACCGTCTTTGACGCTCCCTTTGCGCAGAAATAGGCTTGGTTTGACCGGTCAGTTCTTCGACTGACATGCGCCGGGGATTGGAACGGGCGACCCAGCTGTAATAATCGGTTTCCCCTGCCTCCAGCGGAATGAATCCCGGCGAAGCGCACCGCTCGGTCGTACACGTCGCTAGCTGAGTATTCGCTGATACGAGGCCACAACCATCACACCTTTTCCCGCGGCCCTCATTGATCCCAACTAACTCGACAGGGAGCCCGATCCTGTCCTTCATTCGAAGTACCCAGGTCTCCGTCATTACGGTCCTGTCCGACAGGCAACTCCTCACGGCCTCAGCAAGGCTTGACGCGTCGATATTGAGCCGGGGTCCTACGCGCTCGAAGTAGTCTAACAGGGCGCGGGGAGCGTTCTCCGAGGAGATGTTCCAGGTACTACCGTCGTATCGTCCCTTGCGCCCTAGTATGCGCAACGTGTTCGCCAAAACCTCGTGCGCCTCTCCGTCCGAGCAACCCAGAGCTGCGCCATTCTTTCCCTTCACCGATAGGTACGCGACACAAATCGACTCCGGGTCACGCCCGCCGTAATCGAACATCGTCCCGGCGACATGGGCCGAGAGTTCGTCCAATAGGAATCGCCGCTCTGAATCGACCATTTCGTTGCGTTCGAGCGGTGCCCACACCCCGGGGTTCGGCGGTTCGAGATACCTCCACCAGGAATGCCCACCTAGTGTTTGGCGAGACGCCCCAGGACCCGCAGGATTTACACCCAGCTCAATGAGGGTCTTCTCGATGCTCGACATGACCTTGGGCCATGAGGCGGCACCGCCCCTCACCGCAGCATCGTGGTCTGACAAGAATTTTCTTTCGTCGTCCTCGGCGAGCCCCGCGCTCGTCAATCGGAGGGCGTTCCAAAGGTCGCCCTTCTCGTGTCGAACTGTTTTGAGCGCGGTTACTGCCTCGTGGTCATCCTCCGCCTTGTTCTCGAGCACGGCGAGCAACCGTTCGGTGGCAACACCGCTCTTGCCGATTAACGTCCTGAACAAGACTTGCCGGATCAGGTCGCGGAATTGGTTCAGCTCGAGCCCCGCGGCCAGATCGGCCGCGTCGTCACGGCTGTCAGTAAACGCGATCATCTTCTCGGGCTTTACTCCTTCTTGGAGCGCATCGAGCGTCCGAGAACCAACTAACTGGGTGGTCACGTTGAGACCCGTTCGGAGCCCCCGGATTGGGCTATCGACTCGGCCATCGAAGAACGCGCGCAGGTCAGCTTGCCTCTTCGATGAGTCACAGCGCGGACATTTCTCTGGAAGAGCCGCAATATCGCTTCTTCCGGAAGGGAAGAGCACTCCTGTGGCACTATCGACATTCAGAGTCGGCGAAAGCAAGCCAAGCGCGGGGTCCCAATTGGCGGCCTCAAATCCGAAGCGCTCCGGTCGTTGCGTTTGAGGGTTTTCGTGTGTCCAGCTGGCCACCCCGGACGGCACTTTCCCTCCAGGCCAGTACCACCGGAACTCGGACTGGCGCCTCTCGTACACCATGGCTTGTTTCGCCGCGCCAGTCTCCGGCGGCGTGGACTCGAGAAAGGCCCCTCCGACCTCGTTGGCCATTTCCGGGGGTGCTGGGACTAGGTAACCGCCAAGATAAGCTTCCCCGCAATCGTAGCAGTACAGGAGCTCGAGGATCTGTCCCCCGCAGCCGCATTTGATCTTGGGGGCTCGAAACAGGCGACCTATCTTGCGGCCCTCGTGGGCGAAAGCCGGGTCGAGCTCATTGCATTCCGGGTTGGAGCAGGCCCAGATGCCTTGAACCTGCCGAAAGAACATGTGCGAGCGGAAGGTGGGCTTCGGTTTTTCCCAGGTCCCCTTTTCCTCCACCGCCGCGGCTGCCATAAACGCATCAAACTCCTCGTGCGAGGCTGCCTCGCCCAGAAGCACTTCCTTAATCCGCGAAAGTGCCGCGGGGCGAACAATCCCGTCTTCTCCGAGTCCGGCCTTTTGGCACGCGGCGCCCAACGCCTCCCGACACTCGATTTCGCCGGCCAAGTTCACGAGCGTGTCCGGATTGCCCCCCTCCGTCGCAGAGAGCAGCGCCTTGGCTTCTTCCCGCGCGACCGGAGTCGCCCGGGTTGGTGTGGCGGGTTCACCCGGCAGGATTGAGAATGTACTTCCGCTAACGCCGAAGAATTCTTGTAAGTATTCGAGCCCCTCGTCACCGTTGAGCGAAGCACTTGTCGCAATGCAACGGAGCTGAGGCGAGTCCGATTCCAACCCAAGCCGGTCGAGGAGGTTGCGGACCACAAGCGCAACCTCGGTTCCCTGAGTACCGCGATAACTGTGGAGTTCATCCACCACGAGCGTGAAAACAGCGTCGGGATCGCCTTTCAGCCACTGCCTCGTCTGCGCGAAGATGTTCTCTTCTTCACGTCGCATGAGCATGACGTTGAGCATGCTCGTATTGGTGATAAGGATGTCGGGTGGGGCACCGATCATGTCCCAGCGCGTCAGCAGCTCCCCGCACCTTGGGTCTTGGAATTGCCCTAGGGCTTCCTTGATTTCCTCGCTCGTTCGCCCCGTCGCCGACATCGCCTCGGTAAGCTCGTGACGCTCTTTTTCGATTTTGCGGATTTCTCCCGCTATCTTGTTGACCTCCGCCCGCTTGCCCGCATCGAGCCCGTTCAACACATCAATTGTTCCGCCCCAGGTGGAGCCGGTGTATCGGCCAAAATAAAATAATGGTTTGCCATGGATGTCCTTGGCGCGAACCGCGGCTTGCCGAAGTCTGACCATCTGGTCTTCAACCAGCGCGTTCGTAGGATACATGATCATAGCCCGCACCGCGGGTTCGACCGCCCCGATCATGCTTTGCCTCGCAGGGCTCCAAGACCTGTCATTTCGACCAAGATTGTTTTCCCACCACGGGTCTAGCCCGCCGATGGCTCGAGGGGAAAAGCGCTCCTCAAGCAAGCGCGCGATCAACGGCAAGAGGAAACTCTCCGTCTTGCCCGACCCCGTTCCCGAGGTGACAACGACGTTCTGGCGACCCTCGTGATCGCCTGCGAGCGCGTGAATGAGCGCTTTTGCCTGATGGTCCCGCAACTTGATCGTGACGTCCGTTCCGAACACCACGTGGGCGAGGTGCTGTGCGGTGAAGGGACTGAGCCCAGCTTCCTTGCAGGCTTCGCCAATTCCCCGCACTGACGGGTAGACTGGTACTGCCTCAAGCAAGGGCTCTTGAGTCATCGTACCGGGCCGCTCCAGCAATAAACGGCGCTCGGCCATTATTTTGGCATCCCTCAGCCAAAAGGCGCTGTCGTAGTAGCGTCGGTATGCCTCGCGCACATGTTCATGCACCCTGACTGGATTCGCCACTGCCAGGCCTGACTCTTCGGAACTCGTGAGGGCATCGATTGTTTCGTTCATGATTCCGGGTCCTTCCCGTAGAAGATATCCAAGACGCTCGACGCAACGTGAGCCGGAACGTTACCGAAAATGGTGTACCCGCTCTCGAAAGTTGGCAGAGCTCCGGAGCAAGCCACAAGAGCCCGGGCAAAAAGCCCGACCGGCTCCGCACCGGGAACCGATACGAACGCCGCCGCCTCCTCCCTGTAGTCGTGCAGGCGGTAGCCTTGTTGCCGCGCCGACAACAACTTTACCAACTGATGCGGCCCGGCGAAGGCTTGCCCGTCGGCATCAACCACGCAGTACGTGCGACCGTGGGCTTCAAAACGGTAGCTGCCGGCACCATTGACACGTTCTACAGACGACCACCGCGCGGACGGGAGTTGCAGTTTCTGAAGATTAAAGCACTGGCCCATAGAAATGGGGCGCATCGTGGCCTCGATGGGCGCGAAACGGCGACACGCTGACAAGAGCGTAGCCGGCACATTCTCCAACACTGTGATGCTTCGATTCAACGGATCCCGCAGCTCTGTGACCAAGTCTGCGATTTCAGTGGCGGTTGTTTCACTAACGCGGATGCGAGTTGGCTGACCTGCGGTGTCCAAAAAATCGATTTGACCGCCAATTTGATTGACCATCTCCGCTAGATCTTCAACCAGAGAGGCGCACCGAAAACCCGTCATGAAAGCAGTTTTGGCATCGGTAAAGACCAGCTGGGGCGGGCAAACCGACCAACGCTTCGCGCGTGCTGTCCCAGCCTCGAGCTCGAGGTCGATGATTCCAAGAGACGCGAGGTTCGACGCGGCTTCGCGCGCAATGAGCCCGTCATCAGTGAACGCGGACGCAACCGCGTCAAACCGTGACCAGTTCCCGTGACCGAGAAAGCAGACCGCGTCGACAAGGTAATCAACTTCGCGCGCGCTCAACGCGCTCGACCGTTTGCCGGTGGGCTTAAACACGGGCACAGTCGATCTGTGGTTCCGCTCTCTCGGCCTGCCTCGGTTTCTCTCAATCGTTGCTTTGCCACACTCCTTGCATTCCATGGACATAGGGGCGCTGGGGGAACGCTTCCCCTCAAACGGCTCGCACAGCCAGATGTGAACGTGTCGTGTTGTCGATGCCGCGCTTACAGGCGCGCTTGCGGCTCGATCATCCAGCCCATCAGCATCAGAACTCGGCTCGTGCTCGGGGCTCGCGACAAACGGCAAGCGCTTCCAGCCGCCTTCATAGGAAACTGCCCGCTCGGGAGCTTCCGAACTCTGCCGCACCTCAAAACCTTGAACAAACTCTTGGCCAGTAGCAGGGCCGCCAACAGCAGTCGCGGATACTGTGTCGAGGTAGCGCAAGCCGCCCATTTCTCCGCCATCGCGAGTTGGTGGCCTTGGCTGGTTCGCAGACCGTAGGATCAACCTCTGTGACGTCACGCGCGTGCCCTGACAGGTGCCAACCACCGCGAGCGCGGCGGCCCCCCCCAATTGGGGGGGCGTGATCGTCAGGTGACACCTTGAACTTCCGGAGGTCGCGGACAAAAGCGGCTCTGACTTTATCCCCTCACGGTCGTGGTAAACGTCGATGCGTGTGTCTGACTCCTGAGCTAGCAGGCGCGCGGTGGGCGGCACACCACCATGCCAGATCCCCTGTCCAAGTCGCATCCCTCCTTCCAATATCAGAGTGCTACTCTCGTCTATCGGGTCCAGTATCGAGATTTGATCGGGGAAGTGGCTGCACGCACTCCTTACGATCATGACATTTTGGTAGAGCGCCCAGCCAGACGGCACGCCGGGGAAATCGAGAGCAGTTGCAAATTTGATCTTCGAAGGGTCAGAAACCTCCGCCAGGATATCCTCCACGTCCGCCCTGACTTTTTCGGTGTCTCGCACCAGCACCATATGACGCTCGCCGAAACGCACTCGGTTTACAGTCCGCCACAAACTACCCGACGGTGCCTTCACGAAGGGAACCACATCCTTTGGATAATAGGCGTAACTCGATCCCGCCTTGCTCTGGAACTTGATCCCGTGCCGCAAAATCTGTGACGCGTTGACCGCCGATGAGGGGGAAATTGAGGCGAAGACACCTGAGGTGACGTTCGATAGCGTGAAATCAGGATCGCTTTCGGCTACCCCTACGCGTCTCAACCCTTCAATTGGCGTACCTAATTCTTGTTGGAGCCCAAGATGCAACGAAAACCGGAGCGGAAAACCTTCGAAAAGCGCGGCAATCGATAGGCGGACTTCGACGGAACCCGTGCGAAGATTTGTTGGCGACGCCCCGTCCCAACTTTGAAGCGTCTCCAATGCGGTCTGAGCAATTCGCGGGCGCAACATTTCCTGAGACCAGCGGCGCTTCAGTCGCGCGGGAGCCGCCGCAGTCGACAGCCAAAGGTCAATATAAGGCGCAATGTCTCGCTCGGTGAGGGTTTCGCCCGGCACGAAATCGTAACGGTCGAACATCTGAATGAAGCGTTTTTTGTCTGCTGCCCGGACGACGGCTTGCGAGAGTGCGTATCCCACGTATCGCCAGGCTCCCTCGAACGGAACGGCAGTGGGACGTCCAAAACGATAGCCGGTGCGTTCGAGCCACTGGTTCAGGCCCGCCCAAAGGGCAACAACACGCTTAGTGTGCTGTTGCAGGCGATTTCGTGGGATGGCCGCAACCTGTTCGAGCCGGTCATAGTAGTTGGCCGAGGAAATGCCCTCGGCATCTTCCATGCGCTCAGCCGCGTGTGCGAGACAAAAAAGAATGCCAGTAAATGGAGGAGGCAGGTCCGGCTCGTCTTCCTGCCAACGCTCGAGCAAAGAGAGCGCGCTCTTGTAGGGGTTGCCGGATTTATCAAACAAATTGGCGGCGACAGCCGAAACATCATCTTCTAGCGTGTCCGATTTGAATCCAGTGCGCTTTGCGACGATTTCCCGCCCGCGTGCCCCCAGCGTGATGTACACAGGGCGGCCCTCGAACCGCCCGCCGAATATGGCCTCATTGAGCGCGTCATTGACTTGCTTGTAACTAGTCACCTCACAGCTCAATTGCGCCGACCTCGCCCCACCAATCACCCTTAGGGTGGGCGACGGCGCTTGGCAAGTCCAAGGAAATAAGATGGTTTAGCCTGGTTAGGGCTGGAGGCGGCTGTCCCATTTCAGGTGGAGTGCAGCTGCGGCTTAGCCAGCGGGGGCTCGCGAAAGCATTCACCTTGCCGGTGCGGCTCCGTTGCTCCCGCTCCCAGCTCGCAAAAGCCGCAGGACGAACTCCGCGAGGAACTATCCGGTCCGTCACTCTCTTTAGGTTGGTGGATCGGATGCGAGGTGTTAATTCCTGGATTGAGCCTTCCGCTCGGTGTATGCATGGAAGATGGCCGATCCTCATCGTGCCAAATTCACCCACCTTCGTTGAATCGAGTCCTGATTAACACCATGCTCCAAGACCCTCCGGCGATCCCCATCCTCCCATACGACCATCCAGCCATCCAGGCCACGAGGCCGAGAAAGCACGGTCGGAGCATGGTTGATCTATTTGCCGGCTGCGGGGGCCTGTCACTCGGGATGGAAAATGCGGGGTTCATGCCGGTTTTCGTGAATGAACTCAGTCCCGATGCAATGGGCACGTATCTGCAAAACCGGCATCACTCGCTTGGTGGCATGAAGTTCTCAGAGAACAAAGACCTGCACTGCAATGACGCGCGAGCTCTTGAGGGCAGTCGTCTCGAACAAATGGTTTCAGATCTCGCAGCCATCAGCGAGGTTGGCCTAAAGTTTGATCGCGGCGCCCAGGCGTCTAGCGGCGCTGGCAGCTCGCTAGACTTGCTAGCAGGAGGGCCTCCCTGCCAAGGTTTTTCCGGGCTTGGAATCCGCCGATCATTCTCTGTCGATAAGAACGAACTACCTTCGAACCGCCTATACGAGCGCATGGTCCACGTTATCAAACACCTTCGTCCGCGAATATTCCTATTCGAGAACGTTCGAGGCTTGCTCAATTCACGTTGGACCAAAAACGGCACAGATGACTTCATTTGGCACGATGTATTGGCAGAGTTTCGATCAATTCCAGGTTACGAGGTCCGATGGCGGCTCGTGTTCGCGAAGGACTACGGTGTTCCGCAGAACAGGCCGCGCGTGCTTTTGGTCGGTATCCGCAGGGACATATTAGACACGTGCGACTGGTTGGATGCGATGGCTGACCCCGAGGACGCGGTCGTGTGCAGGTTCCTCCCAGCCGGAAAAAGCGGGACCTATCCCGATTTCCTCGATTTGCTCGGCGACCTCGTTGATCCTGAAGTCGATGCGATCTTGCGGTCTGGCACATTCCCGAAGGGGCGGTTCGAAACCAGGATGTATCCAACGCAGCCGTCCACGCTCGACCAGAAGGCGCTGCGAGCGCCGCCGCCGTGGATGAATGGCGAGCTGATCACCCTGACTGAGCAAGTATATTCCAGACACAAGCCTGAGATCGTTTCGAAGTTCGTTCATATGCTTGAAAACGACGGAGAGGTGCCGGAACACGCCCGCACAAAGAAATTCTCACAGCGCCTTCTGCGGGGGCGGTGGGGTAACGCCGAGCCTAATCTGACAGTGACTTCCTTGCCAGACGATTATGTCCATTTTTCGCAACCCCGAATCCTCACGGTGCGAGAATGGGCTCGGCTACAGCTGTTCCCAGACTGGTATCAATTTGCAGGCAAGCGAACGACCGGTAGCCATCTCCGTGCGGGCAATCCGCGGAAGGGTCAGTTTGATCGCGAGTTGCCGAAATACACCCAAATTGGCAACGCAGTGCCGGTTGGACTTTCGGAAGCTGTTGGCAAGCATTTCGCAGAGATTCTGGATTGTGTCTAACTTCGATAGAGTGCGGGAAAAGGCTGATACCGTCGTTGCGTCCGCATTCGCGCGCTAAGCGGTGCTGCCTTGCGCGCATTGACGTCGGGGCACACGGCGTCCCCCAGTTTGTCGATGAGCTCTACCCGAAGGTATTGAGCGAGAGCGAACCGTTCAGGCAAACTCTCCAAAGCTGACGAAGGGGCGCAATGACCCATATGCGCGACGACGTAAACCGTCGCATGTATTGGGGCCCGCGCTCGACTTCGGAGACCATCCCACATTCGACTAACAGCACCTCGTGACGGGCAATCACAACGAGGCGATGTAATCTCGACGCGCTTTAGCGAGTCGGATCAGACGAGCTGAATTCGTTCTTGCTGACTCACTGGCACGCCGCCGATTTGCAGATTGCTCATCGTGGATCCGGCGAACATGTTCCAACATATCCAGTTCGCTGAGGCAGCCAGATTGGGACACGCCACAATCGATCAAACCGCTGCCGATAGGGTTTTTCGAGCACATACCAACAGCTTTCATGTTGGAATAAGTTCCCCGGCCTCCCGCCGTGCGCCAATTCGCATACCAGATCAAGTCGTCAACCTGCTTCTCCGACACGAGATAATGACGTGATTTCAGAAACTTGAATACGGACAACAATTTTTCGGGTACCATGTCGCTCTCCATTGTTGGCTTTGCAGCCCGTATCGTTTGACCACCTTCGCTAAGAGCAGCAGGTTGGTGGGGCATATGCCCGCTCGTGATACTAATACCTGTCTATATCCAATCGAGATTTCCTCACAACGAAAATCTTCTTGGCTTTTCGCCTGGGGCAGTCGCAGCGAATTTGAGATTGCGTGTGAGAGGCCCACTTTTGGTGGGAGCGGCTTCAGCATTCTCCGCGGCACCATATTGCATTCGTCTGGCGTCGGCTTCTGGAGCGGTGAGCGGTCCGTAATTCTCCTGTACCGCGCCCCAAAACAGCGGCACCGTACGCCGCGCCTCGCTGGAAAGACAGGACGCGCGCGTATAGTCGCTGTAGCCGAAGTTGTGAGCTAATGGATGCCCTAAAATTGTCGGCACTCACCGGTGGAACCCGCACCCAAATCAGCCTACCGTAAGGTTGGACCTTACCGGAGGAACGAAGTGAACCCATGGCGCTAGCCGAGGGTTGGTTCTTACGCGTGAGGTGAATATGAACTCCAAAAAATGGTGGGCCGGGCTCGGTCCTGATGAGCGTCTGCTGGCGAAGTTCAGCGTCTTTTTGTTTAACGCTCTGGGCAAGGATTGGGTGGTCTACCCTAGCGGTGAGGCTTTCAGCGAGCGGTGCGGTGACGTTCCCGCAATCCGCTGGACTATTGGGCGCGACGTCGCTGATGTTATCGAGGTTCGGGTCGTGACCCGCGACGGCAAGGTCATCGGAACAATGGACGTTGCTGCTTCGGAGGTTGATGAGATGCTGCATGCGGACGCCCACGAATGCGGACGCTTCCCGATTGCTTATTGGTTGTGGGGGATTGGACACGGCGCGGAAGCGGCTCTCGTGAATGTTTTTGGTCCGGATGAGCCGGACACCTGCTGACGCTGCGTGAGCTGCTGCCCGTTCGGCGGACAGGTTTGGAGCTTGGCACTGTCCGGCTGTAGCTAGGCTTGGTGCTGGTTAGTTCGGTGACCGGCAAATTTCCAAAAGCGCAGAGCCGCCCGGTGAATTAGGTCCCAAACTCGCGGAACGGGCAAGCTTCGGAGGATAGACTTTCCACCCTCTCTCATGAGCCACATTCTTTTGCTGTTCGGTCAGCCAGTGCCCGACGCTACGAGTGATAATCACCTGGGGTAGGTTCGGGCTCGTAGAATGTAGGAGCCTTTGAACTAACTGGCGTACAGCTTGAACTGACGGCAACGATCTTTCCATTCGGCCAATCCTGAGAGTGCGACTGTGGTATGGCACGAGCTCTAACGTCGCTAATCGAGACGCAATTCTCTGATACGCTGTAGTCTTGGACGTCTTGGCTTCTTGGGCTATCGAGTTTGCAAGAGGCTCAAATTTCTTGGCCCACCAAGCATACCCCGGGGTCGCCGCGAACCTGGGGTCCAGTACGAACATCGGATAGCCGCCGGCCTCCGGACTGAAATCCTGATCTAGGGTTGCTTGGAGCGCTGCCCTGAACGGTGCGCTTGCTTCTGCAATATGGTCGCCCGGGTGGAAGCCGGGGTTAAGCAATAGGATTAACGCCCGCGCCTTGCGTAGATCGCCGCAATACGGCGCCGGGGACAATGAGGTTATGAATTTCTCCGGCGTGTATCCCAAGAAAGCGTCGGAATTAACGTCAGGAGGAGCCGCGCACCGGTCTGGAGCAGTAGCCCAGTGTTTGTCATACTGACGGAAGACCGGCTCATCATCGGGATGGACGCTAAACCTGAAATTTCGATGATCCCGCCAGAATTCTATAAGTGGATCTGCCCAGTCGCTCATGACGCCAACCTATCACTGATAATCACGGTTACTAGGAGCGATCTCCTCCGGAAAGCTGGCGTTTCTAGGAAGGGTTGGAAAACGTTCCAATCTGCGTTCCCATAGATTTTCAATGGATAATCAATTGACCGTGCCCCTAAGCGCCAGCGCGCGCCTCGCACGAGCTTGCCGATCACTCCTTCGCCCGCTGATCGAATGCGTCGATCTGGTTTCTAAGATTCGACAGGGCCTGGTTCAATGAGCGCATCCCGGTGAAAACTCGGAACGCAACGTAAACAATTGCTGCTCCAACCGTTCCGCAGATCAGCCGGTATACGAAGATCATTGTCGTATAAAGAGCCTGATCGGGATTGTTTCTGATTGGCGTTATCCGAAGATCAAACACCTCCATCGCATCGCTCAGGCCACCCCGGAGAGCTTGGTCCGACACGAAGGCGAGTGTCTCGAAAAAACTCACTTCCGAACCGGATAACGCTTCGTCACCGGAGATCAAGATTGCCGGGCCAGGCAGTAAGCGATCTTGGAAATGGACAATCAGTCCTAGCAGCAGTCCGGGCACAACGATGCCGAAAATCAGCATTGCACCTGACCGGCTGAGCACGGTCGAGAACCCGCTGTCCGCCTGTTTCGCTAGCTTGTTGATCCGGTTCAGGATGGGCTGTCTGGTCCTATATTCGGGAATGTTCTTATCATTGAAAATAGCGGCGGCATCGATCTCGCGAACGATACCGGTGAACAAATAGGCAAACCAGATAGACAGCAAAAATCCGGCAAGCAGCCCCAACCAGCTAAGCCAAAACAACGTCGCGTCCGACGTCAACCAATCGATGGCCGACTGGACCAAGACACTTTCTTCCATTTGAGCCCCCACTCTGATTTCGCCCATTATACGTGTTGGGGGATCAAATGCACTGGCGTTCTCAATCCACCACCAATTCAGGCCAAGCGGGGCCGTTCCCATGTTCAGCTCTCCAACGAGAACTCGGCAGGGTGACGCACGCGATCAGCCGTTGGCTTGTTCCCCTCAACGGAAAATCAGAAGGTTTGAAAACGTTCCAATAATGTTCCCATAAAACGTTCCAATCCTCATTGACCCCGTTGCTCTCCGTGTAATAATTTCATAAGCTTACAAGGGTCAATCCATGGGCATCA
>TARA_R110002049_G_scaffold88899_4_pt1 | contig 18962 bp, 17 predicted proteins | sample TARA_R110002049 | Tara Oceans TARA_R110002049 (sample SAMEA4396941) | marine metagenome | biome: Polar Biome; feature: [SRF] surface water layer (ENVO:00010504); material: water (ENVO:00002006), including particulate matter (ENVO:01000060) such as... | depth 5 m | reverse complement strand
CTATAGTATATCAGCCAGGTCTTTAGGACTTGGGCTTATTGCGGCGTCTTCTATCGCGCTGTCCAGTCCGGCATTGGCGGATCAGACCTTAATGGCGTCTGACAATGCGCGGGTGGATTGTATCGCGTCTTCACGCGATCTCACGCGGATCAGTTTGGTTGGTGATGAAATCGCCAGCGTGTCCAAGTTGCAGACAGGCAATCCAAACGAAGATTTTTCGGTTGTTAACGAGCCTGTGCGCGGAGACATTTATGTTTCTGTGCCGGAAGGCTTTTCACCCAAGGTTTTGTCGTTCTTTGCGACTTCAAAAAAGGGGTATGTTTACAAGTTCGCTTGCCGTCTTTCCGGAGAGGAAGCGCAGCAGGTGTTTGTGGCCAATCCTGCGATCGCAGGTGAACAGACCGGCGATACCAGAATTGTAGCTGCCGTCGATCCCCAAGAGCAAGCCGTCAAGCTAGTCCAGGCAATGTACACAAGCAGTATTCCTGAAGGTTACCGTATGCGGCAGCCAGTTCGTGCGTCGGTTCGTGTTGGTGATCTTAAAGTGCGGATGATCGCTGAATATAGAGGGAATGAATTTACTGGAAAAGTAATTCGGATTGAAAATCAGGGCAGTGAGCCACTGGTTATCGCTGATGATGTCGTCGCTCCGTCTAATGCCACTGCTGTCAGTATTGCAGAGCCCAACTTGGCACCGGGGGCTTCCACCACTGCTTACATTGTCCAACCTGCTGGAGAAAATTGATGAAATTTATGGATAGGTTTCGGAAGCAAAAAATATCCGATGATACGCCTGAAACCGAAGGCGACGAAGTTTCGCCGGTAGGGCACGCTATGAGCGAAAATGATGACGTTCAGCGAAAGCAGCGTTTGCTTTTGGGCGGCGTCGCTTTGATCGCCCTTGTTGGGGGTGCTTGGTGGGTATTGGATAGCTCTGTCAGCGAGGAAGAGCTTGCGAATAGCGGCATCAAGGAAGTGCAGGTTAGCACCAATGATATGGTGAATAAGAATATGAGCGAACAGGAATGGATTGCTCGCTCTGAAAACCGGTTTGATTCAACCGATAATCGTCTCCGGACTGTCGATGGTCAGCAAGCTCAGCTTGCCGCTATGCAAGAGGAAATGAATGCGCTGCGAGGGCAGAATAGTGCAATGTCCTCCGACGGGCAGCGTGTTTTATCAGCTTACCAATCAGAAAATGAGAGTCTGAAATCGCAGCTTGCTTCGGCGCAGTCTGCCCCTTCACCAGTGGGCGGCCCAAATGGCCTTTATGGTCCAAGCAGTGCTGCTCTGTATCAACAGCCATCTGGACCGGGCGTTGCTGCGCTTCCTGCACCATCGCCGCGCGAAGTGAAGACTGTATCATTTTCAAGTGGGCCAGGGGGCAATGCTGTGCGGGCAGAGCGCGGTACGACGGTATTCTCCGATTCACCTGACTATCTGCCTGCCAACAGCTTTGCGACTGCACGGGTCATTGTTGGCGTCGATGCTAGTGCTGGCGTTTCTTCTCAAACGGATCCCTTGCCCGTTGTTTTGCGTATCACTGGCCCTGCGCGATCAGTGGCTGACAAGGGTCGTGTTCTGACAACTAAGCTGCAAGGCTGTCTCGTAAATGGCGCAGCTCGCGGCGATCTCTCTGCAGAGAAAGTTTATGTGAAATTGCAGCGTATGACCTGCGCGCAGCCAGGCGGGCGCTATGCGGTCAGTGATGTCAAAGGCTTCATTGCTTATGCCGGTAAATCTGGTGTTCGCGGTCGCGTAGTCAGCCGTGAGGGCGGTTTGGTTACTCAGGCATTTTTAGCAGGCCTTGCTGGCGGTTTTGGACGCGGTTTTTCCGCAAATACAGACAGTGTTTTGCAGGGCTCCAATGTCACGGTCAACGGCAAGCGGGATAAGCTCGGATTGGGCGAAATTGCTCAAGGCGGCTTGGGCGAAGGCGTCAGCACAGCTGCCGATACTGTCAGCAAATATCTCATCGAACGGGCGGAACAATATCAGCCTGTAATCGAGATGCCGACCGGCATTGACGTCGAAATCGTGTTTTTGGACGGCGCATACGTCCGCAATTAAAAAAGGAGTTTCTTCACATGGCGAAGTATAATTGGGTCATTGGTGCAAGTCTTATTAGCGTTTTGGTTGCCGGGACTGCTTTTGCGGCAACACAATCTGCTAATGCTACAGTTGAAGCGGTGTTAAAGACCCGGCTTCCAAAAACCGAGTTTGCAAAAGTCGATTGCGAAATTATTGGCAGCATTTGCGAGGTCACTGCGGGTAAATCCATTTTCTACGTGGATAAAAACGCGCGTTATCTCATTGTTGGCCATGTTTTTGATATGGAAACCCGGCAGGATTTAACATCTGCTCGTCTTCTCGAGATTAACCCTGAAGCTCTTCTTGGGGGCGCATCACAAATTTCCAACGATGGCGGCGAGGATCTGGGCTCCTCTCAAGCTGGTACGCCGGTTGCTCGTGATTATCCAATGCCTAAAGCGAGGTTTAAGGCTGGGGCAGGGCGAACAGAACGTGTTTCGCTTGCTTCTTTGCCAGCTTCGGGAGCGATAGAGTGGGGTAGTGGCAAAACCAAAGTCACTGTCTTTACTGATTTACGCTGCGGATATTGCCGCGCTTTGACAGAGCAACTGGAAACCATGGACGTGCGTGTCGTGGAACGTCCAATATCTGTTCTAGGTACGCGCGATATCAGTAATCGTGTCTATTGCGCTAAAGACCGCCCTCGTGCCCTTCATGCCGCTTATGCAGGGAATATTCCTGAATCGGCTAAATGCGATACCAGCGGACTCGATGCCAATGAGCGCTTTGCTCGCGAAAATGGATTTACCGGAACTCCGGTGATCGTTCGCTCCGATGGCGCAGTCCATCATGGCTATCTGCCTAAAGATAAACTTCTTGCGTGGCTGAAAGGAGCAAAGTCATGAGTAATATGCTTTCGCGTAAGGAAATGCGTTCATTAAATCGTGCTTTAGCCAAGCGAACAGGTGGCCGTATTAGTGTTGGCTCTAAGCCAATCACTGTTTTTCAGGGCATTGATCTTTGGAATGCTACCGAGAGTTTTGAGGCTGAATTATCTTGTGTTCCCATGGTCAATCGATCCGGTCAATCCGGTGAAGCGCTTCAATTGTTTTCAGCAGGAGACGGTGCTGGTTTTCGCCGTCTTCTTGGTAGAGGAGCCGGGATAGCGGCTGTAGCTTCCCTTGCTGGTTGTGCAACATTCGGCACGAACGTAAGTGGCGATTTTGCCTGCCGGGCCCCAGATGGCATTTGCGCGCCAACTTCAAAGATCGACGACGAAGCGCTAGCGATGATTAGCGGCGAAAGCGGCATGACGCCTGCTGGGCCATATTTATATGATTCTCCATCTCGCGGTACGGTGACTGCGGCGCGCGAACCAGTTCGTTCTGGCGAAAAAGTTCTTCGTATTGTTTTCCCCGCGCATATTGATGGTTCTGGGCGGTTCCGTGAAGTGACAGCCATTCATGCTGTTGTCGAGCGTGGATCGTGGCTTGAAGCGTCAAACACTTTGGTTGCTCCGCGCGTCGCTGCGTCTGGTGGTGATCGCAGAAAGGCGGCGGCGCAGCTTGCGGCCTCATCTTCGTCCGGTATGCCTACATTAGCTGATATAGCGTCTTCAGCGCCGGAGATGCAGTTTCATGATCCCGTTGCTGCCATTGACGCGCAAAACGCTGAACAGGCGGCGATTGACGCGGCTAATGCTGCCACGACGGTCAATCCAGTGGCTCTTGCTAAAAAGGCTGATACACCGCTGCTAACGGGTCCGCAGCCTGGCGATATAGGTTCTGCAGGTGCTCCGGTTTCAAAGATGGAAGTTCGTGCCGATAAACGCGAAACTGCTGCAATAGATCCGATGGCTGCCATTAAGGCGCAAGTTGCTGGGCGTTTGCAGCCGAAAAGAAAGCCTTCTCGGTTATCAAAAAGGCCCGTTTCAAAAGGTGTGGCGCTTTCTTCTTCGAGCGAGGTTGCCGAATATTCTCTTCCACCGGGCAATGGTGTTTCAGAAGATCCGCAATCCGGCGCATCAATTGCAGCGCAACTCTCACCGGTTAATCGGCCTTCGCTGTTTCCGGTATCGGAAGTAAAACCATGAGTGGGTTTTTTACCGGTCTTTTCGACGCCATGCTGGGAGATGGTATGAAGGCTGACAAGGGTCGGCCTGACGCCGGAATACCTATGCTGGCTCATTGGTTGCCGTATCGCAGTTTTAACGCGAAGACCGGTATTTTTCATAATGCCAGTGCGCGTGAAATTGCTCTTGAGGTAGCGCCCATGGTTGGGGCGGATGAACGCTCTGCTGATATTATTTCTCAATGTCTTTCTGAAGGCGTTCCTGCTGGTGCGACGGTACAGATCGTCAATTTCGCTTCCTCTCGGGTAGGCGGTAAATTGTCCGATTGGTTCGTACCGCGCTATTCGGCTGAGGGCGTGTATGAGCGGATGGCAAAACATCGCACCGATTATCTTTCGGATGGGGTTTGGAATTCGCTTTCGAAGGATGCGCCTTTTCATCTTCGCCAGTTTCGGCTTCTGATCTCTATTGGTATCCCTGATGGTGGAAGCTCGACTGACGAGGAGCTTGTTTCCGTTGCTGAATCGATGATGTCAGCGTTTCGTTCTATCGATGTGTCTTCACGCTTGATTGACCCTGTAAATTTGCTGGCGTTGATCGATGACATTACATCACCGACGACTGCAGCTGGTGATGATCCTATCGATTATAACTCCTTCGATTCCATTGCAGATCAGGCCGTTCGGCGGGACATGGAAGTGCGCCATTTTCCTGATCGCCTCGAATTTCGGACTGAACGTCTTCGGCCGACCGGTGTCGACAAGGATGGTGTGCCCGAGATTGGGGTAATGTACCCGGATACTTTTGAAGTACGATCGTATGCTGTTCGCAATCTGCCGCCGCGCTGGGCTCCGTGGGATTGCGCGCGTTTGATCGGGGATCTGTTTACCGACAAGCTACGTTTGCCTTGTCCTGTAGCAACGACCTTGTGTTTAACTTATCCTGACGCGACTGCTTCGGCCAATAAGGCAGCTTATAAATATATGCGGACATCGAGCCTGTCCGATAGCAAATCATCTCGGTTCTTGCCTCAGTTGAAGGATCAGAGCCGTGAATGGGAAGACGTCCAGGAACAGCTTCGCCAAGGCAACAAATTGGTGAAGGCTTTCTATGGTGTCACTGCGTTCAGCCAGAAAGGTAAGGGGGACGTTCACGAGCGCACTCTGAAATCGATGTATAAGGCTTGTGGATGGGATCTTCACTCTGAGCGGTATATGCAGATGGTAGGGTTTCTCGCGTGTCTTCCTATGACGCTCGGATCGGGACTTATCAACGATTTGGGCCGGATGAAGCGTATGCGAACTATGCTTACAACGACAGCTGCTAATCTTGCTCCTTTCCAAGGTGAATATAAAGGTAGCAACATCCCGCACCTATTGTTGGTTGGAAGGCGAGGGGAGCCTTTTTTCTGGTCCCCTTTTGAGAATGAGGCTGGCAACCACAATGTAGCTGTGTTTGGTAAATCCGGTTCGGGTAAATCGGTTTGCCTTCAGGAGCTTTGCGCCGCATTTTGCGGTGCTGGAGATAACGTCATTGTTATTGATGATGGTCGTAGCTTCGAGCATTCTGCAAAACTTCAGGGCGGCACTTTCATAGAATTCACGCTTGCGAGTGGGTTTTGCATCAATCCGTTTTCCATGATTGATGCTGAAGCTGCGGATGATGATGAAGATTATAAACTTGATTGTCTAGCGATGCTCAAGGCGATGATCAGTCAGATGGCGCGCCATATCGATATTCTTAACGATACCGAACGTGGTCTCATTGATGGCGTTGTCAATGCCGTTTGGAGCGAAAAGGGCAGAGACGGTTCAATTGATGACATCATCGCTGGTTTGCAGGGCAATGGTGACGGAATGTCAATGAGCCTCGCTGTATCGATGCTACCTTTTGGCACCGATGGTACATACGGCAAGTTTTTTGACGGAGAAGCAACCTTCAAACTCGATGCGAATCTAACCGTATTTGAGTTGTCTGATCTTGCTAGCCGCCAAGAGTTGCGCTCTGTTGTGATGACCGCAATTATGTTCATGTCTTCACAGTCGATGCGTAAACTTGATCGTTCGCGCCGCAAAGCATTGATCATGGATGAGGCATGGCAAATGCTCAAAGGTGGCGCGATGGCCGAGTTCGTCGAGACCTATGCGCGTACATGCCGAAAATATGGTGCATCGCTGATTACAGCAACTCAGTCCCTCAACGATTATTACAAGTCTGAAGGTTCGATTGCTGCGCTGGAGAACAGCGATTGGTTCCTTATTTTGCAGCAAAAACCGGAATCTATATCGGATTTCATGAAGCTGGATCGTTTTGAGATGTCTGCCGGCGACGAAACATTGATGCGTAGTCTCAAGCGCAACGGCACAGAATATTCTGATATTATGATTAAGGGCCCGGAAACATTGGCGTCGGGACGTCTTGTTCTCGATCCATATTCAGCAACAATCTATTCGTCCAGTCCGACAGTGTTCGCTCAGATCGAAGAATTGGTACACGAAGGTTTGACGATGGAAGCTGCGATTGAGCGCGTTGCATATCCTGATGACCCGAAGCGCTGGAGTAATGAACAGGAGGCGCCTTTGTTGGTGGCCTCCGAATGATACCTCAGCGGTCCAGCGTTCAGCGGGTAATCCCGCATCATGACTATCAACGAACGCTAGATAGGCAGCTACGTCATGCTAAGATTCAAAGATATCAGAAGCTATCCTTTGGTAACTTAGTCTATGTTGCGTTCCGGCTTATTGGCTGGTTTGCGACCACGCTTTTGATTGGTGCAGGTCTGTTCGTTGTTCTGTTCTTCATGGTAGCAAATGGGTCTTTATTCGGATTTTTCGAACAGCTGAATCTTTTGGGTGGTCATTATGTAGTTGCGCCTCCGGAAGCGCGTGCGGCCTTCGACAGCAAGCTGTATTTTATCGCTGGCTTTGTCTTTCTGCTGACCGGCGCCTTTCGAATGAGTGGGCTTTTATCCATTTTTGAATCAGGAGATTCCGATGACCAGTAACAGTGCTGCTAGCCAATTGCCGTTGGAGGGCTTGGGCAAGACCTCTGAGGTATCATTTCCAGATCAGGCTAAGAACCCTCGCGTTGGCAGTCATAGCGCCACTTCTACTGGTGTGCGGCGGTTTGCAGGTATGACCTATTTGCAATTGGGATTAATTGCATTGGGTTTGTTTGCAGCTATTTGGGGCATGTGGGCGACATCGAAGATTTTTGCCTTAGAGGATCGGCGCGTAGTTTCTGTTCGCCTTGCGTCAATCGTAAATGATTTTGTGACAGCAGAGGCGCGGTCGGGGACGCCCCCTGAGCAGCTTGAGAACAATACACGCGCTTTTATGGGCGCGCTTGACACTGTGCTGGAACAGCGCGCGCAAGAGGGACAGGTCATACTTGTCGGTGAAGCTGTTATTGCTTCTTCCGTTCCCGATGTGACTGATGATGTTCTGGCCGATTTATCGAAGTTGGTAAAAATGCCTTCGCCTGCAGCCATGCCTCCGGCTATGGCGCCTTCAGCTTCGGGCCAAGGTGCGAACATGCCTATACAGCCGGAAGCTCAGGTTTCTCCCGATAGTAGCCAGTCACCTTTTGGGCAGTTGCCTTATCCTGTTGATGGTGGGTCACAGTGATGGCGGGGGAACCGACCATAGACGCTGAAAAAGCAAATCCTGGACGATCCTCTCGCTGGCCGAGCTGGAAGCTACTAGGTTTGATTTTGGCTGTTTTCGTTGGCTGGTCGGCGTTGGATGATTGGTCGGATCGTCATGCCTTCATGATCAATTCTAGTGAATCTCTTCCTAATTGGGCCTTCTTTGTTGAAAAGAACGTGCTTCCCGAGCGCGGACAATATGTTTTTTTTATTGCTCCAAAAACCCCTCTTATTCGCGCTCATTTTGGAGACGATCCCAAGCCGTTCGGCAAGCAAGTTTATGGCGTAGCTGGCGACATGGTTTCGCGTGACGGGAAAATTGTTTCTGTGAACGGAGTAGAAATTGCTGCTCTTAAATCCTTATCGAAGCGGGGAGAGCCTCTCACCGCAGGGCCGGTCGGACGCGTTCCGGATGGTTGTTATTTCGTCGCGACAGCAAGCAAGGACGGATTTGATAGCCGTTATGCTGACATAGGATGGGTTTGCGGCAGTCAGATATTCGGAACGGGAGTACCGGTGTTGTGATCAAAAAGTCCATCATCTCGATATTCCTTTTTACCTTCGCCGCAGCATTTTCCCTGCCTGCTGCGGCGAAGGATTACGGCCAAGTAGGTAAAGTGTTTCCGGTAATTGAGCCCGATTTGCTCTTGGTTATTGCAACTAAACTCAGAAATATGAAAGCCACTGGCAAAATTGATGCCATGAACCAGCTTTTGCGTAAGCGCACCGAAGCTAAAGTTCGCCGTCCGGATCCAGTGGCTGGAATTGAATTAGCAATAAAACCGCGTAGCTGGCTCTATGATCCGTCGATCATAATAGATCACGATATCCGCGACCACAAAGGAACCTTGATATCCGCAGCTGGTAGCCGGGTTAATCCGCTTGATTTCATTGATGTTAATACACCGCTCGTGTTCATCGACGGTGATGATGAAGCGCAGGTTGCTTGGGCTTTGAAACGCTTTGACGACAAGGCGAAAATTATCCTGGTGAAGGGCGCGCCTTTAGAGTTGATGACGAAGCGCCAGCGCCGCTTCTATTTTGATCAGGCGGGCACTTTAACAACCAAATTTGGCATTACGCGCGTTCCCGCTGTTGTTGTTCAAGCGGGTAAGTCGATGCGGATATCTGAAACTCCCGTGAGGAAACAACAGTCATGATAAGTGAGAAAAAAGTTCGCCATAGCATTATTGGAGGGATAGCTCTTAATCTTGTTGTGCAGGCTTTAATGCTGGTTCTTCTCGCTTATTCAGGGGAATGGCGTGTCTGGCGCTTTCTGTTTAACGCTTTCGCGCAGATAGATGCCATATTTGTCTTTGCATTCTTTGTTAATAAGTTTTTTCTCGTCACACCTAAATGGGATGGCGATAATGCCTAGCGCACCTGTATCTGGGATTGTTCACTCTCTCGAGCATAAGCTGGGGGATGCACAAACACACCCCCGTTTGCATGGCCCAGCATTGGTTTTATTTGCCTGCTTGAACGTGGCAGCTCTCGGCATTTTCTTTGCGGTCTTTGTTGGAGTTATCGCCTCGCCGCCGCAGCCAAGAAATGTGATTTATCTTCTCGTTGCGGGTAGTTTTGCCTTTGATGCGCTTGTTTTGGGGCAGTTTTTTTATTGGTCAAGGATGGCGTTGATTGAATTGAAAGCGCGCGATCAATGAATTGGGCAGAGCAAATATTCGGTACGCCGCTTGCCGCTCCTGAAACGGTTTTTATGAGACGCCTACGGTTTGTCTTTATTGGTTCCGCTGGAGCAACCCTTATTGGGATTTTGGCGATAGAAGTTGTTGTTGCTGTTCTTGGCCGCGCCGGTGCTGGTGCCTGCCTTCTCGTTCTCTTGTTAATCGCTGCGTCTTCGGGATTTTGGTTTTTTTTCAGAAAAATCCGGATTGATGATGCCTGGTTGGCTGACCGCGACGCAGAGCGGGAAGGGAATGAACCATGAAAACGTCTTCGTTTAAGCGCATTTGGCAAATGTTGGTTGTAATAGTAATTACGGCCTTCGTAATGGGATCCGCACCGGCACGGGCCGATGATGTTCCGGGGTCTTGTACCGGAAAATTCGTCAACCCTATTACCGATGTGTGTTGGAGTTGTTTGTTCCCGCTTTCAGTTGGCGGGTTGAAGATATGGCCAAGCGGTCGGCCTGATACGGATAATAATCCCACGCTTCCTATTTGTGCTTGCGGATCGCCTCTTCCGCGTATTGGGATTGCTGTTGGTTTCTGGGAGCCTGTCCGGCTTGTCGATGTGACTACCAAGCCGTGGTGTTTTCCAAATCTTGGTGGTGTTAAAATAAGCCCTGGCTTCAACATTGGCCGCGGCACTTATGGAACTACCAATCAGCTTGGTGGGGCAGGCCAGAACACCGCAAAATGGCACGCCCACTGGTACATTTATCCGTTGCTCTATTGGATGGAAATTGTGACCGACTTTCTTTGTTTGGAGCAGTCCAGCTTTGATATTGCGTATGTAACGGAAATTGATCCGCTTTGGCAGGATGATACGCTTACGATGTTGATCAATCCGGAAGCTGCTGTTTTCGCAAACCCCGTTACTACTTTAGCCTGTGCCGCAGATTGTGTGGCGTCAACCGTTAGCCGTCCCATTGACCCTCTGTTCTGGTGTGCTGGTTGTCAGGGATCAATGTATCCACTTAACGGCAACGTCGCTAGTCATCTCAATCCGATACAGTCTTCGCGGCTCGCTGCTTCGCGCATGGCGTATAAAATGCACCGTCAATTTCTTGCGTGGGGGACCATGGGGAAAGAAGGATTATGCAAAAAATACCCCATGCCCATCATGAAAAAGCAGCAATATCGCCTCCAGATGGTCAATCCTTCCCCGATGGTTAAAGGCAGGTACGCTTGCGCTCCTATCGGTGCTTCTGATTTGAAACCCGGCGTAGGCCGGGTGTGGCCCGTCGTTGGTGAGGACTTTGGATATCTCGTCTGGCGTAAAAGGAATTGTTGCGCATTATGAACTGGAAAGCTCTCTTTATCGCTGGCGGAATACTTGGCACGTCCGGAGCCGCTGTTGTTTTTGCTCAGACCGTTGAAGGACTTGATCTTGGAGCAATCCAGAAAAAGGCAGACGAAAACGCGGCCGACGCCAAGGCGTTTGTTAATGATGTCATGCGCCGGAGTGATGCAGTGGCTGAAGAGGCGCGTCAAACAGTCGCGTCCGGAGAGTCTAATCATCAGCAATATGTGGAGGCGCAAGGCAACGCTGAAGGAGCCACTGAACTAGATAAGATGATGGCCGATGTAACCGGCAAGATGCCCGCAGGTGAAGCGCCGCAATTTATTGTTTTTGCATCCTTGTCGATGCCGCCCGAAAGTTTGAAGCCACTGATCCGAGATACTAGCAAGGCTGGCGGCGCGGTAGTGTTTCAGGGCTTCCCCGGTAATTCCATGAAGGCTTTCCAGCAAGGCATCTCAAAAGTTATCGAACCTGGTCAGGAAACTGGATCTATAGGTATTGATCCCCGTCTCTTTAGGGCTTTTGATGTAAAAACTGTCCCCGCTTTTGTGGTCGTCTCGTCAGATTTCGATCTTTGCGACGGTTTGGATTGCCGGACCACACCTCCGCCGCATGATAGAATGTCTGGTAATGTAACCGTGCGTTATGTTCTTGAAAGTTTCGCAACTGGAGGCGGCCCCGGTGCGCGCATTGCCGGAACGGCGCTCAAGCAGCTTGGGGCAGGTGGATGATGCGCTCATTTTCGGCGGTTTTATGCCTCGCTTTAGTTTCTGCGCCTGCAAGTGCGCAGAAAGACGTTAGGGATGATGCCAAAGCCTTTGCTCAGGGTTTGGCTGATGCTTCAACAAATCTGGCAGATACAGATGCTGCCGCGGTTGATAATCTGACCGGGTATAATGGGGCCAATTCTCCGGAAACGCAGTATCTTGATAATCCTTCAGCTCTTGAAGCTGCGAGAATAACGGCCGCCCGAACAAATGAAGCATCGGTTTTGATAATTGATGGAGATGCTATTCGGCCTCGGGTTCCCGACGCGTTGATCGATGAAACGATCGAACGCGGAGAAATCATCAATGAGGATCCGTCTATCTACGTCCAAGGCGTTGATCCGAGCGGATCAACCGGCCAGTGCGTCGAGCTTCCTCCTACCACGACATCCCCCGGTAATTTTGAAGCGACTTGTAATTCAGGATCGCAAATTACCGACGAGGTAAGAAGTTGCAGTATTCCGTTGGTTGGCAGTGTTAAGACTGAAACTACGACTGTCTATGACTATTGGGTTGCGCCGGATAATACGTATGGCGCGCCTTTCGTGAGATATGGGCAGTTTACCGCTGGCGTAAATAACGGCACTTGCAAGGTAATGCCCGAGACAATTGGAGGCTGTGCAGGCAGCCGGGCCGTGGGTCTTAATCCAAATAAATTTTGCGGGGATTATACCCTTCGCCATTATCAATGCACCGTAGCGATAGGACCTGAAACACCCGGTACCTTTATCATGCCTATTACTGGACATTGGTATTACGCGACCTCGACGGCCACCGTCGAAACCGTAGTGACCGAGCGAAACGAGTCTCTTTGTACACCGCTTGAAACTGATTCAGATTGTTCATTGATTGGCGGTGAAATTTGCGTCGATTCCGATCCTGTTACTCGCATGATTGGAAATACGGCAGTGACTAGGCCATGTTGGGAATGGAAGAGGGATTATCAGTGTACTGCTATTACTCAAGGCAATGACTGTACGGACCTCGACAATAATCCTGCGTGCCAATATCAGCGAACAGAATGTCTTGATGATCCTCAACAGGGTGCCTGCAAGGTCGAAGAACGGATTTATATCTGCCCTATTCCCGGTTCCGTGGCTGCAGAGAAGCAATTCATTTGCGGCGGGGATCTCTATTGCATTGGTGGTGAGTGTAAGGCGGTAACGCGCGAAGCTTCGGATGAATTCAAGGATGCCGTAGTCGGTCTGGAAGCCTTAGCACAGGCAAACCGTGAATTTGATGAAGTAGATTACAAGCTGTTTGAGGGCAATCCCATGAGCTGTCATAAACCTATTTTTGGTCTCGTAAACTGTTGTGCTGGCAAAGTTTCTGGGTTGATTCCGACAGCTGCGGGTTTTGCCGCTTTGGCGGGCGGCCCAACAGCAATTGCCGGTTTGGCGACACCATTTTTGACGCTGTTCCTGTGTGATGCTTCGGAGAAGGAACTCGATGTTCGTGAACGCATGGGGCTTTGTCATACGCTCGGCACTTACTGCTCGAAAAAATTTCTTGGTATTTGCACAACCAAGCGAAGAACGTCCTGCTGCTTTTTATCGAAACTGACGCGCGTGCTGCAAGAGCAGGGCAGGGAGCAGCTATCGAAGAGTTGGGGAACACCCAAAGAGCCGGAATGTTCTGGTTTCACTATCGATGAATTTGCTGCGCTCGATCTGTCGGTGATGGATTTTACCGAAGTTTATCAGGAATTCATGGATGCTGCGAAACTGCCAAACGAGGCAGAAACAATGACTGATATTCAGGCAAAAATTGAGGCGTATTATTCAAGAGGGGGACCATAATGAGCCAAAATTCGGTGATGACATTTGATAGTTTTACACCGGTTCCAGACATTTCGGTTTTGGAGCTGGCAGTCGTCATCTGCTGTGTACGTCGTCCTGGTCTTGATCAGGCTCGATTAGCCAAGACTATTGGTCGTTGGTTTGGCGTTAAATTAGCGGAACATGATCTTAAATCTCCCCTCAGGCGTTTGTCGCACCGTGATTGGCTCAAGAATGAAGGTCGGGGTCTTCATGTAGGTGAGGAAGCTAGAGAAAAGGCTGAATTCGCTGCTCATGGCATTGTCCAATTGTTGTTCCGTGATCGTTATTTTTTTGATGTCGGGAAGCTCCTCGATGTCAGTATTGTGAAGGAGGATCAGTCCGATGAAGATTAAATATTTGAGCGTAATTGCAAGCCTTTTGGTTTCATTTGCGCCGGTCCCGGCGATCGCGCAAAACACATCATATCAAGAACGCCCATCTATGGACGATTCAGCACCGGTATCTACTAGCACCGGGCGCGATAAAGGCATTTATGATCAAGAAGGCGGAGAGGGTGATCTTTACTGCCGCCGTAAACTTGGAAGCTGGTTTTACTGTGATAAACCAAAAGCAAAGCCTGCTAGCCCCGCTTCCGCTCCCCCGCCGCAAATTTCAGCTGACGCGCAGCTCAAAGAGATCGGTAAACAGCTCGACGAATTGAAGGCTCAGGCGATCTTGGAGCCAACTGAAGCCAATGTTCTTGCTTATATCCGTTTTCAGCGCGAGCAGCTTGATCGATCATCTACATTTGCCGATGTGTGGCAGCGAGCATTGTGGCAAAATCCCCAAGACGATTATACGCTTCAACGCCCTGTTTCTACCATAGGTAAACGGGCATGGATTGATAACCGGAAGGCTGACAGAAATGCCGCCATGGCGCGCCTCTCGCAGCGCTATGGTGTTTACTATTTTTATGCTCAGTCCTGTTCTGCGTGCGAGATCCAAGCGCCTATTCTCAAGTCGGTAAGCGATAGTAATCGTCTCTCTGTAGTGGCTGTTTCAATGGACGGTGGTCCTAATCGTGTATTCCCGAATTACGTTGTGGATAGCGGCCAGCGCGCCCGGATGGGCCTTCCCGGCAACGCAACTCCTGCTCTTGTCCTTTTCGACACTCTTACCAAGCGTCCTATTCCGATTGGAACAGGCCTCATGGCTGCAGACGAAATTATGGACCGTATCTTTGTTTTGACCAAAACCAAGCCAGGGAGTGATTTCTAATGACTACCAAAATATGTGCAATATCGCGGCGGATTTTACATAAGTCTCGTTGGTTTCTCGCGATCACAGCTGTTGTGAATCTTAGCGTGATAACGCCGGCGTCTGCGTCTGTTGGCGACGAAATGCAGAGCTATTTTGATGATGCAGGCGCTCGAGCTAATATTACCGGCCCATCTGCCTTTCAAGGTCAATCTGCTGGCTATTATTCAGGCGGTAATGTTTGGACCCGTTTTCCTCAAAAGTCAGTCCAACCGTTTAATCTGCAGTTGCCAGGAGCGCGTGCTGGTTGTGGTGGCATCGATTTATTTGCTGGTAGTTTCAGTTTCATAAACACGGCGGAGTTGGTGGCCATGCTCAAGGCCACTGCTAATAACGCAATTGGTTTTGCCTTCCAGTTGGCCATCGATGCCATATCGCCTCAGATCAGCGGTGTTATCAAGGATATGAGCCAGAAGGTTCAACAGCTCAACCAGATGAATATTTCGAGCTGTGAGACGGCCCAAGGGCTGGTTGGTGGTCTCTGGCCAGTCATGGATACGACGCAAAGTACAATTTGCGAAGCTGTCGGCAATGACGGTATTTTTTCAGATTGGGCCGCAAGCCGTCAGGGCTGCAATAATGGCGGCAAACGTAAAGAGACTTTGGCCGCTAATACCAATCCTGAAATGGAAATGCAGCTAGTGGGGCAGGATCACAATTTCACTTGGGATATTCTGAATAAGGCTCCTCAATTTGCTGGTTACGATCAGGAGTTTAAGGAAATGGTTATGACGATCGTTGGTACGGTTGTCACCCAAGTATCGGACGATCCAACCAAAGGTTCTATCATTGATAAGCACGGTCCGGGCGATGATTCCATAGTCGAAGCGCTTCTGGATGGAACGCAAGGCGGCAATACGGTCAAAATCCTGAAATGCGTGGACTCAGATAAATGTCTGGAAGTTACTACGCAAAATATGAATATCCCGGCCTCCCAAGCAATCCGTCCTAAGGTTAAAGCCCTCATTCTCTCGATGGCGACAGCAATCAAGAATGATACAGCGATTGGTGATGCTGAAAAGACGTTGCTCAATGTGGCATCATTACCCCTTTATAAAATCCTCGCGGTACAGACTGCTGCCCGGACCGATATTGTTGGCACTGGAGAGATCGATGCGGTGTCGGAAATAACATCGATCGATCTGCTCCAAGCAATTTTGAACGATGTTTTAGGGAAGTTTGACATGGCAAAAGTTGGTCTGGTGAAGGCCGATCAAGATAGTGCGGCGGCATGGGCCGCTCAGGTTCAAGGAGTGCGTACTAAATTCGCGCAGCGCGAAGTGAGAAATTCGGCGCGGGTAGAGGTTACTATGCGCGTCATTGATCGAACGATCGCGCTTGAATCAACACTTCAGAACTCGATGTCACCCGGCATGTCAGCTGCACTTAATTTCTCACGCGGCTTGAATTCTCAGGGTCTTCGCTAAGAAAGGGCAAGCGGCATGTTGGAGCTTTTCACCATTGGCGGCGGCGAATATATCGTCAACGTACTAAACGCTGTTTCAGCATGGACAGGCGGCGGCGGATATAAGTCGATGATCCGCGTGGTCATGGTCATGGGGCTCATTTACACTCTGCTTATTGTTGCCTTCAGTCTTGATTGGAGGGCGTGGTTCAACTGGTTTTTGCAAGCTACTCTCATTTATCTGTGCCTGATGGTTCCCACTGTTACGATTCAGGTTACGGACAGGGTAAACCCCGGGTTGGCCCCCAATACAGTTTCTAATGTTCCGTTAGGCCTTGGCGCAGTCACCAGTTTCACAAGCCAGGTGGGAGATTATTTAACAACCGAGGCCGAAACCGTCTTCGTAATGCCTAGCGAACTGCAATATTCCACCAATGGAATTATCTATGGTTCTAAACTGATGGAGGCGACCCGCCAGATTCGGATCACTGACCCTGAATTTGCAGCGAACATCAACGAACACATGAAACGCTGCGTTTTCTACGACGTGATGCTCGGGTTCAAGTCTATGGATGGCCTTGCAAAATCTGCTAATCTCTGGGCCGATATCGGTCCGGGTAGTCCAGCTCGCGCTCAAACCTTTGTTACGCGCAACGGCGACGGGACGACTTCAACTGCTGTGATTACTTGCCGCGATGCGTACACGGCTCTGACGCCGCAATGGACGCAATTTCTCAATGCCTTCTCTCCTATCTGGGCTAAACAACTTTATCCTGGAATGGCTAACGCGGTCGCGCAAGCAAAGTTGTCTGCGGATCTTCCTGTCACCTATCAGGCCTTCACGTCGAATGCTTCTAACGCGCTTGATATTATGCGCCAGAGTCTCGCGGTAAACGCTTTCATGCAAGCGCGTGATGATATGGCTGGCGGGACCGGCGCGGCTGCTATTGATAGCTTCGCTGCAACAAGAGCGGACATCCAGACCCGCAACACTTATTCGGCGCTCGCTCAGGGCGCGATGAAGTGGGTTCCAATCCTGAATATCGTTTTGACCGTTGTTTTCTATGCAATGTTCCCGGTACTCTTTCCGCTCTTTTTGATGCCTAAGACAGGCGTTTCAACCTTGCGCGGCTATGTGACCGGGTTTTTCTATCTGGCGGCATGGGGACCGCTATATGTTGTTTTGCACATGATCATGATGGGCAGGGGGCTTTCTGCCGGCAACGCAGTTGCAGACGGAGGGATGACGCTGGGAAATTTTGCCGGTATTGGCGCTGTAAACGACGAAACGGCTTCTCTTGCTGGTTACATGATAGCCAGTATTCCATTTCTTGCAGCCGGTATGGCGCGCGGGGCGATGGCCATCGCGGGACATGCTACCAGCTTTCTGGCACCAAGTCAGAATGCGGCCGAAGCTGCTGGAAGCGAAGGTACCACAGGCAACTACGCTTATGGCAATGCCAGCCTTGCGAACCAGAATATAAATACGCAGGCGAGTAACCAGTGGAATAACCAACCTAATTTTGCTAGTGGATCTCCTGCATTTGCTCATCGCCAAGCCAATGGCGTTATGTCAACGACACACGCTGATGGTTCTACAGTTACTAATCAAAACCCGGCGATATCGAGTTTTGAATGGAAGCCGACGCTTACCCAGGCCAATGTTGGTGAAATGCGTAGCACGGTCGGGGAATTCCAAAATCAGGCGACCCAGCAACGAGAAATGGCTTCCCAATCTCTTTCTGCCGCCAATACAATTGGCGCGCAGTTGTTCACGACCGCGCAGAATTCTCGCGGTAGCGAAACGATATTGGGTCAGCAAACTCAGGATGCTATTTCGCAAGCGCAAAATCTTACGCGCAGTTGGTCAGATACTCTGGTCAATGATTATGGGTTTGACCGCAAGGCAGCAGACGATCTAGCACGCTTTAGCTACATGCAAGGTTCGGGTAATTTGGGAGTGAGTTCTCCTGTTCCCGGATTAGATGCTGGCATAAATGCTAGCGTATTGTCGCAAGAAAGCAGAAATCGAACGTCCGGTGGAAGCGTTAACGAACGTATTGCTAAAGGCCTCTCGTTTCTCAATGCTGAGTCCACGAGTGACAATGCCACGCATTCACGAGAAAATTTCACTCGCGCTGTTTCAACTAGCGGTAGCTCGGAGTTGGAGGGTCTGTCTCAACGCCGCGACGCTAGCCTTACCGAGGCTCGTTCGCATTCTCTGGAAGCAGGAAGGCTCGAAGAGGTTGGCAAGCGTTACGAGCGGCAGGTCAGCGAAATTGAATCGGGCGGGTTCCAAACTTCTCGAGACTATAGCCAGAATTGGCAAAATTTTGCAGCTGGAGAGCTTGCCCGCAATGAAGGTCTGCGCGACAGTGGCTATGAAACCTGGATGCGCGATGTCGATCTGAACGATCGCCAGCGGCAAACGAGGAATGTTTTGGAGGAGCGTTTTCGCAGCTCATTCGTCGAGGATATGCGTAATGATTTGGGTCCGATCGGACCGATGCCTTCGTCTGGTATCGCGCAGCCTGCAGGAGACGTTAAAGGGTGGGGTAGCGGTCAAGTTGGCGTGGTGACGAATTCTGGTCCGGCAGTTAACGTCAGATCAGACTCCCGCGACGCCGCTCTTACAAGTCTTGTTGGCGACAGGATCGAGGGAGCGAACGAACGGATGGATGCTCATCAATTCGACACAAACTTTAGCAACGGGGATCTCCATCGCCGCGGCGAAGCGATGTTTACCGGTTCGGCTAATGCTCAAAATTTGTCACTTGGCGAGACTATGCCAATATTCGGACCGTTATTCGAGCGAGATAATTCGTCGGACGGCCCCGGCAATGCGTCTAGTTTCAACGCGACAAATTATATCCAAAGTAAAGGAATGTCGATCAAGCCGGGAACCAACGTCACCACTTTAGACTCTAGTATGGCGCCTGCTATTTCAGCAGTGTCCGAAGAATCACAACGGTTAGGTTTG
>TARA_R110002049_G_scaffold309214_1_pt1 | contig 18983 bp, 26 predicted proteins | sample TARA_R110002049 | Tara Oceans TARA_R110002049 (sample SAMEA4396941) | marine metagenome | biome: Polar Biome; feature: [SRF] surface water layer (ENVO:00010504); material: water (ENVO:00002006), including particulate matter (ENVO:01000060) such as... | depth 5 m | reverse complement strand
AGAGCGAGAACGCTAGCATCGTGAAGCGTCTCATAAAAGAATAATACTGATTGTTATTATACTGAAAGTCCCTTTTCGAGAAATCGGAAGGGGGCTTTCTCATTTTAAAGATGTACTTTTATCGCATGAAAATAATTGCGATACTGGTCTTGATTCTCTCTATAGCCATTGGGTGCCGAGATCAAAAAAATGCCGAGAAAAAAATGATTCCGGTAGAGTCTGACGGTGGTATAGGCGATGGTGCTCCCCCACTCGATTCGCTGATAGACCAACAGGAGAAAAACAAGCAGGTGGAACAATTAAAAGACAGTCTATAATGTTACCATGGCACCAATACGTATTAGGGCTCATTTTTGTGGTCGCAGGTGCGTTCCACTTTCAAAAACCCAAACTCTATAAAAGGATAATCCCTCCATACCTTCCTGCGCCAGGTACATTGGTTGCGATAAGTGGGATTACTGAAATGATAGCTGGTTTCTTGCTTTTAAATCCAGAAACCCAAACCATAGGTGCTTGGGGTCTTATTTTACAACTCATTGCGTTTATACCTGTGCATATTTACATGCTTCAAAATGAAAAGGCTGCCCTGAAACTTCCGAAGTGGGTGCTAATATTGAGACTACCCCTTCAGTTTGCATTGATGTACTGGGCATATCAATATGTTTAAATGGACCTATTTTCTTCAGAAGACCATCTCGAAAACCAATCGATACAACTGCCAAACGCGGATATTACTTATTATCCTAATTTTATCTCAGCTGAAAAAGCCACGACCCTTTTCCGTAGGTTAGAAAAAGAAACTCCTTGGCAGCATGATAGCATTAAAATATTCGGAAAAACATATATGCAACCTAGACTAACCGCCTTATTTGGCGATGCAGGAACATCGTATTCGTATTCAAATATTACCATGCACGCCACACCTTATACTACCTTGGTACTGGATATCAAGAATACAGTAGAAGCTATTTGTAATGCCAAATTTAATATTGTTTTACTCAACTTATATCGCGATGGCCAGGACAGTAACGGCTGGCATAGTGACGACGAAAAAGAATTAGGCCAGAATCCCGTGATTGCCTCAGTTAGCCTTGGAGCCAAAAGAAAATTTCAGTTGCGACATAAAAAAGATAAAAAAATGCGTCAAAATATTGAACTCGAACACGGGAGTCTGCTTCTCATGAAAGGTAACACGCAGCACTTTTGGCAGCATCAGATTCCGAAGACAAAAAAGATAGTCGCACCTCGAATCAATCTCACCTTTCGGCTAGTACACTAAGCGACCTCTGTTTTGCAAAAACATAGGGAAAAACATTTGGTAAGACCTAGAAATTTCCGAATTTGTATATCGAAAAAATATCATGGAAAAAGAATTTACAGAAAGAGAATTAGACCGCATCATAGAAATGGCTTGGGAAGACCGCACACCTTTTGAAGCAATCACCTTTCAGTTTGGAGTTACCGAACAAGAAGTGATCGAAATTATGCGGCGCGAGATGAAACCTTCCAGTTTCAGAATGTGGCGCGAACGAGTACAGGGAAGAGCCACCAAGCATGCCAAGCTAAGAGATCCTGAAATGGACCGATTTAAGAGCAGTAGGCAAAAACAGATAAGCCACAATAAAATTTCAAAACGCAAGTAATTAACCAAAGATTTGGTTTAGGACAGCTGCCAAGCGAATTCCCCCTTTTTGTAGTTGCCCCCGTACCGTGTTCATATATTCGTACATATACCGGTAGCTCAATTTTTCGCCCGTTTCCGTAGTGGCATAAATTTCTTTACAAAGAGCACGGCTCTCGTACATCCAATCTTTTACAGAACCTTGTTGAATCGCAGCAACTTGTTTTTTTGTAAGCGGATTGGCATTCGTAGCCAATTCGGTGTACGACATTTGGTAGCTATCTATCATTTTTGAATCCCATACCGTATGCAGGTTAGTTCCTTCATTAAACCAGCGCACCTGGAAATCGTTTCCCCCTTTATCTTCTGCCAAACCAATGTGCAACGGCTGGTGCAAATCGCCCATAAAATGAACTAACATTTTAAGATAGAAGACCTTCTCTTCGCGGGGTGCATTTTTATTTTTTAATACTGCAACACACTTTTGAATTGCTTGGTAAATATCACCTCGTTCATTTTTTTCAGAAGCTTCATAAGTACTATCGAACGGAAAATTTACATAGTGCCACGGGCCATATTTTCGATAAGCGTCATCGTTTTTATGTCGTCTGCATAATTTGAAACGAAAGCTAACGAATGCCCATTTAGCAACGCATCAATCGCCTTTTTCGACTTTCTAGATAAATATTTTTCGGCTATTTCGCCTGTTACCCTATGCCCGGTTTTACCCCAATCTTCATTGGCTATACCAGTTTGTAAGCTAAAAATTACAATAAATATAGTGATTGCTATACGTGTCATAAGCGTTCTATTTACTACAAATATACCACTCAGATTTTGAATGCAAGAAGTATTAATTTGGAAGTTTCAAAAAAAAACACGGAATTATATACAACTTTACACTAAATAAATTAGGTTAAGTGTAATTAACTACTTATCTTTGATTATCAAATAGTAACACTATGACTAACAAGGACTTCAATTCAATTTTAGAGATAATAAGAACCTTCCCCACCGAGCAGGACTGCATAGACCATTTAGAGGCTATCAGATGGAATGGAAACGTGGTAAGTCCTTTTAGTCCTGAATCTAAGGTATATAACTGTAAAGGTAACCGCTACAAGTGTAAGGAGACAGGAAAGTATTTCAACGTTAAGACAAATACATTGTTCGACAATACTAAGGTTGATTTGCAGAAATGGTTTGTTGCTATATGGTTGGTTACTTCACACAAGAAAGGTATTTCATCAATTCAACTTAGTAAAGATATAGGTGTTACCCAAAAAACGGGATGGTTTATGTTGCAGCGCATAAGAAACTGTTTCGGAATCGACCACAGCGACGACGACCAATTGACGGGAGAAGTTGAGATTGATGAAACTTATGTAGGTGGCAAGGCTAAGAACCGTAAAAAGGCTATTTTAAGAGATAAGAGTTTTGGAACGAAGGACAGGCTTAGAAAGTCAGTAGTGATGGGAATGGTTCAGCGTGACGGTGAATTAAGGGCTAAGCACGTTGGCAACGGTTCTGCAAGTCAGTTACTTCCACAAATTGATAAGAACATAAGTAAAGATGCTACCATATACAGCGACGAATTGACTGTTTATAGAGGGTTGCACAGGGTTTATGACCATAAGGCAGTAATGCACGGTAAAAAAGAATATGTACGCGGACGAGTACACACCAATACAATAGAAAGCTTTTGGGCAATACTAAAGCGTGGTATCTTTGGCGTGTACCATTTCACGAGTAGAAAGCACTTACATTTTTATGTAGATGAATTTGTTTTCAGATATAATTCAAGAGATTTTAAAGAAGCTGACAGATTTAATTTATTTTTATCTCAGTCAGAAAATAGACTAACCTATAAAGAATTGATAAATGGGTAAAATTTTAGATGCATTGTACGACGGCCAATTAGAGATTGGTGAAAACTATAAAATTGATAGTGCGGTTTTAGACGACGACGACCGCACTCGTGTGTTGAGCCAAACCGAGGTCGTAAAGGCATTGGGACGTTCACAGGGTGGCTCAAAAAGAGGCGAGGCCAAATTGCCCCGATGGATAAGCGCAAACAACGTGAGCCCTTATATATCAAACGATTTACGCAAGGCCATTTTAAACCCGATTGTCTATAAAACAACCAACGGCAGTACCGCGCATGGAATCGAGGCTACAAAATTGGTAGATATTTGTGAGGTGTGGTTAGACCTTGAAAAAAGCGGTGAAATACACGAAAGTCAAAAGGAAACCGCTAGACGGGCTTATATACTTTTAAAGAGTTTAGCTAAGACAAGTATAATCGCGTTGGTTGACGAGGCCACAGGGTATCAATACGCAAAAGATAGGGCGAAAGATACGCTGCAAAAATTTCTGTCCAAGGCATTACAAGAAGAGGCTGTTAAGTGGGTGAAAACATTCCAAGATGAATTTTTTGAAATGATTTTCATAATGAAAGGTTGGAATTGGGGAACGACAACAAAAAGACCTGGAGTTGTAGGCCATTATATAAATGACTTGGTATATGCTAGGATTTCACCCGAATTGGTGGGGAAATTGCGAAAGTTAAACCCAAAAAAAGGCAACACTAGAAAAAATAAACACCACCAACATTTAACTAGGGATTTTGGACACCCGATACTTAAAGATCATTTAGCGGGTCTCATTGCACTAGGTCGCGCAAGTGGTTACGATTGGGATATATTTAAAAAGATGGTAAACAAGGCGTATCCTGCGTACGGACAAACGATAGAATTAAACTTTCCCGAAACATTCGAGGAATTGGCAGCTAAGAAAGACGAAGAGACAAGGGATTTGTCGGGGTTTAATAGCTTGTTGAAACAAGCTACAGACTATAACCCTAAATCAGAATGAGTTTAATTTAGGTATTCACCCTCTTTCCACCCTTTATTTTCTTCAAGCCACTTTAGTAAATCTCCAATGAAGCCAAATAATATTGCTTTGGCCATGGCTTGCTCAAAATTTATACAGCCGTCAATTTCCCTTAGAGTTACGTGCTTTTTATGAAAAGGCTTATCTCCCTTCATGACAAAAGAATAAGAATTCCCTGCCCTCAATTGACTGTCCTCTTCAATTTTATTACTCTCAGTAATTTTTTGAACTATAAAATTAGTGTCCACGCATGGGTGGTAGGGTTTTGACATTTGCAAGTTTTAGGCGATTTCTAATTTTTTTGCAAATTGGTCTCCCGTGTGCATAATCTGCTCGATTACAGTAGAAGTTTCAGGTATAGTAAAAGACAAACAAGTAAGCCCATTAGCATCTGAAGTGATAGTCCACCCCATATTTACTAGCTCAAATTCCAATCCCCTGCCAAATTTTTCTGCACTCAGACAAAAAAGGCGTATTGACTCTTCAATAGCAGTATTTGCGTCGTCATCGTTTTTAGCAAAAGTCTTGATTCCAAACAAAGGTATATCTATGGAAATAAAACCGTCATTACTCGGCTTATCCCAAACAGGCATAGCAATAGAAACCGTATTAAGAGTAGTTCCTTTTCTAACTATATCAATATTAGCTTCGTTAGATGTCATGATGTGACTTGATTGTTGTTACTTAAGTTGTGCTTTAACACGTTACAAATGTACAATAGTCGTACCAAATGTATTGTATAGACAAGAAAGTCTTTTATTATTCTTATTAGTCACTCTATAAGTTTTACTTATAGCACCTCCATGTCTTATTACATGAATAACTCTAACAAGTACTACTTTATTGTCTACTACTTAGACGTGAATATAAAGGAAAAGTTTCACCTAGAAGGTGTTTATTATCAAAATTTTAGCAAATCAATGTTCTAAAGCACGAGAGTCTATAATACATATTGCACTTTTAAAACAATAATATGAAGGCTTGGAAAGTCATAGTATTAATTTAGTAAAAACGGCTATCTTTATTTTATGAATGAACCGTATAAAAGTTTTTCAGGAGATAGACGCGATATGATCTTCGAATTAGCCCATCAATTTTTTGAGTTAGGAAAAAGAGGTTATAAAAATAGAAGTAAAAACGAACCATTGCCATTTGCTTCTATTTCAAATATTGCTTTTTCAGCTGAGCTGTATTTGAAAATTTTACACGAACAATACGGACAACCACAAAGAGGACATGACTTGCTAAATCACTTATTTGTCAAGCTTAGAGAACAAGATCAAAAGCTCATTATTGAAAGATTAACCCTACTACATATTTTCAGAACAAGAGGCAAAAACATCACTAGAGAGAAATTAATACAGCATCTCGAAAACCACTCACAATTATTTGAGGGTTTTAGGTATCTGTACGACTCTAAAGAGCGTAAAAAGGCATTTAAAACCGAGATAGTTGATTTTAGGTTTATAGTTGATTTTGTTGATGTTGTAAAAGTTATTTGCAACGAACGGAAATAGAAAACCTATCTTATCGTAAAATCTTTTAACCACTCAATATCGAAATTGTTGTATTTGTTGACTTCAAACAATCCCTGAGAGTCTTCGTGGCTTATAGTTAATCCATGCCTTTTTGAAACCTCTATTATTTCCTCTATAAACGCTTGTGCTTTTTCCTTATCTGTTTTTTTCATAACCTAGTGTAAAGTTGTATGTAATTCCCAAAAAACACTTATATTTGTTTAATATCATTTTAATATCATTTTAAATCTAAAGTCATGAGCAACGAAAAAATTTCCAATCCGTCCAGCGGATACCTAATGCTGTTCTTATCTATCGCACTATTTTTTGGTGGTATTGCCGCTATATTTATCACAAGGTTGCCATGGTTTGGTGTACTGATATTCGCATCACTATTCTTGCTCCCAGGTTTTGTATTGGTAAACCCAAATGGTTCTCGGGTATTACTTCTCTTCGGAAAATATATAGGGACCATCAAGAAAAATGGGCTGTATTGGGTGAACCCGTTTTATACCAAGCAAAAAATCTCGCTACGCGCAAGAAATTTTGATAGTGAGCGTCTAAAAGTGAACGATAAGCTGGGAAATCCCATCATTATTAGCACTATTTTGGTTTGGCGGGTACGTGATACACACAAAGCTGCTTTCGATGTAGACAACTACGAAAACTTCGTGAGAATCCAGACTGATGCTGCCGTGCGTGAACTAGCCAGCAAATATCCATACGACAATTTTGCAGATGAAGGTACTGATGAAGACATCACCCTTCGCTCTAGTATGGCAGAGGTAAATGAAGCGTTAGAACAGGAACTTGAAGAGCGCCTGGCCATTGCAGGTATCGAAGTGTTAGAATCTAGAATTGGGTATTTGGCTTACGCTAATGAAATTGCCAGCGCCATGTTAAAAAGACAACAAGCAACTGCGATCGTAGCCGCACGACACAAAATTGTAGAAGGCGCGGTGAGTATGGTTGAAATGGCCCTGGAAGAATTGAGCCGAAAGGAAATTATTGTATTAGATGAAGAACGAAAAGCAGCCATGGTTAGCAATTTAATGGTTATTTTATGTAGTGATAAAGACGCCTCCCCCATTGTAAACGCTGGAACATTAAACACATAATTTATATTATGAAAGAATACAAAGTGTTAAAATCGACTTTTAACTGGAGTGAAAATGCAAAAAAGTTTGAAGATTTGTTGAACGATTACGCAAGACAGGGATGGACAGTGAAAGACATAGAACTTATTGGTGGTGCGGGAAATAGCTTTATCGCGCTGCTTGAAAAAGAAAAATAATGCGAGTTTTTCAAGAAGTACAGAAGTTTAACCAAATATGGCTTCAAATACTGTTGCTAAGCGTGGCAGGAATCACCATAGGCGGAATGCTTTGGGCCTATCCAAACGTAGCTGAAGAAGATAAAACAACTTTTTTTGCAACGAGTATCCCTGCAGCCTTGATCACAATAGCCATAACGGCTGGGATGTACATGGTACAATTAAGGACACGAATTGATGAAACAGGAATTCATTTCGGTTTTTGGCCCTTTCAGCGTGAACTGAAAACAGCGGCGTGGCACGAAATTGACCGTTGCTACGTTAGACAGTATAGGCCGCTAACTGAATTTGGCGGTTGGGGCTACAAATATTCGATGTCAGGTAGGGGAAAAGTCTACAACACCAAAGGAAATATGGGCATACAAATTGTATTCAAAAACGAACAAAAGATTTTGGTCGGTACCCAAAAGCCCGACGAAGCTATAAAAACAATTGAAAGGTTCACAAAAAACAACCTATTATGAAAACGAAACTAATCGCTTTACTACTCTTTGTCTGTGTTTCTGTACTAGCACAAAACAAAAAAGACTTTATTCAAAAAGACATCGCTGTAAGTCCGTTTATAGACGGAACCATTCTTACTCCGGAAACATCAGGGAAATCGCCTTTGGTCATTATCATTGCAGGTTCTGGCCCCACAGACCGAGACGGAAACCAACAGATGATGAAAAACAATTCGTTGAAGTATTTAGCTGAAGCCCTTTACCAAGAAGGTATTGCCACTTTCCGGTATGATAAGCGCATCGTAAAGCAGATGAAAGAACGCAACGTGAATGAAGAAAGTATCCGATTTGACGATTTTATCAAAGACGCGTCAGATGTAGTAGCTTTTTTTGCACGATCGAATGCTTTTTCCAAAATTTATGTGTTAGGACATAGTCAAGGTGCTACCGTAGGATTAGTTGCAGCCCAAGAAAATGTAGATGGGTACATTTCGTTGGCCGGCCCTGGACGTAGTATAGACGAGGTCATTGTAGAACAGCTTTCAAAACAAGCTCCTGGGCTCACCTCGAATGCACGTGCTGCCTTTGACGAACTTAGAACCAACGGAAGCACTCAAAATTACAGTCCGGGACTCTCGTCTATTTTTAGACCTAGCCTTCAACCCTTTATACGTAGCTGGATGCAGTACAATCCTTCCGAAGAGATCAAAAAACTTGACATGCCCGTGCTGATTTTAGCCGGAGATAAAGACTTACAAGTGTTACCTTCTGAAGGGGAAGTACTTTCCGAAGCAAAACCAGATGCCACCTATACTGTGATTCCGAATATGAATCATATTTTAAAGGAAATTAAAGAGGGAGACGACGATTTAGTTAACCAAAAATCGTATAACGAGCCGAAACGGCCCGTGATGCCTGAGTTAATTGCTGCTATCACACAATTTATTAAACAATAGTAAAATTTAGAAAAGACAGACCATGTCTAAAAAGAAAGCATTCGCACTTCGTGTAAATGAAGATACCATGAAAGCCATCGAAAAATGGGCTGCAGACGAATTTCGCAGCACCAATGGGCAAATTGAGTGGATGCTTCGAGAGGTTTTAAAGAAAGCGAACCGTCTTCCGAAGAAATAAATTTTACATTTCTGCCATAGAAAACGTATTTTGCATGCAAACTAAAAGACCATGCAAGATACCATTACTGAAACCATAAAAGACACCACCCCATTTTTTACGAGCGATACCATCGTTTTCGGCCTACTAATGATTGCACTAGGGTTTATTTTTTATACCTCCCATAAAAAATCTGGGTTTTGGTACAAATTTTATAAAATTGTGCCCGCCCTTTTTATGGCGTACCTCATCCCTGCCATTTTTACCTCCTTAGGCTTAATTGCACCAGAATGGACGACCATACAAGACGATGGTCAAATCGTTGAAGGAAGTACCAATTTGTACTATATGGCGAGTCGTTATTTATTACCGGCAGCGCTGGTTTTGATGACCTTGAGCATGAATTTAAAAGCCGTTTTTAACCTTGGACCAAAAGCGCTTATTATGTTTTTTACGGGGACTATTGGTATTGTTTTGGGCGGACCCATTGCCGTGTTGGTCATCGGACTTATTTCTCCGGAAACAGTGGGCGGCGCAGGCGCAGATGCCGTATGGCGCGGATTATCGACGTTGGCAGGAAGCTGGATTGGTGGTGGCGCCAACCAGGCGGCGATGCTCGAAATCTACAAATTCAATCCGAGTCAGTATGGCCAAATGGTATTTGTTGACATTGTAGTGGCTAATGTATGGATGGCAATCCTACTTATCGGAATTGGCAAGGCAACCAAAATCGATAAATGGTTAAAAGCAGATACCTCGGCTATTGAGAGTCTGAAAGAAAAAGTAGCGACTTTAGCTAAAAAAGCAGAGCGCAACCCGACCCTGACAGATTACATGATTTTAGGGGGAATTGCCTTCGGAACAGTAAGTTTTGCACACTTTGGCGCTGACTATCTGAGTGCTGCTTTTGAAGGCTTTGTTCAAGGCTTAGCACCAGGAATTGCCAGAAATTCTTTTACCTTTTTGAACTCTAGTTTCTTCTGGATGGTTTCTATTACCACTATTATCGGTATTGTATTATCATACACCAAAGCCCGCAATTACGAAGGCGCTGGTGCGAGTAAAATCGGTAGTATTTTTATCTATATTTTGGTAGCAAGCATCGGGATGAAAATTAATATCCTGGAAATTTTTGACAACCCTGGGTTGCTTTCTGTAGGTTTTCTCTGGATGGCCATTCACGCCGGACTCTTAATACTTGTTGCTAAGCTCATACGCGCTCCGTATTTCTTTTTAGCTGTAGGAAGCCAGGCCAATGTAGGAGGAGCTGCTTCGGCACCTATTGTTGCCTCTGCGTTTCATCCTTCGTTAGCAACTGTTGGTGTACTCTTAGCAGTATTCGGTTATGCCATTGGGACCTTAGGCGCTGTATTATGTACAGTAATGATGCGCGTAGTGGCAGGTGGTTAATTCTGCGGAAATAGTAAAAAACAACATTGGTAATCACATCCTATTTTACCATCTTTGCAGGCTTAATATATACCCCATGAAATCGAAATTTCTACTACTATCTATCTTTATATGCGCACTGTTTAGCTGTGCTCCCGAACATGAAATGAAATTGACGGGGACGGTAGACGGTCTAAAAAAAGGAACACTGATCCTTCAACGAATTCAAGACACATCGTTAGTGTCTATTGATTCTTTGAAAATTGATGGTGATCCAAATTTTGAATTTTCGGTTTCGGTGCCCAGTCCAGAAGTATATTATTTATACCTCCGTCTAACGAATGGTGATTTATTAGACGAACGCATCCCATTTTTTGCAGAAGAAGGTGAGCTGAACATCAATACTACCTTAAAAAGCTTCGGAAATGGATATACGGTAACGGGTTCAGCAAACCAAGAAAAACTCGAAGAATACAAAGAGCTCATGGAACGGTATGCCGATAAGAACTTAGAGATTGTCTCGTTGCGCTTAAAAGCAATGGCAGAGCAGAATGATTCAGTTTATGCGGCACTCACAACGCAAGAAGAGCGGCTGTTACGTTCTAAATACTTGGCATCTGTAAATTATGCGTTGACTCAAAAAGAATTTGAAATTGCGCCTTATGTAATGGCCAATGAAGTAGAAGGGCTTTCAAAGAAGTACTTAGATACCGTTTACAACGCATTACCCCAAAAAATTAAAGACTCCAAATACGGAAAGGATTTGGAGTCTTTAATCAACAAGCAAACTGTAAACTAATTTACAGCGCGTTTATTTTATCGATCAGCTTACGGCCTCTAGTTTCTAACTCGGCATTCACTGCTTTATAGTGTGCTTTTTTCTCAGCCTTAGGAACACTACGGTCGTTTACTTTCACGATTAGTTCGTCAAAAGTTTCAATCGCATCGTCTATAATTGCTTGAGATTTTTTAGTGTCCTTATCAGGATTGGTAAGCTCCCAAATGTAAACGGCTTCAATAATATCGCCCAATACATAGTTTATATCTCTCTTTAAATCGCGTACACTCGCCATGGTTTATTTGTTTAAAATTTTGGCGCAAGGTACGAATAACTACGGAATGTATACCTCTAAAAGTGTGGCGTTTTCGGTTTCAAATCGATAGGAAGTACAACAAGCAGGAACCAACACTGTCTGGCCCTTTTGAAGAGATATTTTAGCGTAATCTGTGATTAATTGGGCACTCCCCGCTACGCACATATACACTTTGCAACTTCCTAGTTGAAAGTCATTGATTGAAAAAGTGGTGGTGAGTTGTAATTTATAAGTCACAAAATACGGGCATTTCTTTAAAAGCAAGCGTTTATTTGGCGTGTCAGTATATATTATTGAAGCATTGGGCTTACCGAAATTGATGGCGTCTAACGCTTCCTCAGTATGTAATTGCCTTAATTTTCCATCGGTATCAGGGCGATCCCAATCGTAGATTCTATATGTGATATCTGAAGTTTGCTGAATCTCTGCCAACAATACACCAGCGCCGATGGCATGAACCGTTCCTGGGGCGATAAAAAACGCCTGACCTTCTGAAACTGTTTCTGAATGCAAAACTGATGTGATTTTTCCCTCAGCCATTGCTTTTACGTAATCGTCTTTGCTAAGATTTCTATTGAAACCTAGAATGAGTCGTGCATCTTCGTCTGCTTTTAAAATGTACCACATTTCTGTTTTTCCGAAGGAATCATGGCGCGACTTGGCCAATGCATCGTCTGGGTGTAATTGTACAGAAAGATCTTGTTGGGCATCGATAAACTTAAACAACAACGGAAACTGACTCCCGAAATCCTTGTAAACCCTCTCCCCCACTAACGTTCCGCCATATTCGTTTATCAGGTCGGTTATCGCCATTCCTTTTAGTGGCCCGTGTGCTACTTCTGAAATAGTCCCTTCAACTCCCGAAATCTCCCAACTTTCCCCTATTGTTTCAGTTCCCTTTTTATTGAGAAGTGTTTGCAATTGGTGACCACCCCACACTTTTTCTTTAAGCTGCGGAACAAATTGAAGCGGATATAATTTTGGTCTAGAATTCACTATGTTGTTTCAGGTAACGTAATGATTTTTGGATGTGTGCTTCGGCTCCCATCGAATTAAATTTAAACTTCAAGATACCTTCTTTATTGAAAACAAAGGTTTCTCTACCGGGAAGTATTCCGAAGAGACTCGATTTCACACCAAATTTTCTTCGAACCTTGTTAGAAACATCTGCCAACAAAGTAAATGGTAACCGATAGCGCTTGGCAAATTTTTGGTGCGATGCGTCACTATCTGCACTAATCCCAATCACCTCTGCCCCCAAATCTTTAAAATCTTCATACGCATCCCGAAAACTACAGGCCTCTTTTATACATCCTGGAGTAAAGTTTTTAGGATAAAAATATATTACGACGGCCTTTTTTCCTTTAATTTCTGAAACAGAAAAAGGATTACCCTCTTGATCGTTCAACGTAAAGTCTGGAAGTTTTGATTCTAGTTTCATTTTGAATCGGGCCCAGTATATACCACAAAATTGCGTGGTGTTTCATATAATTTTACGGTGATACCGTAACGCGTGTCCATTTTTGCGCGTAATTTTTCCCAGATTACCATAGCAATATTTTCCACTGTCGGATTCATTGTTTTAAATACCGGCACTTCTTCATTCAGGTTTTTATGGTCAAAAGGCTGTTCTATTTCAGTATAAATAAGCTCTTTTAATATTTTTAAATCGATTAAAAAGCCCGTTTCTGGATCGATTTCTCCAGTGACCCCTACTTCCAACTCGTAATTATGGCCGTGGTACAAGGGGTTACTGCATTTACCAAAGACCTCAAGATTTTTTTCATCGCTCCATTCTTTTCTAAAAAGTCTATGGGCGGCATTAAAATGTGCTTTTCTATAAACTGTTACACTCATACCTCTAAAAATTTATAGAATTTGTCAAAAATAATCTTAAACCATTCTGTATAAATGTCTGGTCGTGCTTTGATGTCGTCATGTACGGCATCTAAGGGCATCCATTTCCAATCGGCTACTTCGTCTTCACAAATATTGGGAGCGTGATTAAAAGTACCCACAAGAATATGATCTAGCTCGTGTTCGGTAAGCCCATTGTCGAAGGGCGCTTTATAAATAAACGTCGTGGTTTCTTTTAAGGGAACGGTAAAGCCCATTTCTTCTTGCAGTCGACGTTCACCTGCGGCAATAGAAGTTTCGCCTTCGCGCTGGTGGCTGCAGCAAGTGTTGGTCCACAATCCGGGTGAATGGTATTTATGCAACGCCCGTTGTTGCAGCATTAGTTCGTTTTGCTCGTTAAAAACAAATACTGAAAAAGCCCTGTGTAGCAATCCTTTTTCATGTGCTTCAAGTTTGGGCATGAGCCCAATCTGTTCATCCTTCTCATTTACGAGGATTACTTGTTCTTCTACCATAGTAATTTTTTGGGTTTTTCCCAAAAATACGAAATAGGTAGGGTACAAAACAAAACGTTCCATAAAAAGATATGGAACGTTTTTTACAAAATTCAGCTTAGATTTATTCCCCTTATCTAATTCTGAATTATGAACATTGATCTTCTGTTTAGCTGGTGCTCTTCTTCAGTACACTCAACTCCGTCACTACAATTGTTTACCAACTGTCGTTCTCCGTATCCTTTTGCCGTAAGTCTGCTACGGTCAATACCTTTATCTACCAACCAATTTAGGGTAGACTGAGCACGTTTTTCACTCAGACGTTCGTTGTATTTGAAAGGCGCGCGTGAATCTGTATGCGACTCGATATGGATTATCAATTCTGGGTACTTCTGCATGGCAGCCAAAATCTTGGCCAATTCTACAGCAGCATCTGGACGAATGTTATACCTGTCGAAATCGAAGTAAATAGGTTGTAATTTTAATCGGCAACCTAAATCGTTTGGCGGACAAGGATCGATTAGCTTGAGCGGCACTGGCACGGTAATCTCACTGGTTTTGTCTGGTGTAGTAACCACTGTTTCATAAGGAGCATAGCGTTCTTTTGCACCACGAATAGAATAAGTTGTTTCGCAACTTACCATAAACTGATAGGCTGCATCTTCGCCTACTGTCACTTCGTCTACCAAGCCATTATTTTCGTCTAGCAGTTGTACTGTAGCTCCTGGAAGCAATGCATTCGAGTCTACGTCAAACACAGTTCCGTTTAGGATAATCTCACATTTTTCTTGTACTCTATAAATTTCGTCATCAATACTTCCTCTGTTACCATCACGGTTTGAAGAAAGATATCCAATTCGTTTTTCTTCCCTGATTATAAATCCGAAGTCATCTTGGTTACTATTTGCAGGTTCTCCAAGGTTGGAAATTTCCGTAGGCATGCCCTCGGCATCCAATGGTGTTACATAAATATCGTATCCACCAAGTCCTGCTCTACCGTCACTCGAGAAGTACATATTTCCCGCATCACTAATAAATGGGAACGACTCGCGTGCTTCCGTATTAATACTTGGGCCTAAGTTTACCGGTTCACCATAACTATTATCACCTTGAATTTCAACATACCAAAGATCACTCATACCAAGCGTACCTGGCATATCTGATGAAAAATACAGGCGTTTTTGGTCTACGCTCAAAGCTGGGTGTGCTACTGAGTATTCTTTACTATTGAAAGGTAATTCTTGAATATTCGTCCAAAAATTATCTCCACTTCTAGTCGCCTTATATAATTTAAGTCGGATGGTTTTGTTCTTATCCTTTCCTTTTTTCCCGTCTATAAAGTTGTTTCGGGTGAAATAGACCGTTGTACCATCTTTACTGAATGTAGTGGAAGATTCGTGATACTTGGTGTTGATATCTCCTGGAAGGTCTTTTGCTTCAGACAACCTTCCTTCGGCATCAATATCTGCGACAAAAAGGTCGAGATATGGCTGGTCATTCCACTGGAAGTTTTTTCCACCTTCCGATTTTGTTGTAGATGAGGCAAACACCAATTTATCACCGTAGTAAGAAGGACCAAAGTCTGAGAATTTTGTGTTTACTGAAACTTTCTCTAACTCGTAACCTTTCGCTTTAAAGGCAATACTCTCTAAGTAATTTGGGTCATCCTTATAATTCTGAACGATCAGTCCTCCACCGCCCACGGCTGCATAAAGATCCATTAGTTTATCAGAGTCTTCGTATTGACCTAGGCTTTTAAGCGATTGGGCTGCTCGATAATAATACACCGCTTCTACTTCAGAAGGGTAATTTGAGATTAATTTCTGGTACCATTTTGCGGCATTGTCATAGTCACTATTCCAGTAGAAAGTATCTCCAAGGTTCTTAAAAATCTGCGCAGATTCGTACCCGTCTTCCACCACTTTCAGGTAGATTTCACGAGCATCGATATAGGCATATTTATCGAACTCTTTGTTCGCTTTTTCAACCTGTTTTTTTTGGGAAAAAACAGTACTGGTTACTAAAAGTACCAGTACGGCCAAAATGAATTTTTGTAATGATGTAACTGTCCTCATAAATGCTGTTATTTATTTTTAGAAGAATCTTGGTGTTAGTACTCGTTCTGGTTTCTTAAAGATATCGAAGCGTAGCATGATTTCGTAAGAACCATCGCTGTATTGCTCGATATCGGTGGTTTGGTAATCATAACCGAAACCAATGAAGATACTATCGCTTGCCTGAAAACCGGCTAGTGCGCTAAATGCAGCGCTCCACCGGTAAGCAGCTCCCAATGTAAACTTCTCGTTAATAAGGAAGTTGGCCGACACATCCCATTGAAGTGGCGATCCGCTCACTGCCTTTACTAAGGTAGCGGGCTTAAATTTGAGGTTTTCACCTAGGTCGAAAACATATCCTGCTATCAAGAAATAGTGTAATCTCTCGGCAGCGATCGTCTCATTATCTAGGTTTAGAATATTACTTTCGTCGTAGTGTTTTGTTGTCAAAAAGTTTGGTACAGAAAGTCCGGCGTAGAACTTTTCAGTATGATAATACAGTCCTGCACCAATCTGTGGCTGAATCTTGTTATCTATATTATTCTGGAATCGCGGGTCATTACCATCGAAGATATTCAATTTGGTAAAATCTACATCTAGGAGGTCTACACCTGCTTTCAGACCGAAACTTAATTCGGCTGTTTCAGAAGTATTAATAGTATATGAATAATCTATATTCACATTAGATTCTATTGCTGGTCCTATCTCATCGCGAACAATAGACAATCCCAGCCCCATATTTTCTAATGCTCCAATAGGAGAATTTACAGTAAATGTTCCTGTTTTGGGAGCTCCTTCGAAACCAACCCACTGTGTTCTGTACAACGCTCCAAAACTGAGCGCATCTCTTGAACCTGCATAAGCTGGATTTACCACTTGTGTATTGTACATGTACTGGGTGTATTGGGCATCTTGTTGCGCCCAACCTGATACGGTAGTTACAAGGGCCAAAACCAAAATTGTAAGATAACTGTGTTTCATAGTTATGTATTTAATACCTGGGTGGGCAGCACCCACCCAGGGTTTATTCTTCAATGATTGTTTATCTATTTATATATAGGTAACCTGAATTCTTCAATGTTTCACCCGAGTTTGGATCTTCGCGAACTAAGATATAGAAGTAAGTACCTGTTGGTAATGTTTCATCACTTCTTACCGTTGCACGACCGTTAGAGAAACCTCTAAAGACATTCTCTTCGCCGTTTGCTCCACCGTATCCATCGGTTTCGAATACAAGTACACCCCATCTGTTGTAAATCTTCATATTGTTATCAGGGAAGTTTTCGATTCCTAATACTCTGAAGAAGTCATTCAGACCGTCACCATCAGGTGTAATACCATTAAATATTTCAAATGGTGGTGGTGGTGATTGTACATTCGGTAAGATAGTTACGGTAGGATCGTCAGGATCGCCGTCTCCATCTAGGTCGGTATTTGTAAGATCATTCGGATCGTCAGAAGTATCTTCTACTTCTGTACCGTTTGAAGTTTCACCTGTAATTACAGCTTGGTTTACCACTTCACCATTGTCTATATCTTCTTGAGAGATAGTATAGGTTGCGGTAAAGGTCGTATCATCAATCTCATCTACTTCCAGTACTGGAATCGGGCCACCTTCAACAACAATTCCTTCCAAGTCATCTGTAAGCACTAGGTTGAACAAGCGCACATTTCCTGTGTTTTCAACACTGAATACATACGAAATAGTCTCACCTGGCTGCGGAATACCGTCACCATTATCATCGTTGAACACACCAGACTTCTCAAGTGATACTCGAGGATCTTGACATAAGCCAAGTTCTGTTGGGTCCATTCCGTCGAAACTATCGTTATCTGACAGATCGCTCACTATGGTGCCATCTGGTGCAGTACCTTCAGCAAGTGCTTGATTAATTACGAATCCGGCATCTACATCTTCTTGTGTCACAAAGTACTCGGCTCTAAATGTATTTGAGTCAGAATCGTTAGGGTTCAATGTAATCGGACCTCCAGTTACAGCCACTAATGGATCTGTAATGGTGATATTGGTCAATACTACATTTCCTGTATTCTTCACAACAAATTCGTATAAGATCGATTCACCAAGATCTACACAACCATTTCCATTCTGGTCTTGTGGTTCTCCAGTTTTTATCAACGCAATCGATGGTCCTTGACACAGGGCCGTGATGGTTGGCCTATCGTCAGTGAATACATCGAAGTCAGAATCATCATTAACCACATCACCATTCGGATCTGTACCTTCTACAGTTGCTTGGTTTATTACTTCACCAGCATTGATATCAGCTTGCGTAATTAAATACGTTGCACTAAAAGAACTAACATCGGTTTGTCCAGGAGCCAAGGTTATTGGTCCTCCAAGAACATTCACTAATGGATCTTCAATATCAATATTCGTAAGTGTTACGTTTCCTGTGTTTTGCACTGTAAATCGATATTCAATGGTTTCTTTAGGATCTGCACAACCACTTCCGTTTTCATCCATGACCGTACCTTCCTTAATCAATGCAATACTCGCATTCTGACAAAGTCCTGTAACAGTCGGTCTATCGTCAGTAAATAAATCGAAGTCAGAGTCATCTTCTACTACAGTCCCATCAGGAGCTGTACCCATAGCTACCGCTTGGTTTACAACTTCACCGGCATCAATATCTGCTTGTGTGATACTGTATACTGCTGTAAAAGTTGTAGTATCTGTCTCGTCTGGAGCCAAGGTAATCGGCCCGCCGATAACATTTACTAAGTCATCGTTTATAGTAACAGCTGTTAATGTAACATTACCTGTGTTCTTCACTTCAAAAGAGTAAGAAATCGTTTCGTCAACATCTGTACAACCATTTCCATTTTCATCATTAAGTGTTCCTCTCTTAATAAGGGCAATAGATGGCTCATTACATAAGGTGGTAGTTGTTATAGTATCAGTTGAAATAGTATCTCCTGAAAGATCGTTCACTACTGTACCATCAGGTGCTGTACCTTCTGCTGTAGCTTGGTTGTTTACCTCACCAGCATCGATATCAACTTGTGTGATAGTATAGGTAGCCGTGTATGTCCAAGTTTCATCAACATCAAGTTCGTTATCACCGTCTGTGTCACCTCCACCAAATACAATTGGTACTACTGGGTTCGGCGCTTCCAACAATGGATCTGTAACCGTGATGTTAGACAGGCTTACA
>TARA_R110002049_G_scaffold30499_13_pt1 | contig 18984 bp, 18 predicted proteins | sample TARA_R110002049 | Tara Oceans TARA_R110002049 (sample SAMEA4396941) | marine metagenome | biome: Polar Biome; feature: [SRF] surface water layer (ENVO:00010504); material: water (ENVO:00002006), including particulate matter (ENVO:01000060) such as... | depth 5 m | reverse complement strand
GTGCGGCCACGGCATATACTCTCAGGCACAGCACAATTACCGACCTTGTGAGCGCAGGCCTTCCGCTGCTGACCATCGCCCAAATTTCTGGCACAAGCGCCGAGATGATCGAACGGCATTACGGGCACCTTGCAAGCGATGCAGCGGTGAAAGCGCTGGGCGAGTTGGCGCTGTGAGCGGCCCCAAGCCAACAAATGTCGGTTGGCCTGATCCAACCGATTGGGTCAATCGCCTATATGAGGAGATGGCGCAGCGGCAGTCAGTCTATGATACCGAAACCGACCCGCTTCTTAAGCGCTACAAGGCCGGAAACATGTTGGGGTTGGTCATTCTCTCCCTGTTGGAACTGCCCGCGTTCAAGAATGAACCCGTGGTTTTGCCGCTCAAGGACTTGATGTTGTTCTTGGCCGATCTTGATCGTGGCCGGGACCATCCTTGGTCTGCACCTGTCAATTTCGGTGGCACGAACATAACCACAACCGCTCAACTTGAACTCAAGGTTTGGGTTCGGGCGGCTTTTGTTGTGCTCAGAGCAAATGACTTCAAGCCGGTGGAAGCCTATCGCCGGATCGCAACTGGACTGACTAAAAGCGGGCGCTCAGGCCGAAATGGCGGGGATGTGCGCTGGCAGCTTGTGCAGAGATGGTGCTTGGAATCTGAAACACCACGTCATCACCGCGTTCGCGAGAAGGTGGAGCTATGGTGGGCAGACTTTCGGATTCAAACCTCTGCTTTCAACATCGATGATAGTGGCGGCCAACCGGTTCCTGAAAAGGAAATTGCAGGCAAGTTTGCGGACATGTTCTGGTCTTTTGATCACTTGCGGGATCGATCTGTTTCGGGGGTATCGGAATAGATCAGTCTGGCAGGTAGTCCTTGCGTTGCCGCTTGTCGCGGCGGATACAAAAGGACAACTACAATGACTAAAGCATATGGAAACATTCCCGAAGGCGTTGTTTATTCTGGATTGTCGCGATCTTCACTTTACGATGCTTTGAAGAGAGGCGATCTCACTGCCAAAAAGGCAGGACGGCGCACCTTGATCTCCTTCGCTGAACTTGACCGCTATCTGTCAGACCTGCCTGATTATCGGTCGGGAGTGTGAGCGATGACACCAGAAACGCAAAACGGCGGGTTGCCCCCCGCCGCCTCTCGTCATCAATATGTAGACTTGTTGCAATTTCCCTCTACCGCATCAGAAAGGCAGGTGCAATTCCTTATTTGCCGTTTTGGCTTGTCGCCGTGGGCTGCGCAGGAAGTGGCGCGGCTTTGTTTTGGGGAGGCTCGCGATGACTGAGATGCCCTTTCCAAATCATCGAAACGCGGCACTAGCATTGCTGAATGACCGCACAAATTTGTCGCATAAAGAGGCAGGCTTTTTAGGCCACGTTACAGTTGCTCCGGCATTGTCGGACAAACAGGCGGATTGGCTCACAAAGCTACTGGCAAAGCATGTTCTGCCTCCTTTTGAAAAAGGGGAACGGCCATGAATTTCCAGTCAGGCAAATACCCCCATGCGCCTGGGCATCGCGGCATTGACACATCAATGGAAGCGGCGGAAAAAATTGCACCCAAACTGGGCAAATTGCAGGCGCTCACCTTTCATGCGATCTGCTTGGCCGGATCCGATGGCCTAACCGCGCATGAGCTTTATGCACAGCTAGGCATGTCGAATGACTCAATCCAACCGCGCATCAGCGAGTTGCAAAGCCTGGGCAAGATCAAAGACAGCGGGCAACGCAGGCGAAATGCCAGCGGCGTCAATGCAAAAGTCTGGATCATCAATGACGATAATGCCAGCGAATAGCAGCATTACCGCGCCAAGTTTGAAACTTCACCGGGACACAGGTTTCGGTGAAGTTTCAAACATTTGCTCATCGGTCGAAACGGCTGGAAAACCGCCAATCCCCGTAACTGGCACGGCTCTTGCAGTAAATAACCTTACCTTAGGTGTGGCAGCCCATTTGCCTTGCAGCACAGGCCGAGGAGGCGCGCGAAACCGGATTGACCGGGAAAGCATCGCCCTGACAGCGGCTCAAGTTGCTCATTTAAGGGCCGCTGAGCGCCATTCGAAGGCAATCGGGGCACCCTTCACCCGAATGGTCACAATTCACTGGGAAGCCGCTGGAGTGCCGTTAACGGGCATGGCGAGAGCAACAGGGCGTTTCACGGATCTTCTGACAAAAGCGTTGGCCCGTCATGGCAGCGGGACGGCTTGGCTTTGGACGCATGAAAACGGCGACGGAAAAGGCGGGCACTGTCACCTGCTCGCCCACATACCCGCCGATCTCGTGACTGTGATTACGGGGCTGCAACGGGGTTGGCTTCGCAGGATTACGGGCAATCCGTACAGGCCGCGAGTAATCCGAAGCAGGCCGATCGGAGGGTGGTTGGGGTTGGAAATAAGCAACCCCCAGCTTCATGCGGTCAATCTTGAGGCTGCGCTTGCCTACATTCTGAAGGCGGCAAACCGTGAGGCTGCATCCCAATTTGCTTTAGATAAATTGCAACCGGGCGGGCGCGTGATTGGCAAGCGTTGTGGCACCTCACAGAACATTGGCGCAAAGGCGCGTAACGCAAAGGAATGATCATGGCGAAAATATCCAAAAATGCGGACGACATGCAGCCAGAAAACACCCTGACAGTTGAGCGAAGCCCAGATGAAACCAGCGCACAGGCGGTGGCTCGCATGGTTTTGGAACCCCACATGCGGCACGCAGTTAGTGCATCGTCATTTGCTGGAAAAGCTTTGGGCAAAGACTTTGAAGGGCCAGGACTCATGGATTATTTCGACCATGTACAAGCGCTCACTGCCAAGGCAGAGGCTGGCGATTTGACCATTGTGAGCCGAATGCTCGCCGCTCAAGCCGTTACACTGGACAGCATGTTTACGGAACTAGCTCGGCGAGCGGCACTCAACATGGGCGAATATTTTGACGCTGCTGAGCGCTACGGGCGGTTGGCCCTGAAGGCCCAAAGCAATTCGCGGGCGACATTGGAGGCGCTGGCAAAGCTCCACCAGCCGCGCGAGCAAATCGTGAGGCACGTGCATGTCAACGAGGGCGGGCAGGCCGTTGTTGCCGATCAATTCCACCAGCATACCGGGGGTGCGGAAAATGGAAAGTCAGTCAAACAATCCGATGCAACCGGCAAAGCTGGCGAATGCGCCGCGCTGCCTAGCCCGGACTCGCAAGGGAACGGCTTGCCAGTCCCCAGCAATGAAAGGGCGCAAGCGATGCAGGATGCACGGCGGGACTAATCCTGGCGCGCCAAAAGGCAATCGCAATGCTTGGAAGCATGGCGGGCGATCTGCCGAGAGCAAGGAAGCGGCGCGATACCTGAGAAAGATTGCTCGGTTACTGTGAAATAGCGTGTTAGCGGCAGCCCGCTTCCGACGCCACCCTATGAACCCCATGCCTGCAGGGGCCGTGGTGAACAGGGGTAAGGCGGCTGGGAGGCGGTAACAAGGCGAAGGAAGCTGCCCAGATGCAGCATGTCCGATGAGATGTTCGTTTCGTAATGACGGCATGTCGAGACCATCAGGAGCCGGTGCCGTTTTAGCGGCGGCGGTATCGATTCATTCCAGACCATCAAAGCATTCCGCTGACGTCCGTCACTCCAAACAGTATCTTAAGTCTGCCGGGGAGCTTCCGGGCCTTCCGTGTGGCCTTAGCCGCTATGAAGTTATCCCACCAGGATGTCCAATCTTCTGGGTTCTTCGAGCTAATAGTCATCATGAACCCGAAATATTTGGAGCGACCTTTTACATGTACGCCCGGTGGGCCACTGCGGCACCAGAATTGGAATTCAGGGAATTCGGGGTAGACGAAGTTGATCGTAGGGGGGCCTTTGGCCATTTCCTCGATCAGGTGACTTTTTTCAGGAAAGTTTTGGGTGACGTACTCAACAATTTCGTCGTTATCCTTATCGAGCAAGTCGGCCGCATCAGTTGCGATTTTTACAAGCCGCCTTGCATCTTCCTCAACGTCTTTATGAAACATCGTGCGTGGCCCCTATTCGTGGCGCGTGCCTTATACCGGAAGCATGGACCTAATAGGCGACGGTGAAAAGGGGTCGCCAATCAATGGCACCATTCCGCCTTGCGGCCTTTCCAGACCTTTGCCAGCCCTTCATTGACCAGCATCTGCCCGGCAGTCGTGTCGCCTATGTGGAAGCGCGCCAGTGTCCGGCCATAGCGGTCTTTGCCGTGCGTGGTGATGGTGAAGTCGTTCTTTGACATCATCTCCGCCAGCCGCTCCGTTGCCATTCTGGCCTGCAAACCTTCCTGCATGCATTTGTGCCTGGGAGCCTTCTCCGGCGCGTCTATGCCCTCAAGGCGGTATTTGACGCCCTGATACCAAAGCGTATCGCCGTCAACCATGCAGGTGATGCGCTTGCCTGAGCCGCAGATAGGGAACTGGACACGCTCTGCTTGGGCCGGCGAACTGGTCAAAAGCAAGAGTGCCACAGCAATCATTGAATGAATCGGTCGAACCATTTTGACATCCTAACCCGAAGTTTGCGAAAGTCTGTTTTTACAAAGGAGCACCCGAGCATGTTTGGATCTAAACGGAAGAAGGCAGTGAAACATGCTGTTGGATTGGTCCGACCGTTGATTGATCTGTTTCACGAGCATTACGGATCTCCTGCCGGATTCTGGCAAAATGAATATGTTCTTGGGTATGTTGGCTTCCTGCTTGTCTTCCATATCAATCACACATCAGGGATAAACCTGTCGGTTACAGATAAGGGATTTGCACTAAGCGAAGCGTTCGAGGCTCTATCAAATTTGAACGGAGCGGAAATCACCAGGAACTACACAGCGCTTGCCGAACAGGACAGTGGAGGTTTCAAACTAGCGTCCGATAGAGCCGCCGTAGTTGCGCTTTATGTTGTTGGCCAGCTTAAGAATGAGGATGAAATCCCTGAAGTCGTTGAAGCAAAGACTGTCGCAGATTTTGCGGGTATGACCGATGATCGAAGCGCAATAGCGGGCCACATGTTCAAAAACCTGTTTGCCGACATCGTAGTCAAACAATTGAGTTGATGATCACTCACTACCGCCCATAAGGTAATTTTTTCCCAAGCTGCGTTGAGATCGTTTCACGCCGCCTCTGGCTTACTAGTTCGATCCATAATCCGCGCCACTGTCTGAGGGTGCCATCTGCCGCCACGAGGCGTTTGGACGCCACGGCGGCACCTAGTGGGATTAATCCGCCGAACTCCGCACTTTGAGCTATCGCGGTCGTTTTATCGGCCCCGCGAAAATGTACCGCAACGCTAGGCCGAGCAGAAATATCAGGATACCGGGCACAATACCTAAGAGTGTCGCCAAGGTCATGCTGTCAAACGAGTCCGTGCGAATCCGCGCCCTCTTGATTGCCCGTACCTTTTCTTTCTCAAGCTCAACCTCTTCGGCCTGCGCACCTCTTTCTGCGGCTTCCGGGAACACTTTCCAAGAGCCGTAGGGGCGAGCTGTAATTTCTTCGCCCGCGTACTCTCTGATAGCCCTTTCAGCGTCATAGGCAGACCCCGCACCAATTGCGATGTACTTTCGGCCGTCCGCTAACTCCACATCAAATCCCGATCCGTCTGCTACCGGGAAGAAGTAGCTCCAAGCGTTAATGCAGATAGCGACTATGGCCGCCAATATCGCGAGACCGCCAATCGCGTATCCCGTCCAGCCAAAAACATGGCCAAGACGCTGCATTGCAGTTGTTTCGGTTATTTGCCCCGACATCTGGCGATTATATTGCAGTGCTTGAGAGACCACAAGCCGACTGTCGGCTTTGATGGGGCGATAAGCCCGATTGACGGCGGCATATGCTGGGATTACCCCCATAACAGTTTACCCGTGGGACGAACGGACCGTAGCGACTGACTGGGTGCTGTTAATTGGCATGGATCAGGCACATAGCGCCGCGCTGAACGTCGATTGGGCGAGATTATCAAGGAAGATAAGGGAGCGGGGATGCACAGATGGTGAAAGGTTACTACAAAGACGAAGACATCGATAAGATGGCTGCCAAGTACTGCGAACTTGAAGCTAAATACGAAGCTCTGAGCGAAAATATTGCAATGTACAAGTTCTCCACACCGAAGGGTGAAGAGTTTGCACTTCATGGCTTTTTACGAAGGAGCGAAATGCTCTGGCGCTGTGTAAATAGAACTTTCGAGACCATCCCGCCGGACCTGGTAGATAAACCAAAAAGAGATCAAACCAAAGATGTCACAATCTTTCTCCATTGTTTCATCATCCACGTCTTTGGTGCATGCGATGATCTGGCGTGGATTCTTGTCCATGAGAAAAGCATAACGAAGCCTGACGGGAGTGTATTGCCACAGAAATGGGTTGGTTTTCGAAAAAACAACAAGCAAGTGCGGGATCAGTTGTCTGCGAAGCTGATCACCGTTCTTGACGAATTTGAGAAGTGGTTCCAGCACGTGGATGAATTTCGGCATTCGCTTGCGCATAGAATTCCCCTGTATGTCCCGCCTTACAGTGTCCGCCACGATCGGGCGGACGATTATGAGCGGCTTGAACGCGAGCGCTGGGAAGCCCTGCGGCAGAGGGATTTGGATGAACATCAACGGCTCAAACAAGAGCAAGACGATCTGACTTTTTTTCGCCCTTGGTTTACGCATTCGTATTCTGAGCGATCACCGACGATGGTAATACATCCTCAAATGCTTGCGGATTTCGGTGCGGTACTCGCATTGGGCGAAGCAACGTTTGAAGAGCTGTAGCAGTCTTCTGCCCGTGGACCGCGCCGTCGGATGCCTCGCTCAAACAAGGGGGCATTTTACCCCCAGTTTTCCATACTCATTCCATACGGAATGCACAGAGCTATGTTAAGTTATTGAAATCATTGGTGCACCCGACAGGATTCGAACCTGTGACCTCTGCCTTCGGAGGGCAGCGCTCTATCCAGCTGAGCTACGGGTGCTTGCGGTGTGGACCCCTGTTTAGCGGAAGCCTATGCGGGCTGCAACGGGGAATTGCGCGCAGCGGGCGATTATAGCGGGTTGTGCCTCTGCCCTGCCCAGGACCCGGCCATATCCTGGCCTACCAAGTGCGCCTTGGGCCGACATCAATGTGGTAGAAGCCGGCCGGATAGTATTTGTAGCCGCCAACGTCGGGGCGGCTTTTGAGGAAGCGTACGACCTGATCGGGATTGGCGCGAACGCTGAAATCGGTGGCCTTGCATTTGCGGTGCCAGGATTTGCGGGCGCCGCCCTTCAGCCAGTTTTCCAGCCACCAGCGCTTGGTCGAGGTGACCGAGACATTGCCGAACTGGCCGGCGACTTCCTGCAGCACTCTTTTGAGGCGCCGCGGCACACACCATTTTGTGTCAGAATAGGTGACGGTGGCATTGGGGAATGGCACGCGCGAAGCCTGATAACTGGCGCAGCCGACCAAGGCGAAGGCGAGCAGAATAATTGCCAGCACCATGGCAATCCGCTGCAGGTTAAACGGTTTCGGCACTCTGGGCGCAAAGGATCTGCCGCTGCCGCTGCCGGAAAAGGCGCGGTTGGCGGAGCTATTGGTAAGCGGGTGTGTGGCCGTGCCGCCGCTCTGTGTGTGAAGGCTGCTTTTCATGGCTGCAGAATAGGCAGCCAGAGTTAATACCGCACTGACAAAGCTGGTTGATAAAGTGTTACCAGCCACCGCCGCCAATGTTGCCGCCGCCACCGCCGGAAAAGCCGCCGGAGGAATGCCCGCCGCCGCCAGAGGCGGATCTGGGCGGTGGAATGGCGGAACGCATGTCATCTTCCAGCGAGCGCGACAGGCGCCCCAGATCGCGGCCAAGATGGCCGGGGCCGCGGCCGGTATGACTGTGCCAGCCGGCGGATTGGGCGCTGGCCACCTGCTCGGCCGTGGCAGTTTCAAGCCAGCGGTCAAACGCCCGCGACCAGGGTTTTTCCAGCTCCAGGGCAATGGCGTAGGGCAGCAGGGTTTCAAAATGGCGTGGCGACATGGCCGGCGCGCCCGCCAAATTCATGCGGTCCTGCTCTGCCAGCTTCAGATAGGTTTTCAGCCCCTCGATCGCGGCCAGCACCTTTTGGCCCAGCAGCGTCGGCGCCTGCATCAGCTTGAAGAACAGCGCATTGATTCCGGCAAGGGCACTGAGCGCCACCAGTATCAGCGGATTTTCAAGCTCAAAACCGGAGGTCAGAACCGGTACGGCAATAATGGCAATCAGGGTGATGAACAGCAACGGCACGGCGGAGACGATCAGCCGCCAGTTGCTGGCGCGGGTGGTGAAGGCCTTGACCAGGCGCAGCACAAAAAGCGTGAAGATTGAGAGAAACACGGCGCTGATGAACAGCACTGGAATGAGGCTTTCCAGACTGCCTTTGGACAGCACCAGCAGCACAGCCACACCAGCCAGCGACAGGGCAATGCCGGCAACGCAGTAAAGACGGTTGAGGTGGAAAAACGCCGCGCCATGCTCGCCTTCAATGGCGCTTCTGAAGCGGCTGACCAGCGCTGAGACGATCTTGCCATTGGCCCGGGAAAATTGCAGCGTGTTGTGGGTGTCGAGCGCGCGCAGCACGGCCGCCTCGCCTGCCGGCAGCTTGCGGTCGTTACTGTTGTCCACGGGTTGTGCCGTTCTGGAAACAGTTGGCGTCTTGTCGAACCCGGAAATGGTGACAAAGCCTTTCACCGCCAGGCTGATGAAAGCGGCCGACAGGGCGCGAAACGGGTCGCTGCCAAATCCGCGATTTTGAATGTAGCCGGCCAGCGCCGGAGAAATGCCAGCGGGCGGCGTCCACTGTGGCACGATGATGCCAGCCGGCGGATCGCGCCCGACACGCAGCCAGACGGCCAGATAATAGGCGGTGACCAGAACCAGAATGAGCAGCGCCCCGAGCGCTTCCAGGCGGTCGCGCAGATACCATTTCAGCTGCTGGCGCAGACCCGGCGTTTCAACCACGCCCTTGTTCAGTTCGGCGCGCAATGTCACGCCCTCGCCGGGCAGCAGCACCTGTTTGCGGCGGAACACCGCCATATTGCGGTCCTCGGCGATCTGCAGCGTCTCGGCGGCTGTGTCATCGCCCTGCATACCGGTGAAAAAATCCACCGATTTCAGTTGCCCGCGCCTGGGAAGCCGCAGGGTGACAGTGATATCTTCAATGGGAAAGCTCCAGAAATTGCCCAAAGCATTCCAGGTCAGAACATCCTGATCGGGCTGGAACTGGATCTGCCGGTCGACGCGGTAGCGGATTTCATATTCGTGAATGCCTTCCGTCAGCAAGGTTCCGGCTTCGCCCAGAAACACCCGGATCGTTCCTGGAAAATATTTGATTTCAAATTTTTCCGGCTCGCCGTCGCGGGTGATCTTCTTGAAATCATAAGAAACCTTGTCGAGTGTGCCGTCACGCTGCACCAGCACAGTACCAAAATCGCGATAAATCCCGCGCCGAATCTCGCGCCCTTCGGCACGCACGGTAATCCGGTCAAGAATATCAAGCTTGCCATCGCTGCGGATCTTGATGTTGCTGTCAAAGGAGAGGATGCGCTCACCGGACCCGGCCTCTTCCGGCTGAGTGGATTGGGCCTGAACCGGCTGCGGCTCACTGATAACAGCCATCACAGCGAACAGCAGCCCGGCGGCAAAGCGCAACAGACCGGCAGGCTGCGGATGGGATGTCAGATATAAAGTCATTGGTATTGGCATCGGCACATCAAAAACTGACTTCGGGCACGGCCCGGTCGGCGGCGTTTTCAATCTCGAAATAATCCATCTGCGCAAAGCCGAAATTATTGGCGATCAGATTGGAGGGAAAGCTCTCGACTTTCACATTCAGGGCGCGGGCCGCGCCATTATAGTAACGCCGCGACATCTGGATCTCGCCTTCAATTTCACTCAATTGCTGCTGCAGATCCTGGAAATTCTTGTTGGCCTTCAACTCCGGATAGGCTTCCGCCACGGCCATCAGTTTGACCAGCGCGTCACCAAGCATGGCTTCGCTCTGGGCGCGTCCGGCGACATCATCATCATCGACCTGGCCGGCGCGGGCGCGCAGTTCCGTCACCCAGGAAAATGTTTCCATTTCGTGGGTGGCGTAACCCTTCACGGTTTCCACCAGATTGGGAATCAGATTGGCGCGGCGCTTGAGCTGGACATCGATCCCGCTCCAGGCCTCTTTCGCCATCTGGCGAGCCTTTACCAAGCCATTATAGCTGACAATCAGATAAAGGCCGACCACCACAACAAGGCCGATCAGAATGAGATCCATAAGTTCCTCCCTCGGACCAGGCAGGGTTTCCCCGGCCGCTTGCGCGCTACTGCTGGAAGCTATTGCTTGCTGGTCGGCGTATTCGCTATATATTGCCGTTCATATTGGGTATCGAACCGAAAGACAATCTGATGAAGTCACTGTCCACCTTGCCGGTGGCGGGTTGCGCTATTTCTGCAACAAAGCATCCGCATCTGCGGCCCGTAATGCGGCAGATGGCGCTCCGGCTGTGGGCACCTGTCCTGATGGTGCTGGCGGTATATGCTCTTCTACCCGCAGCCGCGCAGGCGCAGGGCGGCGCTGCCGGGGTTGTTGTTGAAACCGTTGAAACCCGCTCCTTCACCGAAACTGCGCCTGTGCTCGGCCAATTCGTGGCGTCGACCAACAGCGTGGTTGCCAGCCGCATTCCCGGCCTGATTGTCGAAGTGTTTGTCCAGATCGGCGACCGGGTCAATCAGGGCGATCCGCTGGTACGGCTGGATACGGAATTGCTTGGCATCGAGCTGCGCGCGGCAGACGCGTCGCGCAATGAGGCAGCCACCGGGCTGACGGTTGCCGAGGCCGATCTGGCGCTGGCGCGGCAGGCATTTGAACGCATTGAGCGGCTCAAATCATCGCCCGCCTTCTCGCAAGGCCAGTTCAACGATCTGGAACGCCAGTTGCAGCGCGCCCAGGGCCAGATCGCCCAGGCCCAGGCACGGATCAGAAGCGCTGACGTCTCGATTGCCCGCAGCCGCTACAATCTGCAGAATGCCAGCATTCTGGCACCGTTTTCAGGCACCATACTGGAACGTCAGGCGCAGCCGGGTGAATATATCAACACCGGCAGTGCAGTGGTCAGTCTGCTCGATCAGGCGCATCTGGAAATCGTCGCGGATGTTCCCGCATCTTATATAAACGGGCTGCCGGAGGGGCGCGAAATCACCGTCCGGCTGACCGGCGGTGAGGATTATCCGGTCAAGGTGCGCGCCGTGCTGCCGCGCGAATCGGTTGCCACCCGCACCCGCCCGGTGCGCCTGACTGCGCCGTTCACTGAAACCATGTCAAAGGGTCAAATCGCGCCCTTTGCGGTGGGACAATCGGTCACCGTTCTGGTGCCGGTGTCGGAAGAAAAATCCGTCCTGACCGTTCCCAAGGATGCTCTGGTGCAGGGCCGTGGCGGCTGGATTGTGTATATTGCCGAAGAGGGAAAGGCACAGCCGCGGCCGGTGCAGATCGGCGCGGCGGTGGGCAACCGGTTTGAGGTGATGAGCGGCCTGCAGGAGGGCCAGCAGGTGGTGGTGCGCGGCAATGAAAGGCTGCAGCCGGGTCAGGATATCATGACCGAACCTCCTGGCGGCGGCCAGGCTCCGGAGGAAGTGGCCACACCCGGCGCGCCGAAAGCGGCGCAGAGCGAGGCCGGCGAGCCGGCTGCAGATGACAAAAGCGGCGGATAGCGCATGAACGTCATCAAATATGCCATTGAACGTCCGATTGCGGTTATCGCAGCAGTGCTGATGGCGGTGCTATTCGGTCTGGTCGCACTCAGCACCATCCCGATCCAGCTGGCACCGGATGTGCGCAAACCAATCATCCTGGTGTCTACCGATTGGGGCGGCGCTGCACCGGCCGAGGTTGAGCGCGAAATCGTCAATCCGCAGGAAGATGTGCTGCGCGGGCTGGATGGTCTGGAGACCATGCTGTCGCGCTCGCAGAGCGGACGCGCTGAAGTCACCCTGGAATTTGCCATCGGCACCAATATGGACCGCGCCCTGCTGCTGGTCTCCAACCGGCTCGACCGGGTCAACTCCTATCCCGATGAAGCCGGGCAGCCGAGGCTCAATACCTCCGGCGCGGAAGACAGCCCGATTGCCTGGTTCATTCTGACAAGGGCCGAGGGCAACACCCGCCCGATCGTCGAATATGGCGACTTCATTGAAGATGTCGTCAAGGATCAGCTGGAGCGGGTTGAAGGTCTTGCCAACGTCAATGTGTTTGGCGGCGTCTCGCGCGAATTGCGCGTGGTCATCAATCCTGAGCGGCTGGCGCGGTTTCGCCTGACCATTCCGCAGGTGATCTCGAAACTGCGCTCGGAGAACATCTCGATCTCCGCCGGAGATGTGGAAGAAGGCAAGCGGCGCTACATTGTCCGCGCGCAGGGCGAGTTGAACACGCTGGAGGCGGTCAACAGCGTTGTGCTGCGCAGCGAGACAGATCTGGGCACCGACCGGCTGGGCCGGGTTCTGGTCAGCGACGTTGCCACAGTCCGCTTTGATTACAAGGAAGCCACCGCCCGTATCCGCTACAAGGGCCAGCCCGCGATTGCCATCAATGCGGTGCGCGATGCCGGGGCAAATGTCATTGAAACCATGGAAGGCGTCCGGCAAACGCTTGACGTACTGAATGAACGCGATATTGCGCCGGCCGGACTGGTGCTCAATCAGGTCTATGATGAAACGCTGTATATCAACAGCGCCATTGATCTGGTGATCCAGAATATCTGGGTCGGCGGCATTCTTGCGGCTTTCATTCTGATGCTGTTTCTGCGCTCGCCGCGCGCCACGCTGGTGATTTCGCTGGCGATTCCGGTCTCGGTGGTGGCGTCTTTTGTGGCCATGGCGGCGATGGGCCGGACACTGAATGTGATTTCGCTGGCGGGCATCGCCTTTGCAGTCGGCATGGTGGTGGATGCGGCGATTGTCGTGCTGGAGAACATTTTCCGCTTCCGGCAGATGGGCTACTCCTCACGGCGTGCTGCCTATGAGGGCGCGAGGCAGGTCTGGGGTGCCATTCTGGTATCGGCCCTGACCACGGTCATGGTGTTCATTCCGATCCTGGTGATGGATCTGGAAGCGGGCCAGTTGTTCCGCGATATTGCTGTGGCAATCTCGGTGTCGGTGGTGCTGTCGCTGGTGGTCGCGGTAACAGTGATTCCGGCGCTGTCGAGCCGGTTGCTGGGCAAAAGCGGCAAGCTGGAGCCGATTGGCTTGCCGATAATTGATCATTTCGCCCGGTTTTTCTCGCGGCTGGTGATGGCCTATGTCAGGGCCACCATCGCCAGCCGTGTGCTCGGGTTGTTGATGGTGGCAGCGATCGGCGGCGGCGCGCTGACGGCGGCCTGGTATTACCTGCCGGATTTGGAATATCTGCCAGAAGGCAACCGCAATCTGATTTTCGGGATCGTCATTCCGCCGCCAGGCTATAATCTGGAAACCACGACCGGCATTGCCAAGCGCATCGAGGATGTCGCCGAGCCGATGTGGAGCCTGGAAGAGGACGATCCGGCAGGGCCGCCTGCCATCAACAGTTTTTTCTTCGTCGCCACACCGAGCAATTCCTTTGTCGGTGCAGACGCCAAAAACGGCAAGCGCATCGGTGAGCTGATACCGATCCTGTCGCGGCCGATTTTTTCCGAACCTGGTACTTTCGGCTTCATCACCCAACCGTCCCTGTTTGGTCGCGGCATTGGTGGCGGACGCGCCATAGAGCTCAATGTTTCAGGTCCCGATCTGGAAGACATTCTGAGCGTCGCGCAGCAGGCTGCCGGCATCATTGCCGGGCGGCTGCCACGCGCCGAAGGCCATCAGTTCCGCCCGATTCCGGGGCTGGAACTGGGCGCCCCGGAAGTGCGCCTGACCCCTGACCGTCTGCGGCTGGCTGATGCCGGGGTCGGCGCCGCCAATCTGGCGACAACGGTGGATGCCTATAATGATGGGGTGCGGATTGCGGAAATCACGGTGGATGGCGAGCGTATTGATCTGACCCTGAAAGGCGACGACAGCAATGCCGCGACACAGAGAACACAGGATATCGGGGCCTATCCGGTTGTCACCCAATCCGGCCAGATTGTGCCGGTGGAAGCTCTGGCGCGGGTGACCGTAACGGCCGGGCCAACCGAGATCAGACATCGCGAACGGCTCAGAACCGTGACGCTGGAAGTGCGGCCGTCCAATGCGCTGCCACTGGAAACGGCGCTTAAAATTCTGGAAGCCGAAGTCGTGTCGGTGCTTGAACAGGGCGGATTGCCGCCCGGTGTGCGCTTCACCCTGTCGGGCACGGCAGATCAGCTGACCCAGACCTGGAATGCGATTTCGATCAATCTGGTGATTGCGCTGCTGATCGTGTTTCTGGTGATGGCGGTGCTGTTTGAAAGTTTTATCCTTCCGCTGGTCATCATGATTTCCGTGCCGGTGGCCGCCGCAGGCGGAGTGGGCGGACTGGCGGCTCTGAACCTCATTCAGACCCAACCGCTGGACATGCTGACGCTGCTCGGCTTTGTCATTCTGGTCGGCATTGTGGTCAATAATGCGATCCTGATCGTGCATCAGTCGCTGCATCATCTGCGTGAAGACGGTCTGGAACCGAAAGCGGCGATCATCGAAGCCACACGCAACCGCATCCGGCCGATTTTCATGAGCACGCTGACCAGCGTGTTCGGCATGTTGCCGCTGGTGCTGTTTCCCGGCGAGGGCTCGGAACTGTATCGCGGACTGGGATCTGTGGTGGTAGGCGGACTTGCCACATCGGCGCTGCTGACGCTGCTGACCGTGCCGCCGCTGCTCGGCATTGTGTTGCGCGGCGTGCCATCCATCGCCGATGAGACACCGCCGCTGAGCATCGACGGGGAACGACCTCCGCCACATCCGGCAGAGTAGAACCGGGTGTGACGCCTCGATATGGTGCGTGGAGAGGGGCAGTAAACTTTTCCGCAGCCACGCTCACAAGAGAATAAATCCGAAGGATGCGGCCTCTGTCTATGTGAAGAAGGTGATTTTTGGGCTCAACAGAATTGACCTCAAGGAACTCCCGTTGATCGCAATGCGGTCGTTGTCCCCAAAGGCTGAAAATAAGTTCAGTGCGGACTCAGCGGTCCGTTGCGCTCCCGAAAGCTGCGCGAAGTACAAATGTCCGGTTTGCTGATCTCGGCGGCTAACATTGGGTCGAATCTGTGCCACAAGAACCATCCATTCTTCAATCGCCGTCCGTCTACGGCCTCAGGCGCTCGGCACTATGCCTGAGGCGGCGGCGCTGCCGGCGTCAGACCGTGGGCGCGCATGATTGCCAGCAGACTGGCTACGTCCGGCGGTCCCTCGACCGCCGCGTTGATCACCTCGCCGACTTCGCGGAAAAACTGCGGTCCAATTGCCGCCGGTGAGATAATGCACAGCACTTTTGCGTCCTGGCTTCCATTGTTATCGAAGCGGTGAACGGCGCCTCGTGGAATGCAAAGCGCCATCCCGGGGGCCACGTCGATCGTCTTTCCGTTGACTGTCCAGGTAAGCACTCCGTCGATGCCGTAGATTGTCTCTTCATAGTGGTCGTGGCTATGCGCAGGCGCTTCAAGACTCTCCGCGACCGGAACGTCGAGTTCGAACGCTGCGACGCTGCCGCCAGAGTCTTCGCCAGTTATCAGGAAGTGCACTGTGTGCGGCCCGATGCGGATTGCCTCATCGGAAGGATTGACGTCGAGGGCGTTGGTAAGCTGTATCATCTCGGTGTCCTTTATGGTAAACGTAGTTTACGATTAACTTAGTAAACGGAATTTACGAAATGTCAATGCACTCATCGCGGCAGAGCGCGCCAGTTGAAACGAGCAATATGCTTATCGGTGCACTGTTGCGCGTTCCAGCTCAGGCCATTCATCGCCGCATCATCAACGAGCTCAACGCGGCGGGCTTTGGCGATCTCCGTGCTCCGCATATGGCAGTGCTGCAGTATCCGGGGCCGAATGGGGAACGCCCAAGCATCCTCGCGGAGCGTGCCGGAATGAGTAAGCAGGCATTGAACCAGCTGCTCCGGAGCCTTGAGGCATACGGGTATATCGAGCGGTCCGACCTACCTGGCGAGGGGCGTGCGCGCGCAGTCCACTTCACGGAACGTGGACGTTCTGCATACGCGAAAATCCACGATATCCTCCGCGACATTGAGCGCGAATGGTCCGCCGAGCTTGGGCCTATCCAATTCGCCAAGCTCAAGGAACTGCTCTTCCAAGTCTGGGACAGCCCGCTGATCCGATAGACCGGGGCAGACACATCGACGCATCCGCATGCGAATGGCCACGTCGGGTTGCGAGGACCGATTACTCCGGCCGATTTTCATGAGCACGCTGACCAGTGTGTTCGGCATGTTGCCGCTGGTGCTGTTTCCCGACGAGGGCTCGGAACTGTATCGCGGCCTGGGATCTGTGGTGGTCGGCGGGCTTGCCACATCGGCGCTGCTGACGCTGCTGACCGTGCCGCCGTTGCTCGGCATCGCCGATGAAACAGCCCCGATGCCGGCAGAGTAGCGGCCCACATTCACCTTATCGCGGCATAGGTGCCCCTGGATTGACAGGGTTGCTGTTACTGTCAGCACCAATGCGAAGCAGGATCGCTTTCCCGTCGGTGAAAAAGGGGTCCCCGGTGAGGTTCTGGCCGAGAACCGGTGCAGCGAGCTGGATGCGCTCCTGCGAGCTGACCAGACCCGTATCGGAAAGTCCGGTGGCAAGAAAATCCCGTTCGGCGTCGATATTGGGATCAATGCGGTGGGTCAGGCCCCATTTCAGACCGACATCAAAGCTTGCCGTTCCCAGGAAGATCGCCTGACCGTCGGCAGTGCGAAAACCGCTGCGCCAGAACCGGGCGTGGTGGCGCTCGCGCAGGCTCTTGTCTGCGGTTTCGGCCTGAAATCCGAAATCGTGCGGCTGACCATTCCAGAAAGCCGGCGTGATGGGGGCAGTGTCATATTCATTGCTGAACCAGACCGCGAACGCAGCGCGTGACAATGTGCTGATGCCCGGCCTGTCGGCCAGTTGCCAACCGGCTTTGCTGAATGCCTCCAGAAAAGCAGCCTCGTCCTTTGCCAGAATGATAAGGCTGATCGGCTCCTGAGGTTGGCCGAGTATGTTTTCCGAATGGGACGGCAGGCGGCCGTCTGCAAAGGCTGCGGTGACCGGCTCCTTCAATTGCTCAACGCCCACAACAGAAGGTATGTTGAGCGTCTGCTGATAATCTTTGACGAAGACCCCTACAGCCAACAGGGCGCTGGCGAGCGCGGCAATTGCTGCGACATTTCGCCAGAACGGAATCAGGATCTGCTTGTTGCGATCCCGTTTGGAGTGTAGCCATTCCGCCAGCCAAATCCCGAGCAGCGCCCAGAGTACACCGACAAGATAGCCGTTCAGAACATCGCTGAGATAGTGCTCGACGAGGTAAATCCGGCTCAGTCCGATCAAAAGAACGACTGTCGCACCAGCCAGAAAAGACACAAAAATCGGGCCCACCCGCTCGCGGACCAGAAGATAAGTCAGAAAACCAAAAAACGCGATACTGGCCGCACTGTGGCCGCTGGGAAAGGAAAAGCTGCTTTCAGCGTATACCGCCATATCAGGGCGCGGGCGGGCAAAGACGTATTTCAGCAAGGTCACCGTCAGCTGATTGCCGATCAGGGACAGCCACAGTCCCGGCAGATAATGCAGCCGCCGCCGCAGCAGCAGGACGATGGATACAGTGGCCGCCAGGATGGTGACGGACAGCCAGGATCCAAGGGCGGTGGCCAGGGTGAAAAACCGCGTTAAATTTGGATCCCGGAAGGCGGATAACAGATTGGCGACCCGAACATCGACCGCGACGATCTGGCTCTGATTATAAAAATCCAGCGTCGAACCAGCATAGAGTATCAGAAAGTATACAAAGGCCGATGCCAGAATGGTGACGGGCAAACCGGTGAAGGCCTGGCGTGACAGGCGATCCGACAGAAAACTGAAAAGAATTGGATAACGAGCGACAAGGTCCTGGACATCGGGGTTGTCTTTGATGGCGTGCCCAACCGAGCGCAGCACAGATACGAAAAACGGCAAGGCGTTGCGCAACTTGATGGCGATAAACCACAGCATCGCGAGGGCCACAATAACTGCGATGGCAAACAGGCCGCCACGCGTCATCGTTGCGCTGAACAGATCAACGGTCGTTCCAAAGAAGTATCCGACGCTCAGCAGAGCAATTGCATAGGCAAATCCGCCGATCACGTTCCACACGAAAAAGCGGCGTCCGGACATGCCGGACAGGCCGGCGACCACCGGAACAATCGGTCTCAGGGGCCCAAAAAAATGGCCGAAAATGATGCTGGGCGCGCCATATCTGGCAAAGAAGCCTTGTCCGCGCTGAAGAACTGAAGGCGAGAACACGCGGCGGCCTTCTTGAAACAGATTGGTTCCCCGGGCTCCAATTCTGAAACTGAATTCCGCGCCAAGGGTCGTGCCTATGGCGACAAACCAGATCATGTCGCCGAAATCGTAGACGCCCTGCGCGACGAGCGCACCGCCAAGAACAACAACAACGGTGCCAGGTGCAAAAATGCTGGTCAAAACCAGTGCTTCACCAAAGGCAAGCAGACCGATTATCCAGTAGCCCCAAACCCCCAGAGACTGGATGGAAGGCAGAAGGTCGTTCACATATGTCTGCATCGTGTCCTGACCAGTGAGGGATTAGATCGCTTCATGGTTACATGGAATCATTTGACCGGTTTTGCTCGTTTGCCGGCGAGGCACATTTCGCGCCGTGGTCTTCATGACCACAAGTGGAGTGTAACGACGTCCGGCGGGCGTGCAAATCCGGCCTTCGGTGCTCCATATCAGCCCACCGGACAGCGTTAGCCAACTGGTACGATGCCCCGCCCCGAAACGTATTGGGCACTGCGTTGACTGTCTTGCCGATGAACTGATCTGGAGCAACAAATGGTTCCATGTAACCGTGAAACGATCTAGACACGCATTTGTCAAAG
>TARA_R110002049_G_scaffold57021_3_pt1 | contig 18990 bp, 11 predicted proteins | sample TARA_R110002049 | Tara Oceans TARA_R110002049 (sample SAMEA4396941) | marine metagenome | biome: Polar Biome; feature: [SRF] surface water layer (ENVO:00010504); material: water (ENVO:00002006), including particulate matter (ENVO:01000060) such as... | depth 5 m | reverse complement strand
CGATACATTTCCATTGTTATCAGTGACCGTTAAGGTTACGGTATTCGGGTTGGTAGCAATATCGGAACAACTAAAAGCTGTTTTATTTAGTGATAATGAAGCAATTCCCGAAGCATCATTTGAACCATTGTCTACCAATGCTGCCGTAGTTGAACCATTTCCTGTCGCATCCAACTGAACAATTACGTTTTGAGCTATTGCTGTAGGGTTCACTTCATCTCTAACTTCAATATTCATGGTATAAGAAGAAGCGCTAATCCCTCCTCGAGAATCAACTATCTTAAATGTAAAAGCTGCATACGGATATCCAAATACCCCGTTAGGAGATATAAAATTGAGTAATGATATGTCATTAATTACCGTACCGTCAAAAACATCGGAACCATTATACTCCAAGTCCCCTGCAGTTTCTGCCGTTTCAATCCGAATTCCTCCAAATGTATCACCATCGTTATCGTTAAAAGTAAAGTCATTACTGTCAAAAGAATAGGTTGCGCCACTTGCCATAGATACTTGAGCATTGGCACTTGTTGGTTTATCATTGCTTACAACTGATATTGTAAAAGTTTCTGAGTAAGAAGCTCCTATTAAATCTGTTGAACGAACTACTATATTGTAATCACCTGGGGTTAGAAGAGAAGAATTAGCAACTACCAGGGTATTACCGTTTACCGTAAAACGACCACCGCCATTATCCGTAAGGGAATAATCATGTCTATCATCAGGGTTGTCGCCATCAGTAGTTGTCAGTAAACCAATAATGGTGTTATCTGCGGCTCCCTCACTAATTGCGTCGTTGGATAACTCAATGTCGGTTGGGGTTTGGTTACTGTCGATAATACCGATGGTTACTGTTCTCACAGCTGATTCTGTTGAATTGGTATTCTGCACCAGTTTATATGTAAATTCATCGGTACCTTCATAGCCTATGTTTGGCGTATAGGTAAAACTGCCATCATTGGTATCCAATGACAAAATACCTTGACTTACATCTGAAACTTGAACAATGGTAAATTCATCAAGGTTTGCGTCATAATCATTTTTCAGAATCCCTTCAATCGCATTTACGGTAAGGGTTGTATTTGGTGACATTCCGTATGAATCGTCTTGAGCAGATGGTGGCACGGGATCATCTGAAGCCGGAGCATTTTGTATATTGCCAAAAGTAACCCCTCCTTGAGAATAGTTATAAAATCCAAATTTCCCTGCTGGAAACTGTGCTACACCGGCATCTGAAGCAGTTACATTAAATTTTTCTACTCCATTAACCCTTACCTTTATTCTATCTGCCGTGTAAAGTATTTCAATTTGATAGGTCACACCATGCGCCCATGGGTCATTATTAGGACCTTTAGCTATTAGAGTTCCCACTTCAGGAAAGGACATTGTTCCTGAAGTTTTTTTATACAATAAATGGGCGCCGCCACTACGCGCGTTCATATTGATTCCACCCATATCCCAAGACCAAATATAAGTATCGTTAACACCGTTAAAACCAAAAGCAAAACCAATATCATCATTATCTCCTGCACTTGCGTCAACTGTTATCGTTCCCTTAAAAACTTCGTTTAAGTAGCCTGATTCTGCACTTAACAGATAAACAGGCTGTCCGGTATTGTTCGATTGATAAGCTGTACGCCCTGTTCCATCAGGATATGTCCAATTACCGGGAGAACCCTCATTTACCTCTTCAAAGGTTCTTAGGTCAGCAAAAGTCAAGGATTGCAAGGTGTGCTTATAGCTTTCAATTTCTTCAGAAAAAGCGACAGACGATTCTATTTTTCCAGTCTTATATTCAAGATTCCAGTCTCCATTAAGCGAAGCGTGACCCGTAAGATTGGTTGATGCCATTACATCCATTCCGGTTAACGTAGCCATTAAATTCACTGTTTCTTTACCCTGCACTGTTTCCGCTAAAGAGCATCCATATAAAAACAAATCAGCATCAGCAGATACATGATTTTTCCATAAATTCAATTGTTTTTGAATCATGTTTAAATCGTCTTTCCAAAAATTATCAGACCCAAGATTAAGTTCGGCAGGTTTTGCATGACCGACTATATGAATCGATTTCAGCTCATCATATTTTTGAATTTCCCCAGTTATTTTCAGAATTCCGTCATAATTCTTGGGATCTAAAAAAATAATGGTTGAAGCTGGCAAATCGAGACTAGACTCTAAAATTTTATAATCAGGTAAGGATTGGTCGATAAATACCAAATGTTCTGTATTTGCGACACCGGGGCTTATTGAACTAATTTGCAGATTCACGTCACCATTATCAACGGAAAAGTTGTCTTCCAAAGTGATTGACAAATTCTGGCATAAGGCAAGTGAACCGCCATTATTATTTATAGTTGTCTCAGCAGTAGTTACCCGAGTATTTCCTCCCAACGTCGATGCTTCCATCGAAAGCAGCATCTCTTTTGCATGTATTTGAGGAAGGGTCAATAAGAGAATAGAGAAATAAAGAATTTTTTTCATGGTTGGAAGATTACAATTCAGCATGAAGTGTTGAACACATATGCGCTTCAAATTATTGTTTAATAAATTTTTCAAGCGCTAAGTTTATACTATTCCTAGTCTTTATCTTAAGAATGTTGTAATTACACTTAAATTTGTTGTAGAGATAAACATTTAAGTGGTTATGCTACGTAAATGTTGAAGTTTTATATCTTGTTTAAAGAAAAATAAACCTTGATACTTTAGAGAAAAACACGGATAAAACTCAGAAGTTGTATGCATATTGAAATAGGAGTCCGGTCTTTGCATGCAAACAATCGGCATTGTAATTATATTTGAGCCTATTCAAGCATATACGGCAGAAGAATTAACACCCCCTTTCACCGAGTCTCCCTCGTACCATACGCAAGATGGTTACCTTCTTCAATATTTTGAAGAAAAACAAGGATAACCCTAAAAAGGAAAAATATGACATTTTAGTAGCTCATAGTTTTCATATAGGGACTGTAATCGAGGACTTTCCGATATGTTGAAAGTCGGTTTATCTGCCCATAAAACGTCGTTGTTGGCCGTAGTGCAGTGCAAAGAGAGGGTTTAATGGCACTGAGCACTTGCTTGACTGTAGAGTTCACTGCTTCTTTAACAGTTCTTAGTCGATACCGCGGCTAACGAATGCCAAACCATTGGCAGCTACTATAATATTGACCGAAAGAAGCACTGAAGACAATACCGCGACTTTTTGAGCGAGTTCGAATGGGAAAGGTCAAATTCTTTAACAAGTCCCTCATAGATTGTATCGCCCTCAGGTGGTGTATAAATAGTTTTGTTGTTGCCTGTTATTCAAGTACCTGTAGTTTTTCGGATACTGGCGTTGTTTTATTTGATTGTCTGCACAAAGGAAACAAATGTGTTTGTGAAAGTGGTCTTTTGTCCAAGATGTTATAAACCTCCCATAAGGCTTATCGAAATCTCAAAACCTTCTTGATTTTTGCATCGGTCGTATTGGTTTTGGCCGTAAATGGCCGGTACAAATTATCGTGGGCGTAACTATATTTTCAATCTCGGAACTATCTTTTGCTTCCAGTAAGGTAGTTGCATTGACCAATATAGAATGATTGGGAATTTCATCGGCCATGCCCTTTAACTCGGCCAAAACTCTTGTACCAGCGATTGCCAGCCATTGAACCAATATAAAAAACTATTTATCTTTTTTTTTTGACACTCTCTAGTAATGATGAATTATTTTGAATATATCTTAGCCCTTGTGGCAAATATGGGATTTCAAAGCATCCAAATCCATCGGTCAGTTTATAGCGATATACTGGCAGAAGTCAATACGAAAATCACGTGCTTTGTGGCATGAGTATAATCGTCTAACCGATATTCAAGTCCGCTCATCAAGGTCAACTTTTTATTCGCCAAATATCCAAGTGAGACTGTAAATCGCTGTTCATAAACAGGTCTTTCGGTGTTGGCCAAACTTAAAAGGTTCTCCCATGATCCTGTAAAAAAGGACTCACCCACATCAAGGCGAGTGCCCTGAATCGGAAAATCGACGGCCAACCGATAGCGAAGACGATGAACAACAGGTTTGCCCGAAAATCGATGTTCCATACGAAAACGATGGCCCAGCCTAAAATTCATTGTAGTCGAAGTAAGGCTATATTGCTCTGTCAAACGCAACTCATCCCGTTCTTCCCCGAAAGGCGAACGGGTACGGTACATCAGGCCAAGGGCTACAGTCTGGTTGTCCAATAATTTAAATTCAGAAAAATGCGAAAAATCAAATTGTACAACATCGAACAAAAGTTCCTTCTCGTACATAAGGCTTCGCTTTTCAAGAGAAAATTTATGGGAATACAAGGGTGCTATATCATAGGAAATTTCAAACTCTGGCTCCCAATAGGAAAGAAACCTTTCTTGCGAAAAACCACAACTGGAGAAAAACAAGAGCAATATAAACACCTGTTTTCTAATACAAAATATGATCATAGGCCAACGAAATAAATTCCCGAATATTTAAAAGTTCTCCATTATAGTTAAAGGTTACTTCATAATCTTTGAATCCTTCTTTTTTGCGACCTGCCACAACGATTTCATAATTCACATCTGGATTTTCATGATTTTGAAAGGCCTTATTGAAAACCTCTTCGTTACTGTTAAAGGCTTCTCTTGGATATTGCCTTTGTATTTTAACAATGCGGTAGCGAGTGAACTCTGAATCGAAATATTGCTCCACACCTTTTAAGGTGAGTGAAGGCACCTCGTGTTTCTTGATAACGGTCTCAACATCCTCAAGATTTCCTATGGAATCGAACTCAATACTATGCCTGTTTCCTTCTATATTCAACTTGGTTTCAAAACTTACGTTATTATTATCCACCTCTTGAAAATACCGTATACGTCTCGCATCTTTTATATACTCCTTCAATTCTTGAATAGCTTTCTCAGGAAAATCCCCAATTTTTATGCGATATTCCTTTTCATTTTTAACCTGAGCACTACAGCATAAAGCGGTCAGGATAAATAACATTGGAAATGTACACTTTCTAAACATCGGTTTTTTTTTAAAATTAATCATTTGATTTTCGGTTGCCCACACGCTTATCTACCAGGCCGAAGACGATATTGATACATACGACCAGTCCCGTGAACAACGCTAAATCGGTTATCAGGTAAAAGGCCGCTATACAACCGGCAGCCGCACTGCACCATACGGTGGCCGCCGTGGTAAGCCCGTGAATGGTATCATTCTTTTTGAGGATAACGCCACCGCCTAAAAACCCTATGCCTATAATAACTTGGCTTAGCACTCGGGTTTTGTCCACAAACTCGTCACCAAAAAATTTTATTGATAATAAGATAAATACGCAGGCACCTAACGATACCAACATATTAGTTTTCAACCCCGCATCCTTGCCCTTAAATTCCCTTTCCAATCCTATTAATAATCCGGACAATGCCGATAGCAGTATTTTAAACAGAAAATCGGGATTAAAGCTCCAATCTGGAGCATTACCGATTACCTCCGCTTGTTGAATTAGGAGGACGCTCAAAATATCAAAAAGTTGAAGTGAACCCATTCTTAATATTCTTAACTATCGCTAAAGTCTGATACCTGTAAACCAGATTCTAAATTATCGATTAACCAAAATCAACTTTGCTCTGATTAAAATTTTTTGTGCCGTTTTTAATCGAAGATTTAATGTTGACCTAGTTACAACGAAAAAGAAAATCAATGAGGAACATTACATATCCTAACTTTTATAAAGGGGCCATAAACATAACATCGAAAGTACACTTGCTTCAAGTTTAATTATTTGCCTTCGCAGATTCTCTTTGATGCATCGTTCTGCAGTATAGTAGTTCTTCATCGTACCGTTACGAAGAACAGTGAGCATAGTAATATCGTGATAGATTATCAAATCGAGTAATGTCTTGCCTTATTCATCTTTTCCTAAATACCGAGCCTTTATTCCAGCAGAAGTTATGTCGATTTCCTCTTGTAAGATTTGGCGGTGTGCCTCGTGTAATCCCGTAAAAACTTGATCTATATTCTTATTTCAGGAGATGACACACATGGAAAATCCCTTGCCTCTTTTTCGTCTTAGTCCGAAAGGGAAACCGGCAATTCCCGATTTAGATTGAATTCGGCTCTTTTGCCGTCTACAGCAACGCGAGCATAGCGCCTGATCCTTCCGACTTCCAAATTGAGTTTTCGAGTGACGAATACAACTGATAATCTACTGTTTTTCCAACATATTACATAGCTTTAAATTAGTAAATGAAATGGTAAAAACACAAGGTTAAATACCTACCAAAGCTACTTCAAAGTACAAAAAATACGGTGGTGGGCAATTCCCGATTTTGACACCAGAACGGTATTTTTATGAAGTTTCTTTTGACCCCTAAAAACAAAAACGTTGCAAATCAGATGATTTGCAACGTTATGTAACTAGATAAAACTAGTTAAGTCGGGGTGGCAGAGTTAAAACCATCACCATATACCCTTACAGACCAGTACTTTATATCTTAATTTTTAAAACAGGACATCATTTAAGACATCAAGGAGAGCGTTTTGCGCTTTCAAGTTAACAACAATAATGAAATGATTCCAGATACTATCATTCTGGAGATAGCTGAGTTCGGTTTTTCATAGGATATTGAAAACTACTCTGTCTTCGTAGTATTCAAAACTAGGTTTTTACAATTTTCAAGATTACCTCTTTTTGAACAACATAAGGATGTCAGAGATGCCCGAATTAAATACAATTGTTGTCTTAAAGAAATTGTCCAGCTTTATGATATTGACGAAAAACTGACAAGTCATGTCTCGCTTCTCCCATGGCAACTAATCTTATACTTAACGATGTTCCCATATATCTTTGAGTAAATTGCTTGGTCATGGTGACCTTCAAACTAAAAAAATCTATAACAAAGATTTTCCGACCCATATCATGGATGACTATCAAGAACGGTTAGAAATGTAATTACAGAATAAGAATGTATTTTTGTAAGAAATAAAATTATGTTATTATAAGATTTTGTTTCAATATCTAAAAAACCTATCTTTAGTAGTCTAATAACCAAACAAATAGACTATGAAAACTCTACTAGCCATTGCGTTAATTCTGTGTTCTTTTTGTTTAAAAGCCCAAAAAACAGTTGTCTCCTTTTCAGTCCCTGACCAGGAATTTGAATATTCAAAAGAAACGACTGAAATCAAGATTAAACTTTCTATCGAAAATCTTGGGGATCAGTATGATTCTGATAAAGACATCAATTTGCAGGTTTTTAGTTCTTTAGAAAAACCAGGGATATTTAATGAGCCAACTCAAAGTAGCGGAAAAGATATTATTATCATCCCTGCCTCCATAGATGATAGCTATAGTTTTACTATTCCTCTAATAATTGATAAGGCCATAGACAATCAATCGGTAAGACTTACTTTGAAAAAGAAAGGGTTAAATACGGCTTTCATTATTGGACGAGAAACTCATTCAATAGTCTTCAGGAAAAAGAAGGAAAAACCCAAAGGTAAAGTTAGTATCATCAGCACCAGTGAAAGTATTGATTTTGATTTGTCGAAGGATGAAGCAATTGAACTTCCCTTTAAAATTGTATCCACGGGATACGTTCCAATAGAAAAGGATTCGGTTACATTGTCAATCAAAATTAAGGACATTGAAACTTATAATGAGAAAATAAAAGATTTTAAAGTTGTCGGAATAGAAATGGCTGAAAAGATTATTTTGAGAGAGAAGGATGATAAAAAGCTCTTTCGCGAGTTTACCGGCAAGCTTAAAGAAGCTGAAAAAATCACAATTGAGATAAAAAAATTGAATGAAAAATCAGAAAACGAGATAAAATTAGACGATAAGAAAAAATCAATTTCCTATTCCCTTAATAAGAAAAATTCAGATAGTAACCAATATAGTTTCTACTTAGGAACAAATTTTGATTTGCAAGAGCAATTTGAGGCTACCAGCTTCTATTCTGAAATTGATGCGTGGTTGCCAAATTTAATAAATGACAAATGGGGTGTTCGTGCAGGTTTATATAAGAATAATAATTCACGCTCTCTTGATGAGTCCTCCAGAATAGAATCTACAAGACAAATAATAAGTCAAACAACCGATTCAATCACATTTCAGACAACAAGGGTTCAATCTATACCAAATGTAAAAATTGAAAATTTTGGTTTATATCTTGAAGTATTATTCAAGCTAATTGATGAAAAAAACTTCACAGGACATTTAGCAGGGCATTTTGAGGCCATAGAAAGAAACGAAGATTGGACTTATGAAAATGATGACTTAATAGCATTTCAGTCATCAACCATTTCTTTAGACTCTTTGGAAAGAGATAGACGGTTACTTTCAGAGCTATCAAGGTCGCGGAATTTTTCCCGAAGGTATTTTGATTCCTACTATGGCGTAGGGTTTCCCATGAATTACCGAAACACAAAAAATAATTTTACGATTTTTTTAAATCCAGTTTTTGGATTTGGGGATCCTGGTCTTTTTTTTACACCAGTCGATGATAGAAAGCTCAAGGGGTACGGCATTTTCCAGTTTTCACTTATAGAGGAAAGTTTTGGCGTAAAATTAAGTGGGGAAATTCGAAAATACTTTGATGAATTCCATCAGTCCATTGTGAGTGTTAATATTTCAAAAAGAATTAACTTGGAAAAAATCTTTGATTCCAGTAGCGACGATTAAACCTAGGCAAGTTGTCTTTCTTCAAGAAGATGCCTTTTATGCCCTCTTCAATGTTATCGAACACGTCGATAATAAATTAAAGGAAAGCTCGTCGAATGGATTAATGGAGATGAAGCCATGTCTCTGCTTAAAATCAGTTCTTTAAGCTCCCCTAAAAACCGAACTGTTTAAAGGGAGGAGGTCACGATTTCAATAAAGAAATTTCTGTGAAGCAAAATATAAAAATGTTGTACCTATGTTGTACCCGTGAAAAAACAAAAGGCCCCTCAATCTCTTGAAAGGCCTATGTTTACTTGGTCGGGGTGGCAGAACTAACCCTCCACACCTCAATACCTTTATTATCAAACAATTACAGGTTTTTTAAAATATCAGGTAACCGAATAGGTAACTTTTGCCTCGAAATCATTCGTATAACTAAAGGTACTTTAATAAATGGATACAAAACATAACAATCTATATTATTTATTCCTCAACCGATAAGATTCAGTTTATTGGTCTTGCATATTATAAAAGTGAATTATAGGACAAAGAATTTATTTATAAACCATAAATAGCCTCGTAGATAAATAGAAATGGATATTTTAATTATCAGAACTATTTAATTAAAACTGTCCATTTCCAGCTATAAAATAAAGCCATGTGATATTTTATATGACTACAACTTAAATTAACGCTAGGGTAATTGAAAAAAGGTAATTAAAGACATGGAAATTGTGCCATTCATTCCGAAAACAAAAAGGGGTTTTGCGCCAACGATTCCGTTGTGCAAGATTGTCATTTCCATTCTCTATAATCTCAAAGCGGGGTTCGATGTCATCAGTTGCCGGTAAAGGCATTTTTTTTAGAGGTATACCTGACCTGGTAATTGGCCTGTTACCACTATAGGAAATGGTGCAAAACCGATATATGGAAGGACTATTGGGTCTACTACATGAACACCACCAAATATTACGAATTTTTTTCGAAATCATTAAAAAACCGACCCACAGCATCAGCAAAAGCAGTGGCCTGGGCTTGGAAAGCAGAATTACCAAAGGGAAAAAAGAGGTTTCCAATCGTAGGGCGGATATATTCTTTCGATTTAGACCCGGAGAGTTCGTAGCCTTTGCAAATGGGAAAGATCGTAAGCTGCGGTTTACTTTGCAACATATAGTACGGACGAGGCCTAATAGTAGGGTCATCAATACCGATTAGGAAGTAAAGCTTGCTTATGAAAGGTGCTAATCGGAAATCAGGAGGCTGTTGTAATGGTTCGTTAAGGTCCTGTCACTTAGATCTAGTGTTCTCAAATTTAATTTGCGCTATTAAATCCTTAAAATATGTTGGGCTCCAAATAGTTAAAACATCATCATTTGGAATAAACCGAACTACATCCGCTTTAATACTGCTAAAGGAAACGGATTTAATCTTGGCAGCCAATAACTCGATAATCTGTTCATCGGTAATATTAGTATCTTGCCAATCGTTTGTGTCTATTGCCCTAGTTAGAAAATGATGTACATCCAATGGGATTCCTTTTTTGATATACCATTCTAGGTCATACCAATCGCTACCTTTGACCCTATTTAGCCACTTTCTAAAAAGCAACGCATGCATTTTACCTGCAAATAAACTTGATCTGGTAAAACATTTCACGTAAAATGAAAATGGACGGAGCAATAACTTTTCTTCAGTGCTGAAATTCAAAGGAGGCTGTCGATCAACTTCTATTTTTATTTTCAGGGCCTTGTTAGAACGTACACCTGTTTCTTTGATGCTGTCGACGAGTACAATTCCTTTTTCACCTATGTAATAAAGCAGGTACATAATCGGAATAAATCCGATTATGTGCTTAAATTATAGCATTTCTATTGAGGTAAACCGAGGTTATTAAGAATACTTTAATGTTGCCCACCGTGATTGAATATAGCATTAAAAGCGATGAAAGGTTATTATTAGACACCAACCATCTGAAAAAACTCACTTAACTTTAGATTTTTAGCTTCACAGATTTTGTTTAGAGTTTCAACAGGAATTCTATATCCATTTTTACTCTTTATTTTTCTAACGGTACTTTCATCAATATTGTGATTATTTGCGAAAGAACTATGGGATTGACCTTCATTTAACCATGGAAATAACCACTCTCTAGTGATAAAATTGCAAATTTCCATATTAATTTCAGACATACTTGTAAAGAAAAGAGCTAGATGATAAAATTTCTCGGTCGAACAACCGTATTTTTAATAATTGTGTAAATATTTTGTAGCCTTTCCCAACAATGTAAAAAATTAATCATGAATGGTTTATAGAGAAAGTCAAACTCATTTTTTACTAGAAAATTAAAATTTATTATTAATATTCAAATTAGGATTAATTTCTTCCAATCTTTTATAAAATTGCGATAGAGAAATTTTAAAATATTTACATAATTCAAAAATTGTGCTTGAAGAAGGATCATTTCGTGTAGTTTCTATTCTACCTATGTGTATCCCTGTATCATCTTTAACATTTTGTTGTGTCAAACCTTCTATTGCTCTAAGTTCTTTCAAAACTATTGAAATACTAGTAAGAAGTTCTTTATCGTTTATATTTTTCATACAAGACGCAAAATGAATCAGAAAAAAAACTACTAACAATCACATAAATGTGATTATTTTTTATATCTTAGATTAATCCAACTAATAAAAGTTGGTATTTTTGCGATTCTTCGTATAGAAAATATTTGAAGTCATCGCTTGGAATCTCCGATAGAAAACTGGTAATTTTTGCAGGGAGATGATAAGTAGATTGGCTCACGACCCGGGCGTGAGCTCTCTTATCTCTGCACGGTATACCAGTACCTCTATCAGATAAGTTGAGTTTCACGCCCAACTTTTTCTTAGCGTTTCTTCTTTAGTTTTTCATGAATGTGTCGCCAAACCATCTGGGCATTATGGCAAACCAATTATTTGGAATCTTAAAAGAAACGAGAAAGCTACTACGCATTCCAACCTATGACACCAAGTATAGCTCGTTTGATCGCTTGTTCCAGAAAAAACCAAAAAACCCGGTCTAATTTTTACTTGGCTGTAGTTTTGGGCTTACGATTCATCTTTTCCGGTTAACGAAACCCCCTTTACCCAAAGCTGATCAAAAAAATAGTATGGCATCCGGCCATACATCGCAATTCTAGCCACCCACTTTAAAAAAAATCCAGCATCCAACCCTATAAGGTACTTGGACAGGGCAATCCTTGCTTTACATCAACGCATCAGGCTTAGACGTAATTCAATGGTAGGTTTCCTTGGAAAAATCAACCCTTCAATATCCCATTAAAGGCTGTTGACGGAACTTAAATCGATTGTATAACTCAACTATCTAAATTATGAAAAAAATACCAATTATAAAGAATGGCTTCTTAACCTTCCTTACCGCATACTTGCTCTTATCCCCTTTTCTTAGCTTAAAAATGAAGGCGAAAACCCCTACCGAAAAGGAAGCCTATAACGAGACCTATTACTTGCAGTCCACCATTTCAGGAACCGTTTCCGATACCAACGGACTGCCCATCGCAGGAGTAACCATCCAAATTGAAGGAACGAATGCTGGAACAATATCTGAATTTGATGGCTCTTACAGTATCCTAGTAAACCTTGATGGTCTTCTAAACTTTTCGGCCATCGGCTTTAAGACCGAGTCCGTTTCCATAAATGGTCGACAGGAAATCAATGTTATCATGGAGGAAGATGTTACCCAATTGGATGAAGTGGTCCTCAATGCAGGGTATTATACCGTGACCGAGAAAGAACGTACGGGGAGTATTGGCAAAGTAGGTGCCGAGGCAATGGAAAAGCAGCCGGTTTCAAACCCATTGGCAGCATTGCAAGGGCGTTTGTCGGGGGTAGAAATCACACAGACCTCTGGAATCTCGGGAGCAGGTTTCGATATCAAAATCAGAGGTAGGAACAGTATACGGACACAGGGAAACGATCCGCTTTATGTGATAGATGGAGTTCCCTATGCTTCTTCCAGTTTGGGGGAGGTAGCTGCATCCGGAATCTTGCCCGGGCTCGGTTTTAGTCCATTGAATACCATAAACCCAATGGATATTGAGCGTATAGAAATCTTAAAGGATGCCGATGCCACAGCAATATATGGTTCAAGAGGTGCTAACGGTGTTGTTTTGATCACCACAAAAAGAGGGAACATGGAAGGGACAGAATTCAACCTTAACGTCCAATCAGGTTTAGGTACGGTATCCAGAACTATGGATTTGCTCAGTACAGCGGAATACTTGACCATGAGAAGGGAAGCCTTTTCCAATGATGGAACCGAACCCCTACCCTTCAATGCTTACGATGTAAATGGTACCTGGGATCTTGACCGACAAACAAATTGGCAAAAAGTACTTTTCGGTAAAACCTCTTATTTGAATAATTTCCAAGGATCGCTTTCTGGAGGTAATGGTCTGACCCGGTTTTTGGTAAGCGGTAATTTTCATAGGCAGACGAGTGTTTTTCCAGGGGATTTCAACAACAAAAAAATATCGGGACTGGCCAATATTGGGCATACCTCCCAAGATAAAAAATTGACCGTGCAGTTTTCTACTAATTTTACGTGGAACGAGAATGACCTTCCATCGGACGATATTACATTTTCGGCACTCAGCTTGGCGCCCAATGCACCGAGATTGTACAACGAAGACGGAACCCTCAACTGGGAAAACTCGACGTGGCGGAATCCATTGTACAGATTACAGGGAATATATCGTACAAATGCTTCAACACTTATCACTAACGGTTTTTTTGACTATACCTTACTTCAACATCTACAATTAAAACTTAACCTTGGCTATACGGAGAGCCATTTAAGGGAAGTCAAGACTATTCCCTCAACGATTTACGATCCCGCCTTTGGAATTGGCAGTGCATCTTCCGCTGCCATCTATAACACAGGGTCTAGGACCTCTTGGATATTGGAACCTCAATTAAATTATAGCATCGAAATTGGAAAAACCAGCATAGAAACATTGGCAGGACTTTCCTACCAAAATCAGAACACTGGTCGATTCTCACAATTAGGATTTGGTTTTGCCAATAACAATTTCATAGAAAGCGTCTCTGCTGCCTCGAATACCTTTGCCTTAACGGATAGTGACAATCAGTATCGTTATCAAGCCATTTTTGGACGCGTCAATATCAATCATTGGGGTAAATATATCTTAAATGTAACAGGAAGAAGGGATGGATCCAGCCGATTTGGGCCGAATAGGCGATTCTCTAATTTCGGAGCCATTGGAGCTGCATGGAATTTTTCGGAGGAAGATTTCATTAAAAATTCAAATACTTGGTTGAATTATGGAAAACTAAGGGGAAGTTATGGTACCTCGGGCAACGACCAAATAGGCGACTATCAATATCTGGACACTTATTCTTTTGGAGGAGTACACTATCAAAATGTAGTCGGGATATTTCCGACGCGATTGTTCAATCCGGATTTCAGTTGGGAATCGAACAAAAAACTGGAACTGGCATTGGAACTTGGACTCTTTATGGACCGTGTGCATATCAACGGTAATTATTATCAAAACCGATCCTCCAACCAATTGGTGGGTATACCCATACCCAGTACTACAGGTTTTAATTCAGTTAATGCGAACCTAAATGCTACCGTAGAGAACAAGGGTTGGGAAATTGGGCTGAATACCATAAATATCAAGACCCAAAATTTCGTTTGGGAAACTTCCGTTAATCTCACCATTCCCAAGAACCGACTGGTTTCTTTTCCCGATATAGAAGGTTCTACTTATTCGAATTCCTTGGTGGTCGGCGAACCGGTGAACATCGCCAAAGTATACCAATTGAACAGGGTAGATCCCACATCCGGATTATATGAATTCGAGGACTTCAACAATGATGGTATTATATCCCCTGAAGATGATCAGCAGGTAGTCAAGAGTCTTGATCCCAACTATTTTGGAGGTTTCAATAATAGGTTCATCTTAGGAAGATTTGAAATGGATGTGCTTTTTCAGTTTAGCAAACAGCTAGGGCGTAACTACTGGTCTACGGGAGGAATAATACCCGGAGGACTATCGAACCAACCGACCGACGTTCTCCAAAGATGGTCCGCAGAGGGTGATCAAAGTAATATACAGCGGTTTACGACCGGACAGTCCTTCGATGAAAATCAAGCTTTTCAACAGTACACACAAAGTGACACTTCGATTTCGGATGCCTCCTTTTTACGTTTAAAAACACTTTCGATGACCTATGGACTTATGCAGAAAGATACCCACGGCTATGACTGCCAACTTTTTTTACAAGGTCAAAACCTATTGACCTTTACCCATTACCTAGGGCTGGACCCGGAAACAAGAAACAGTGCCACCGTGCCTCCACTGCGTATCATCAGCTTGGGAACGCGATTAACCTTTTAAAAAAATAACATGAAAAATAAAACTTTATATCCTAAGAATTTAAGACAACCTAAACGACTACTTTTTTTAGGCCTAATTGTATTGATGTGTATGCTCGCCTGTGAGGATTTTGTGGATATAGAACCACCTACCAATCAGTTGACCGGGCAATTGGTGTTCGAGGATGCAGCAACGGTCGATGCGGCATTTGCACATATTTATGGGCAATTACGTGATCAAGCATTTACGACGGGAAGTATTTCCGGAATATCGTACTTAATGGGCCATTACACGGATGAACTTGAACTGTTCAGCAATGATCTGCCAAGTGTTCAAGGATTTACAAATAGTCGCGTTCCGGCCTCGGACAGTTCGGTCGCACTTTTATGGAATACGGCGTTTGAATTGATCTATGCCACGAACAGTATTATTGAAGGAGTCGAAAAATCTAACGTACTATTGGATCAAGATAAGAACCGATTTCTTGGGGAAGCTTATTTTCTACGGGCTTATATCCATTTTAACTTGACCAATTTATTTGGGAATATCCCCTATATTGTGACAACGGACTACAGAATCAATAGCGAGACAGCTCGATTGGAAAAATTGGAGGTGTTCCCATTGATCGAGAGCGATTTGCTTCAGGCCAAGGCCCTACTTTCAAATGCTGAGGGGACCATTGGCTCTTACCGCCCCGACCATTCCGTTAATAGCGCATTTTTGGCACGGGTGTACTTATATCAAGAGCAGTGGTCAAAAACTATAAGTGAAGCCACGGAGGTGCTGGACGGTGGCCCCTACTCCTTAACGGACAATCTTGACATCGTGTTCAAAAAAGACTGTCCCGAAACATTATGGCAATTGGATTCAGGCGTTCCCGGAAACAATACCGAGGAGGCTTCCACCTTTGTATTCACTAGTGGGCCACCACCCAATTCAACCCTATCAACCCAATTAAGTAATGGATTCGAGGCTGGCGATGCACGGTTTATGGCTTGGGTCGGAACAGTTTCGGACGGGGACAACACGTGGTACTTCCCAAATAAATATCAACGTAATATGCCTACGGCGGATACGGAAGAAAATTCCATTTTAATTCGTTTACCGGAACTGTATTTGATTGCAGCGGAAGCGCATGCCCATTTAGGAAATATAGAACTGTCCTTGGACTATATTAATGCAATAAGGAACAGGGGCGCATTGCCATCTATCTCAACAAGCGATCCGAATGAATTATTGGATGCCATTTTTCAAGAACGAAAAGCCGAATTCTTTACGGAACAGGGACATCGCTTCTTTGATTTAAAACGAACTGGAAGGGCCACACCAATTTTATCACCTATCAAACCGGATTGGAAAAGTAGTTCACTGGTTCTTCCAATTCCACAGTCAGAGTTATTGTTAAACCCTAATCTCGGACCTCAGAATGAAGGGTATTGATTTATTTTTTTTGGTTAGCTCCATTGTTCGAGAAAAGTCTGGTAGACGTTGTTCGAGATTAGTTCCCCTCCTATGTCTAACCATTCTTTTCTTAACGGTCTGCCCGCTAAATGGGCAGACCAACAATGGTATAGGAGCATATCTGGAAAATGATAAGCTCTATTTGGAACTTGATAAAAGCATCATTGACAAACCCATATTATTCGTACGGCACCATATGGATCAGTTACATGTTAAATGGTCCCATATCGGAAACCAAGTGGTACTCTCACAACAAATGGAAAAATCAGTCATGGGTGAGTTGATACCAATAGATGGCGATTATACCATAGAAGAACGTGTTCTCGGAAAATTTCCTTTAATCACTGAAAAAAGTAAGGATGATCAACTGGTAATCGATGCTACGAACCTGTTCCTGAATTTGGAAATCAAATGGTTCCGATTTTATTCACAAGAAACCATACTGCGAGATATTTCATTTGTCAAAAGTGTCGAATTTATGGACGGGGAGACCATTATTAGGACGAGTCAGACCCTTATATCCGGGGATAGCCCAAGGTCCATTTCCGTCGATTATAGTTTTTATACTCTGCCGGATCCAATGCGAGGCAGATTGTTCGACCATAGAATGGGATTCATGTTGGACGTTAACTGGAGCAACCGAAGAAATGGAAATTATAAAGCGACTATTGCAAGGTGGCGGCTGGAAAAAAAATACCCAGAGCAAAAAATAAGCGAACCAATCAAGCCCATTATATTTTATTTCGATCCCGCCATACCGGACAAGTGGAAAAGGTACCTTAGGGCAGGGATAATGGAATGGTCACCAGCTTTTGAAGCTGCCGGGTTCAAAAATGCCATTGAAGTTAAAGAACTACCTGATTCCATAGCGAGTGAGAACAGTGTTAACTATTCTCTGATTCGGTGGGCTAATTATTCAGGAATCAGGGGCGCGGAGAAGGAATCAGGCTCTTCAGTCCGCCTTGTTACCGATCAACGGTCCGGGGAAATTCTTAAGGCTGATATATTGATAAGTAGCTCTTTGCAAAGTCTTAGCGACGAATATTTGGTGCGCTGTGCACCCATGGACCTTAGAACGTTGCACTATCCATTTTCAGATGAGCTTGTGGGAGGCCTGATTCAGTCCGTTACCGCACACGAGGCAGGCCATGCCTTTGGTATTATGGATGCAAATTTTGGGGAATATGGGTATCCGGTCGATAAAATGGGGGATGTCGATTGGCTCAGGGAAATGGGGCATACACCAAGCGTAATGACCTATGCACGTCATAATTATATTGCACAGCCGGAAGACCATGTTCCGCCTTCGCTTCTTGTCCAGAAAGTTGGACCTATGGATATGCACCATATAAAATGGGGCTATACCATGTTACTCGGCGCAAGACATCTTAATGATGAACTCCCCTTCTTGGATGCCATGATTAGGGAGAAGGACTCCATTCCTTGGTTCCGTTTTAATTCGGACAACTATGGAAAAATCGGTCCAGGAAACACCAATGAAGTTGTTGATAACAACAATCCAATCAAGAGTACAGAATTGGGTCTTAAGAATATAAAAAGGGTCTTGGAGTTATTACCTGCGTTGAATAGCGACAAGCGTGATGATGACCTATTGGATAGGCTATATGAAAAGACTTTGGAACTATGGCTCGATGAAATGAGGCACGTCACATCCTTAATCGGGGGAATTACCATTTATAATAAGGCCGGATTTCAACAGGGAGATGTTTTTGAACCTACGCCCATCGATGAACAAAGAAGGGCGTTGAAATTTTTGATTGAAAATGCTTTTTTAGTACCGGATTGGCTGAGTAGCCCAAGTTTTGTGAATAGACTTACCTATTCCACAGGCTCGGATATACTCATGACCCATCAAATCAATTTATTATCGGATGTGTTGAACGTGCAAAGAATGCGAAGGCTGGAATTTATGGAAAAGCGACCGGAATATCGGAATTTTATAGCACCACTCCTAGCGGAACTACAAGCTGGCCTTTTTCAGGAATTACATGAAAAGGAAATACAAATATCAAAACGTCGACAAGAGTTGCAGTTGGAATATATCACGTTATTGATAAATCATTTAAAATCGGAGACAAATTATGATACTATGAAAGTGCTACAATTGGGACGTAGCACAAGCCAGTATCTCAAAAGTACCTATACCGAAAATTTGCAGGGCCTTGAAAAACAAATTCAATCTGCGCTAAAGAAAATCGAAGGTGGTAATAACAAAGAACATTTAAAAATATGTCTAAGGAAAATCGATTCTAATTTATAGCGGATTGTACAAAAAGTAAAAAGGGAGTCAAATGACTCCCTTTTTTTGATTGGACCTTTATGGTCTTTTCAATTGTATCAGGCAATTGGTGCCTGCTTGAAATACGGTCTGTCCATTATATTGGCATACCTTTCGTCCTGATGTATCACATCCAGATACTGAAATTGGTTCACATGGATTAGAAG
>TARA_R110002049_G_scaffold281369_1_pt1 | contig 19014 bp, 17 predicted proteins | sample TARA_R110002049 | Tara Oceans TARA_R110002049 (sample SAMEA4396941) | marine metagenome | biome: Polar Biome; feature: [SRF] surface water layer (ENVO:00010504); material: water (ENVO:00002006), including particulate matter (ENVO:01000060) such as... | depth 5 m | reverse complement strand
TTTTGATACAAAGTTATTTTGCAAAGAACTAGAAAAAGCAGTGACAAGACTATTACCATTTGAAATAGAAGAACTAAAACTCTGGTTAAAACAATTCATTTTTGACAAGCCAGAACTACAACAAAGCTTACTTTATTTAAAAGCTTAGATACTAACCACCTCCAAAAGGTGGTTTTTTTATGGCCTCTTGGGTACCCAAGAAACCATAAAATTATAATTGTGTTGACCTGAAAACAACTTTTTAGGTTAATTCAGCCGTATATAAATGCGGACCCCCAAATTTATAAATATGAAATATTTAACCTACGTATTTGTCCTATTCCTTTTTAGCTGTGGGAAGGATGAGGATACCTTACCCGTAATTGCCAATGAACTTCTCGGAAAATGGCAATTGGAATCTACTAAAATAAGTCCTGGGGATATTGTTGAAAATTGGACAATGGTTACCAATGGACCTATTTTTGAATTTAAGGCCAATGGTTCTTATACCCATAACGAAAAGGCCTGTGGAGGCATTGTCAATGGAATTTTCAGTACCAGTGCCCAAATTTTAAACTTGAGATATCACTGTGAAAACAATTCTATCGAGACCAATTTCAATATGAATTTCTCGGAAGGAAAGCTTATCCTATCCAACGTCGGCTGTATTGAGGAATGTTCCTATAAATATCGAAAACTGGAATAATTATTTGTTTAACGGACTAATAATTTTGACATCCTGGAAAGCTATAGCACCTCTTACCACACTGGCAATAACATCGTACAATGCTTCGGTAATCTGTATTTTAAGCTCACTTTTATGATAAATAAGACTAACTTCCCTTGCAGGTGATGGATTTTTAAAGAATTTAAGGTTCTGCTTCTTTTTGTCATCGAGTTCTATAGTATTAAGGAAGGGCAGGAGCGTCATACCCAAACCTTCGTTGGACAGGTTGATCAATGTTTCAAAACTACCACTTTGCAATTGGAAGTGTTCATCCTGATGATTTTTGGAAGTATTGCACAAATTAATGACCCCTTCCCTAAAACAATGTCCGTCCCTCAAGAGCAATACATCTGAAATTTCGAGATCTTCCGGAGTTAATTCAACTGTCTTTCCCAATCTATGGTTAGGTGGCACATACCCAACAAAAGGTTCATAATATAATGGGCGTTCCTTTATATATTCTATTTCCAAAGGGGTAGCGGCAATGGCGGCATCAATATGGCCATCTTGTAAATTACGGATTAGATTTTCCGTATTTTGTTCCTTTATGATCAAGTTTACTTTAGGATATTTCTTTATAAAGGTCCTTAGGAACATGGGTAATAAGGTGGGCATAATGGTGGGAATGATACCCAAGGTAAACTCACCACCTATAAATCCTTTTTCTTGGTCCACTATATCTTTGATACGGTTGGCCTCATTGACAATATTCTTGGCTTGTGCCACAATTTTGGCACCCACTTCTGTTATGGTAATGGGTTTTTTACTTCTGTCGAAGATCAATATGTCCAATTCATCCTCCAATTTTTGTACTTGCATACTGAGGGTAGGTTGGGTAACGAAGCTTTTTTCGGCCGCCAGTGTAAAATTTTGGTATTCGGCAACGGCTAGCACATATTGCAATTGTGTAATGGTCATGAAGTTTTCTTTAAAAGGATAAAATTATGAAAACTATAAACAAAACCTAGGCTGTTTGTCCCTTACTTATTAAATCTTTTTGAATTGCCGAAATTCCCATTGAAGGTTAATGGGTATGTCCTTTAGAATTAACTCTTAATCCAAAATTATATTTTCAGCTTCAATCTTTTTATCATTGATAAAATCGTACAGTGTTAGTTTTCTCAAGGTATAATAATCGGTCCAAAAATTTTCCAAAGAATTTAGGTAATCAATTTCGGCCTTGTCCTTTTCTTGTTGTGCCAGATTTAAATCGGTAATGGTAATTTTCCCCAATACATATCTCTCCTTGGTAATTTGATAGCGTTTAATGGCAATCTCTTTGGCCTTTTCCGAAGTAGAAAGAAAATCGCGCTTACTGGACCAATTTAATATATGCAGGTAAATTTCTTGTTCAAAAGCCTGTTGTTCTTGTTTAATGTTCGTTTCTACCAAACCTAAATCGGCCTCACCCATTTTTCTTTCCGATTTGGACACGCCCCAATCAAAAATGGGAATACCCAATCTTAAAGAAACCCGTTGTTGCCTATCATAATCCTGAAACAGGGCATCATAATCCTCGGCGCGTTTATTTAATCCAAAATTGGCATTAACATTAATTTCCAACCTATTGTTACCTTTTATTTGAGCAAGGTTTCTTTCCGCTTCCAAACGTCTCCTTCTAAATTCTATAACAGACTTTCTATTGTTGGTAGCTTCATCCAGAGCGGTTTGTACACTCACCTCAAAATCTACCAATTTCTCGGGAATGAACAATTCTATGTCCTCGGTTTTCAGTTCCAAATAACGGGCTAGGTTTTGTGAAGTCCTTTTTAGTAGGATCGTATTTGTTGTAACTTCATTTTTCGAATTTAGATGTCCTAGTTCCATCTGCAATAGCTCATTTTCAGCAATCTTTCCAATTTCGAACCTACCTTTCGCTATTTGCAACAGGGTGTCTTGGGTGGCCAAATTTTTCTTCGAATTTTTTAATCTCATTTGTGCGGTCAATAAGCCAAAATACCGCTGGCAACTACTTAGGGAAATATCCTCCATCCGCTCTATAAATTCGCGCTTGGATTCCTCAAATTTTAAAGGTTCTATTTGCCTGTCCCACTTATACGGATTAAAGAACAAGGAATTTTGATAGTAATTTACGGAAAATGGAGTGAGGGAGTAATTGCTGTTTTCATCTGCACCAAAGCGATCAATTCTTTGGATTTGGGAATTAAGGGAAAGGTTACCTCCAGTAAAAGCAACCCGCTGGTCTATGGACAAAGTCCCATCTACCCTGGATTGATTTTGATTTACGAAAATATCCTGACCCTCATCATTGGTAATTCTTGTAATGGATTTGGAATAATCCGGTAAGGTGGCCGACAATCTAAACTGGGGCAAAAATTGGGCCACATAAGTTCTATATTTCCAATAACTGGCTTGTGATTGGTTTAGTACGGCTTGGTATTCAGGGGAGTTTTTTTTGGCCATTTCAATGGCCTCTGTTAGCGTTAGCTTTTTTGACTGTCCCATTAAAATAAAGTTGGAACAAAGGAACAACAGCAAAATACATTTTTTCATTTTGGACTTTTTTGATTGATAAAGTGGGGGAGGGTACTTATGTTTGATGCTACATAAATTTTTTATTCTCGTCTAATGGCCTCAATTGGATTTTTGTTGGCTGCGGATTTAGCTGGTAGTACTCCAAACGCCAACCCTATAAAGGTGGCTACAAAAAAGGATAGAATAATGGAGTTCAAGGAAAGTATGGTCTCTATTCCCGTCGCCAATTCCAACCCATAGGATGCCACAATCCCCAATATTATTCCTATAATTCCGCCACCTAAGCTAATTAGGACAGATTCTGACAAAAACTGTAGAATAACATCTTGTTTGGTAGCTCCTATTGCCCGCATGATGCCAATCTCCTTTGTCCGCTCCAGTACCGAGGCCAACATAATATTCATGATACCTATACCGCCTATTAGAAGGGAAATACCGGCAATAACACTAAGCACAATATTGAATATCTGTTTGGTTTTCTGCTGCTGTTTTAGCAATTGTATGGGGATGGTAATTTCAAAGTCCAATACATCATTATGCTTTCTTTTGAGGAGTTTGCTCAATACTTCAGCAGTCGATTTTAATTCGTTGGAATTGTTCACCTGGACCGTTAATTTATCCAATTGGTGGTAATTGCCCCTAGGTATTCTTTTCTTGGGTCCATTGTTTGCGCCACCTATTATAATCATTCCTCCACCACTAAAATCCAGGGGTTCATCGGATATAATCTTTCTATCCTTATAGCGGACCAAAAAGGTCTTTACAGGTACGTAGATGTCTTGATTAAGATCTCTGATGCCTAAGTTTTCCTGGGCTTTTTCCGAAATTAATTTTTCCTCGATTATACCGATTACCTGAAGCCAAACGTCCTTTACCTTTATTTGTTTGCCAATGGCACTCTGGCCTGGAAATAATTTTTTCTCTACTTTTTCACCTATTATACAAACCGAAGCGGCATTAACGGCATGCTCCTCGGAGAAGTTACTTCCCTTACCTATATGGATGTTGGTGGTTTGAAAAAATGAATTGGTAACCCCTATTAGTTTAACGGAATTTTGCCTGCCCTTATTAATTACGTAGGTTTCCAGGATTATTTCGGGACTAATAGCTTTTATGGTAGGGATGTTATTTGCTATACTGGTAACATCCAGTAGATCCAGACCTTTTGAAAAGCGGGTGGTCTCTTTGGCACCCTCATCTTCTTCGCTAGCATTTTCATCTTCTTCGTCTGGGATTGGGGTTACCACAATGTTGTTTACACCCACCAGTTCCAATTGCGCCAAAATCTCTTTTTCCGCTCCATTTCCTATAGACAACATGGTAATCACGGCAGCTACACCAAAAATTATTCCCAAGGCTGTTAAAAAAGTTCTGACCTTATTGATCGTTACCACGCGTATGGCCTCTCTGAAATTAGAGATTATCTGTTCTAGAAGTATCTTGTCTATCATAAAGCTAATTTAAAGACTGTATACTCTTCTCTTCCAGTCCGTCCGGTTTGCTCAGATAAACAACTTCGTTCTCATTTAACCCCTTTTTAATAATCACAACGTCCAAATTGGATTCGCCCATTTCAATTTCCTTTTTATCAATGGACAAGCCGGACTTGGCGTAAACAAAACTTATGGAATCCTGGGAAAAAATGGCTTCCAAAGGTACCATTAACACCTCTTCTTCCTTATGTATCAGAATCCTGTTTGAGGTCGTCATACCAGGTCTAACATTATCATTATTCTCATCAAAATTCACCAATACCTGAAAGAGTTTAATATCCGACCCCCTTTTTTCTTCCCCTACATTGGCCACATTGGTTATGGTGCCTTTTACCGTTACATCAGGGAAAGCATCAAAACCTATAATTACGGGAAGGTCTTTTTTGATTTTTCTGATGTCCACTTCATTGGCATAGGTCTTGGACTCCATTTTGGTGAGGTCTGGCAGGGTAGCTATTGCAGGATCCCACATACTAATGGACGATCCAACCTTTCTTTTGGACCCATCCCAGTTCTTGGCATAGGTTACCATGCCATTGGAGTCGGAATGTATGGTAAAGGATTTTTGAAGATTCCTGAGCTCGTCCAGCATTTTGCTTATTTTGGAGACTTCAGTGCCTACTTCTACCATTTTGGCCATAGCTTTCTGTTCTTTGATTTTATAATCTTCGGTCTTTTCTTTTAGATCGCGTTCCAGTCGCTCAATACTAATTTCCAACTTTTTAATTGTCGCAGGTGGTTCATAGATCGATTGCTTAAGTTCCAGCCTATTTTCTTCGATATCAAATAGTAGATCCTTAATTGCTGTCCTTTCCTGTTTCAGGGTCAAGGTGGTGTCCAATTGTTCTTGAGTGTATTTGGACTGGGCGGTTTCCAAGTTTAATTGGGCATCCAATATCTGTTCATTCACTTCTGAAGGATCTAATCTTCCCACATAGTCACCTTCTTTGACCAAAGAACCTTCCGGAATTAAATCTTGAATTTTCACATCCCGAAGTTTAAATTTCCGAATGTCATCCGGCCCATTAATTTTTTTCAAACTAGTAGATTGGGCCTCTCCCGAAATAATCACTTCATTTAAAAACTCGCCCTTAACAACTTTGGTAGTAATGGCTACATCCTCGTCTGAGGTGTTCCCGAACAAGGTGTACCCTACAAGAATAAGAAGAATGGGGATTCCAAATAACAGTAGTTTTTTTTTATTCATTTTTAGGTGGTTTAGTTAACGGGGGGATATTCAAATTTAAACTAGTACCCTATTAGTTGGTAGGATATTTTGTTATTGTTTTCTTAATTTATTGTAATACCGATGCTAATAACTTTGTTCATTGATATCTTGATGATTTATTTGTTAAATTATTACGAATAACCACAATAATTGTGCCAGTGAAAAACCTTACGTTTTACCAATGGTATAATACTATTCCATCATAAAATCTATCAATGTAATCAAGGTCCCATTGTAATAGCTATTTCGTAAATTAGTGGTATAATTAAAAGTTGATATTATGAAATTAAACAGTATAGGTTTGGATATTTCCAAATCAAAATCGTTGAGTAAAGATTTAAACCAGTTATTGGCGAATTTCCAACGCTATTATCAGAGCCTTAGGGGAATTCATTGGAATATAAAGGGGAAAAGGTTTTTTGATCTCCATGTAAAATTTGAGGAATTGTATACCGATGCCAATCTAAAAGTAGATGAAATTGCTGAGCGAATCCTTACTTTGGGTGGGGTTCCTCTTCATACCTTTGAGGATTATATAGAGAATTCCAAGGTGCCGGTAGGTAAAAATATAACAAAGGATGAGGATGCCATACGATTAATAGTGGATTCACTGAGCGAACTATTGGTCATTGAAAGGGCCATATTGGACGCTTCGGACGAGGCTTCGGACGAGGGTACCAATTCTATGATGAGCGAATTTATTACCCAGCAGGAAAAAACGGTGTGGATGATGAAAGCGTGGTTGACTGAAGAAATATAACTATTATTTTGGGAGGCCTTTCTAGGCTCTCATAGTAAAAGTCGCCCTAGGGATTAAGTTTTCAATTCATCCCTATTTAAGATAGAACTTTGGTAATAGCTTATCATGGCAATCTTAAATAGGGATGATTTTTTTATGGCATATCAATTTAAAAAATTCCGATCGAAAATAAAGGGATATTCCAGATTCGAATCTACGGTAATTTTTACGGCAGTGTCCCGCCCATCTATTTGTAAACGGGTAATATTTTGTTCCTGCCAAGGCTTATCCTTTATCCAAAAATGTCCATCGCCCTGAACCATAAGAACGGGTTTTTCAAAAGATTTAGCGGCGGCCCGGAATAGATCCGTGAAGGGTTTAAACTTGTCAGGACCAGCTTCTACAATATTTGCATGGGCAAATACGACCATGGCATTTACATTATTCTTTTGCTTCTCCAGTAAGGTTTTGATCAATAGTCCATTTTGAGTTAATCTTTCCGACCACTCTATGGAATCATGAACCTTACTTCCAACCAGATTAATACCTATAAATAAAACCTTGTTCTCTACCCAACTAAAATTTTCTGGCCGTTCCGTTTGATACGTAACCTCAGGCTCAAAGGCCCAATTTTCGTTAAAATGCAAGAAATGTTTATTCCAATATTCCAATGCCTGTTGTGGATCTTCACAGTCGTTATATTCATTGTCTCCCAGGACTATAAAGGTGGGGACCTTAAATGTTTTTAAGATGTCGGCAACTTCTAGGTAGACTTCTTCATCACAAGCGATGGCCCCTGGCTTAATGTCGCCAACATGGATAACAAACTTGGAAGAATTGGTGGTATTGTGTTTGGAAATAATATTTATCAATCCAAGACGCTGTTCCTCATTGTAAGGTACATCGCCAATTGCAGTGAAAGAGATAGGGGAGGTTTTTCCAAATGATACTTCATCTGTATTGGAGTCGGAACTTTTGTTTTCCCCACAAGAATAAATGAGAAATGTCAACATCAATAAGAAACAGTTTTTAGGACCGGATCTCTTGAGTTTTAAAATGGCATTGGTATTAGGCATAGTAAAGTTAACCGTAAGAATTAAATTTAAATATAATTTAAATACGGTATAAACGGTCCTATTTCTGCATTTTTAAATAATAATCCGCGGAATGTTTTCCTGAACCATAGATCAAAAAGAAAATACATAGCCCTAAGATAATAGTTGCCAATACAAGGTTGCTGCTGTTCATTTCACCAAGAAAATTAGCCAGTACGGCACCGATCAAAATTGGTAGTTGAGCAAAAACCGCCCAACGGGTCAACAAGCCGATTACCAATAGAAATCCACCCACAAAATGTGCGGGAGCCACATAATGCATTATCAACATACCTCCTGGTAGATTTTGGAAAGGTTTAATGATTTCTGCCATCTGTTGGTGATTGGACATGAAATCCACACCTTTTATAAAAAGAAAAACACCCAATGCAACTCTTACAAAATCCAAGGGATAATAAGTATGTGCATTGGCCCATTTGTTTAAAGATTTAATAGTAGCCATAAGTGAGGATTTATTTGTTACACCACCTAAGATACTCATTTATAACCATATGTAAAAGATTTATTAGGTTCTATTTAGGGTCCATTGGGACTAAAAAGGCTCTTTTACTGTAGAGAGGCGGTAACTTGGACTATTCCCCAAGTTGTAATCTTTTAATTAGGGCCACGTGGTTTGTTAAATTAAACACCATACATTTTATCTATTCCCTTATAATAACCCCTAAATTGTGATGGCTGATCAACCCTAGGTTTACAGTGGTTTAAAAAAAATTAGTCGTTTTCTTTTCTAAACCAATACATTTTCGAATTCGGAGTCGGCACAAAATACGGCAGAGATACGGGATTCATTTACAATTTTCACCATGTCCTCTATGGTCATCCCTTGCTCAATATTAAAAATGTTGACGTCGGTGTTGCGCTGTTGGTTTACATTTTCTAGTAAGTCGCCCTGTTGTATTGTTATTGAAGTGTTTTTGGGAAATCTGACCATGGTGTTCAGATCTTCGATATCGGTTTCCGAAAAAATCAATTTTGGATTGTTGTTCAGTATATGAACATCAATGCTTCCCTTCCAGTTGCGGCATATTAAAAGTGATATCAAGGCGGAAAGGTTATTGTCCTTAACACTAAAGGTAGCCTTCCAGTCTGCAGGAATATTGGTCATCCACAGGTTGATGCTTTTTTCTATGGCCAGACTGGCGGTGGCGTATGGAATGTAGATAATCATTCCAAAATTATTCTTTTTACTATCCGCTATTAATTGGTTGTAATATCCTAGATTGGAAGTTGCAGAATCTATACTGGCAAAGATGATGTTGGGTTTAAAAAAGGCCGCATTTAAAGATTGCATACTGACATTTACGGTTGTGTTAAAATCCGTATTATCTATTACGGTATAGGAAACCGACACATCACTTTCCTTAAATTTTTTCACAGCATTTTTCAGAAAGATCTCCATGTTTCTCTGTTCTGCCTCATTCTCATTTTTAAGGGCCAATATCTTTACGGAGCCTTTGGGATAGATTATGGAATGTATTAGTTTAAAAGAGCTTCTAAGTTCTTTGGGCATTGTTACCGGAATTAAAAGGTCCGGACGCCAGGACCGTACTTCCCTTTCTTGGCGTAAGCTGTTTGTTTTTTTGGTTGCCCATTCCGCCAAGGCCGTGAACAGTCCACTTCTAGAGTCCCCTGCAGCCGATTTAATATTCATTTTTACGAGGTAGAGGTAGAATAATACAATAAATATCAGTGAAAATAAAGCAATAATAACGTTCAGAACAAACATGATGGCAATGGAGCCAAAGGCCCCAATGGCAGGTACAATAATCGGAATCTTCAGGGTTGGCCTATAACTGGGCAAGCCAAGGGTCTGCTCAACCAAGGCCACTACGTTTACCATGGCATAGGTAATCATAAAAAACATGGTAAGTAATGGGGCAATGGTATTCAGGTTTCGCAATGATATGCCGAAGAGCACAAGTACGGCTGTGATAAACATGGCATTAACAGGCTCTCCTCTTTTTGATTTTTTAGCCAAGCTCTGACTTTTTGGAAGAATATTTTTCTCTCCCAAGGCCAATAGGATTCTTGGAGCCCCTACAAACGATCCTAGTGCAGACGACAGGGTGGCACCCAGAAGACCTGCAAGCACTATTGGACCGTACAGGGATTTGTCAATGAACACATTGTAATTCTTTGACAGTTCATCCGGGGAGGCTATAACCGCAGCAACAAAAATTAAGCTCACATATATTACGGTGGTAATTATTACGGATGAAATAGTGCCGACCGGAATGCTTTTACGTGGATTGGTAAGGTCCCCCGACATATTTGCTCCGGCCATTACTCCTGTAACCGCCGGGAAAAAGACAGCAAATACGATCCAAAAGGAAGAACCGTTAAAATCGTTTTCAATAGAACCTGGGTAATTGCCCGTCCATTCAATATTATAATTTAGTTCGTTGACAAATAGTGACCCGTAAATGGACACTAGGGAGAGAACAATAATTCCCAAAATCACAAACTGGATTTTAAACGCGAAACTGGTACTTATAAAAGCAATACCCATGACCACTGCGAAAATTAAGAGATCAAGGATCAGAGGATTAACATCTGGAGTTAGGGTTTGTAGTCCCTCACGGAAACCGAAAATATACATGGCAACGGCAATGGACTGGGCAAAATAAAATGGAATTCCTATGGCACCCCCAATTTCCAAGCCTAGGGATTGTGAAATTAAACTAAAAGCACCTCCGCTTCCAATCCTAATATTGGTGGTAATGGAAGATAAGCTAAGTGCCGTTGTAAGCGTAATGGCGACAGATAATAGCACTATGCCCAAGGCCCCAATAACCCCTGCGTTCCCTACGACCCATGGTTGGCGGATATACATAATGACACCTAGAATAGTCAAGGTGGTAGGGGTAAATACCCCTGCAAAAGTTCCAAAGGTCTTCTTGGTCATATCCTAATTTTTAAAGGCACTAGGTGTATGTTATGGGACTTTGTTGGTTTTGGTATGTTGAAGCATTCCATTTTTTACATATTGCCATAGATATACAGATTATCAAGAATTAAATGTGCTACCTAATGAAGCAATTGCCCACCATTAAGATATTCATTTATTTTTGATTGGTCACCAAGTATGGGCCCATTCTCAAAAGATGTTCTAAAATTTTAAAAAGAAAGAATCAACTATCCCAAAGTTCGTGTTCTGTTAATTTTTTGAATGGCCCATAAAAATGAACCCAAATCCCGGGAGCAGTCCCAATTTCCAAGCCATTCTTCAATTAGGAAAATGGATAGTTCCTACCACCTGGAATAATTTAAGTGTTAGAAAAACCTATATAGGTGAGGTTATAGCTAGGTTTAAAAAAATAATGGTCCATTTTAAAGTTTGGACACATCGATCTTAAAGAGTTCAGCAGCGTTCTTCCATAGAATAAGTTCTTTCTTCTCTTCGGGCAGATCCAATTGTTTGATGAAATTGAGATACGAATTCATGTTGGATATGGGCCAATCGGTACCATATAAAAGATATTTTGGATCACCGGCATAGGTAATCATTTCTTCCAACTCTTTTTTCATATACCTTTCAAACTTATCCGAAAAATTCCCCAAAACCAAGCCCGAGAAGTCGCTATGCACATTTTTGTTTTTATAAACCACTTCCATACAGTCTTTGATCCACGGATTGCCCACATGACAGATGACTATTTTTAAGTCGGGGTTGTCTACCGCTACATCGTCAATATGGATCGGATGGGAATATTTGATTCTACCAGTTGGTGAATAAGTATCACCGGAATGAAACATAACTGGTATATCATATTCCACAGCCATATCATAAACCACCTTAAGCCTATTGTCATTGGGATAAAAAGGCTCATAACCTGGATAGAGTTTTAAACCTTTTATAAGTCCTTGATCTAAAAATTCGCTTATTTCCCTAAGATCCCTATGGTTGTAATTTAAATAGCTTATACCGGCAACGACCCCTAGGTTATCCCTTCCACTTATGGCTTCGACCACTTTCTTTGTACTTGGTCTGTGCTCGTTGACCTTGTAAGAGGTAAGTACCAAAGAATAATCTACCTTATTTTCTTTCATGGTATCCGTAAGCAGATTAAGGCATTCTTCCAAAGAAACTACCCTATCTTCATGGTAGTTGTTGATATGGGTATGTACGTCGATGATCATGGACAAGGAATTAGTTCTTTACAAAAGTAAGGAAGCTTTGTCACAAATGGCAGTTAAATTGAATATAGGAGGATTAAGAATGCGGGAATCTATACTTTGTTTAAAGGGGATGATAAAAATTGGATTTACTATAGTTTTAATCCCTTCTTAATAATTCAATTCCCTTTAACCAAAAAATGTTGGTACTATAAATGGTTATCTTGGTTTTAATAATGCTATCTGTAAGGTCCCTAGGTGATGTTCTGTTAAATCGGGCTTTTGTATGGCTAAGATCTAGCGCGTGAGATTTCGTTACATCTTTGGTACTGGTCATTAAGGTTACAATATTATTATCTAAGGTCCATTGTCCTTTCCCCAAACTGTTTTTTTCAGGTGGTATGGCCCGGGTATCTTTTGTGTATGAATCAAATAAAAAAGTTCCGTCATGGTTCAATGCGAGTGTATACTTAAGTACACCACCGTCTGTGGTTTCATGTTTAAATTCGTAGGTGCCAACCACATTTTCGGATTGTGCCACCAAGTTGAGTGAGACATTTAAAAACAGTGTAAGAATAATAAACTTCATAAGATATATCTTAAATCTTGATTCCTTCCTGATTGGCATCCACCGTACCGATGATTGGCTATATGCTAAATGTCACATATCCAAAATCCTAATTCATATCCTTCCGACTGAAAATGATATAACCAAGACGATTATATATGTGCAATTATCATGCTAGATATAAGTAGATTGGACTAAGCATCTAAAACATCTATTTTTCCGTTTTTAAATCCAATTCCGTAGATTTTTCCTTTTTGGGACAATTTTAATTCAAACGCGGAAGGAAAAGCTTTATCCTGGGTAGGGTACCAATTTTTACTATCCTTATTGATGAAAATGAACAATCCGTTTTCATCGCCAACGGCACAAAAATTCCCAAAACCCCCATCGTAAATTGGGATATCCAATATACTGCTTAGATTTTGGAATTCACTTTCTATATCTGGTGTTGGGACTCCAATTTCGGATATTTCAAGCAATTGATCAGAACCAAACTTTCCGTCCAAGGTGTTGTTGAGATTTTTACGGGCAATGAGTTCCATAATATTGTTGTCCTGGTCATAGAAGTAGATCGCTTTTGCATTCCAAGCATTGAAATTTATAATTTCATCTTGCCCGTCCTTTAATATTTCAAGTCTGGATTTTAGCCATTTTAAGGCTTCATTTTCCTTATTGGAAGGAATATTAATAGCAAAATGATAGGGGGTTGCAGCTTGGTCATATTCAAAATGGAGTATCGATTTTCCAATTTGAAAGGAAACATGATTATCCGACCTATCAATAATAGATAATTCCAAAACTTGTGAATAGAACTCCGCCTGAGCCTTTATTTTGGAAGTAAATAATTTTAGTTCCTGGATTTTCATGGAGGTGTACTAAATAAAAAACAATATGAAAGGGTTATTAACTTACATTCTATTGCCTCCCTAAGATAATAAATCTCGGTTATTTTCAAGGCTGTTTTAAGAAAACATGGAGTAGGGGGAGGATAATTTCTAAGTACAGCTGCTACAGTTCGAATCTCCAACAAGTTTTCCTTCTGCGTTTAATTGGAACTTACAGCAGGTATTAAAATTATTGATTAGGATTAATTTGGCACGCCTTATCCTGGCCTTTACATTGGCTAAACTGATACCAATTAATTCAGCTGCTTCAATTTGGGTCTTGCCCTTAAGATATACTAAATCAACAACTTCTTTGTACTGCTCCGGTAAGCTATTTATAAAGCGATCTAAACAACATAGATCAGTATAGCCATTGGAAGAAGTGCATATTTCCACTTTGGGAGAGAGATCGGTTTTAGAGCGTTCATTGAAGTGATTTGCAATTTCATTTCTCACAATTTGAAAAACCCAGGCCTTTATTTTATTAGGGTCTTTTAGAGTACCTATACTCTGATGAATTTTTAGGAATGAATTTTGAATCACTTCATTGGTGATATCTGTATCCTTTACTTTTTTTAGCGTGAAAAAATATATTTCACTGTTGAAACTTTCCCATATGGCTGTTGTTTCCATCTTCATAGAACACTAATATACAAGGTTAGTCCCTCCGGACCAACCTTTTTTAGCAACATTCACATTTTGTACAATTGCATTTTGTGCAGGAACAGTTATTCTCCAGACAGTTTACACAATTACATTTGGTGCATTCACAATTAGTGCATTTACAATTATTCATAATTTTAAATTTTAAAATTCACTAAGGAGACTAACATTGATCAAAAAGGATACAAAGAATTTGAATTATTTTTGAAACGCTTGGGTAAGCATAAGCATTGTATAGGTTTGCTGGTCGGATTATGATTTCCCTACATACCCCATTGACCAATTTTCATTAAAATTATTTTGTGATTTGTATTTGTCGATTTCCGGAGTTGGAAAAATCAGAATATGTTATTTATTACTCTTTTGGGCTGTAATTTATCACTGGTAATAATCTCAAAATCTATAATACCAAGAACCAATTCTTCTTGTGTAAGTACTTCAACCTTCCATAGGCCTTGTCTTAAATTGTTTTTATAGGTATAACCCCTATAACCACCATCCCTGCCACCGGTAATGTCATAACCAATGTCCTCTATCAACTCCCATTCCTTAGTCTCTTTATTATACCATTTCCAGCGATGAAAAATGGATTTTTCCAAAGCGGTTGGAGCAAATATCGATGAAAAAACATAGACATTTTCGTTGGGTCTTTGAATATATTTTAGTCGGTGTTTTCTCCAAAATATGTACCATTCATCCGTTTCATAAGTAACCACGTAATTATTGTTTTCCACTTTTATATTATGGGCAACTATACCATTGCTCAACGCTAAAGGTACCGGCGGAATTAGTCTAAAAAAGTAGAAAGTATTGATTAAAACATAGATGGAAAGTATAATACCGATAAGTTTACCTAAATGTATCTCTGTTCTTGTACTTGGACTTACTTTATAAATTAGTGTAATGAGCGCCAATGTGCAGCATAAACTAATAAGTCCCGATAGCATAAAAATTTGCGTACTCATTTCCTTTATGAATACGGGGATCATAAAGGTGAAGAAGGTGAAGCTTATAAAGAAATATACACTAAACTGCAGGTATTTATTGGATATCCGTTTTTTAAGTAGCTCATTGGCAAATAGTAGGATGAGCAGTATGATCAGAAAGACCATTGTTTTGGACAAGGATACGCTTCGTGAGAAATAGATAACATATGCACTGGAGAGGCCACCAAAGAAAAACTGGATGGCCAATGGAAAATATTCTACAAATCGATTTAAAAAGGTATTTTCCCATTTACCATCGTCAGCCAAATTATAGAGATAAAGGGTAATGGTCAAGGAAGTCATATGTAGGCAAAGAACAACAAGGTCATATACCCGATCTACACGTCCTAGGGTAAGGGTGTCAAATATAAACCCACCTATGAAAAATAGGATAGGAGCATATTTTTCATGTTTTCGTATAAAACTCCGAAACTGGCTATTTCTAAACTTTACTAAGGCTCTTTTCATTCCATATTTGGCAACGGATAAATTTAAAGGAAAAATAAGTGTAGGGCTGACCCAATTGCATAAGTTTTTACTCTTACAACATTATAAGTGGGCATTCATAAATACACATTTATATATTTTTTTAAAATTCGGTATTCCATTGGCATTCTCCATCTGCAAGGTGAATAAACCCAAACATTTTTTAGCCGGACCAATAAGCGAGTAACCCTATAATGTACCTCATAAACCATTGATTTTCGTTAAAACACTAATGGTTTATGAGGTAATAAATGGCTATTATTTTCCGCCGTATAGTTTATAAACTTCAGTGCCAGCGCTTAAAAAAGCTCCAGTTCCATAAACTTCAGTCTTGTCTGGCCAAGCATTTCCTGGTGCGGCGCCAATAGGCTGAACATAACCTAGCATACCCTCAGGGGTAACATGACTAATTAACGCATTCCAACCCTTTTGAACTGCCGTACCATAGGTTGCCTTATCCAATATTCCTTGATTTATTCCCCAAGCCAAGCCATAAACATTAAAGGCGGTACCACTTGTTTCCGGAGTAGGGTAATAGGCCTGTCCCAATAGACTCATTGCCCAATGACCTTCTGGAGTTTGAATTTTAAGCAGTTTGCCTGCCATTTTCTTGTAAATATTTAGGAAGTATTTGTACTCCTTACTTTGTGGATTTAATTCGTTCATTACATTAACGAGTCCGGCGAATACCCAACCGTTACCGCGAGACCAAAATATTTTGGTGCCGTTGTCCAGTTTACCCATATAATTTTCGTCCCTATAGTAGAGATTTTCTTTTTTATCGAATAGGAAATCGGTAGTGGCCTTAAATTCTGTCATCATAAAATCCAGATATTTTTTTTCTCCTGTTAAATTGTAAAGTTTCGCCCAAACCGGAGGTGACATAAAAAGGGCATCGCACCAATTCCAACGATCCTGGTGATAGGGAGTCTTCCAGTGAAGGGAGCTTAGCGATGGATGGTACATGATAAAATTGAACTGTTCTTTGGTAGGTTCTATCATTTCCTTGTCTTGATACTTTCTATACAGGTCAATATATAACTGTCCAACTGTATGATCATCGGCATGGTATTTCCTACTGTGTAATTGCCATTCGTTTTTTTCTCCAATATCTTTTAGCCATTCGTAATATTTGTCATTTTCGGCCAAGGCAGCCCATTTCACCATACCCACATAAAGGGCTCCATTGGTCCAGTCCAATGGGTGGTGCGGTTTTGTATGTCCGCTGAAAAGTCCTTCATAATTTTCTATTTGCCAGTCGGCCACTTTTGCCATGGCTTGCTTTACTTCGGCCGGTTTTATTTCCTGTGCTTGTGTAAAACCAGTTATGGTGAAAATTAGAAAGCCTATTAGGATTTTTGATTTGTTCATTGGTAAAGTATTTTTTTTGGTGAATTATTTTTACGTTAGAAGAAAGACAAGATAGTAAAAATTACGGAGCACTAAAGTGGAAACTCAAGTCCATACTATAAGCAAAATTTTATGGATGTTTATCAATGTTACTGGGAAAAGCATTGTAAAACCCAGAATAGGGATGAATTATGAGTATTAGTATTTTTAGTACAATAACTATTGCTTAGTTTTTGATAGGGCGGTAAGAACCAGCATTGCTTTTTCCGAATCTTTTATATCCACAAAAATGTGGTCGTGGTAATATCCGGCGATAACATTGCAGCTAATATTGTTTTTTGTCAAAGCGGTCGAAAATAGGGCAGTTAAACCAACTGCTTCCAATGAGGAATGAACCATTAAGGTAATCCAAGATGCTACAAATTCGTATGGCAGATTTAATTCGTCTGCTTTTTGTCTGGCAATCACAATAGTTGTCCCTTCCTTTTCCGTGAATTCACATATCGTATCCTTTCGATCCACGGTACTTATATCATCAACTGTGCAAAAAACGTACTCGCCCTCATTTAATTTTGGGGACATATCACTTATTAACTTAGATATATTGGTTTCTCCAATCAACTATTTTAAATTTTTGAGGTTGATAAAAAGTAGCTTCATCAAATGGAATGCGTTTGGACCCATTACACACTTGTGAGATCAATTATGATCCAACATTTATTTTATGGGCCTGTTGTTGACCAATTAAAGCCAATTCAGTGGCAAGGAAACAATGGTCTTGGGTCATAGCGGTTTCCGTACGGTGCACCACATCGTTCACCAGTTGCTCGCCATAGGGCATATAAACATTGGAACAGTTATAATATTTTGTTTCTTTTTGGTTTACCAAAAACAAATGATTTCCTCCTTCACGACCGGCAATATCAATATACTTACGCATCTCTATATATCCTTCGGTCCCTAGAATGAACGTTCTGCCATCTCCCCAGGTCCCAAGGCCATCTGGGGTAAACCAATCAATTCTAATATAGCCAGTTGCGTGTGGACTCCTAACACTCATATCCCCAAAATCCTGGTAGGTAGGATTATGTGAATTTTTAAAATTCCCAATCTGTGAATAATTGACTTCCGCTTGTTGGGAATTGGTGTAAAAAAGAAATTGGTCGCATTGGTGGGAACCTATGTCGCATAAGATTCCACCTGCTTTGTTAGGATCAAAAAACCATTCGGCACGAGATTCTGGTCGCATACGGTGGGGCCCTAGTCCAATGGTCTGAACTACCTTTCCTATAGCTCCAGCGCTCACTAGTTCCGCAGCTTTTACCGAGGCCGGATTACTTAAGCGTTCACTATAAACTATCGAATAAATTCGCTTGGTTTCTTTTTGTACTTTTTTTACTTCTTTAAACTGTTCCAAGGTAAGAATACCCGGTTTATCTGTCATAAAGTCTTTTCCGGACTGCATAACACGAATACCAAGGGGAGCCCTTTCAACAGGAATTGATGCGCTTGCAACCAATTGAATTGAATTGTCCTCAATAATTTCTTTCTCACTTTTTACGACTTTAACATTGGGGTAGCGTTGGGTAAAATCCTTTAACAATTCCGCCTCTTTTGCAAATACGGCCACCATAATTCCTCCCCCGCTGATAAGGGAGTCTACCATGCCGTAAATATGTCCGTGATTTAACCCAATTACAGAAAACTTAATGGTTTCCTTTATGCTATTGGATTTGTTGACTGGTAATATAATTTCTTCAGGCCTTGTAGTCCTGTGCAAGTTGTTCCCAAACATATGGTCTGGTATCATGGCAGTTGCTGCCATACCTACGGCAGAGGCAAATGACTGACTAATAAATTTACGTCTGTTGGATGACATATTTTATGGTTTTAGGTTTTAGAAATATAAGTTTAAACTTTGAATTATCGGTAAAAATGGATATTCATTCTCTATTAGAGGAATCCGCTATATATGTCAACAAGCTATTCGGCACTGTTCATAATGGTATGATATTTATCATTTAATATAATCCTATTAATAAATACTTTTAGAATACAGTAATTCAAAAATTGAATATTATGTCTAAAATTAACTATGGTACAACTAAAAAAATTTACTGGTTTTTAATAATTCTATCCATTATAATCGGTTATGTTTTCTATGGTGCTTTGAAAGACCAATTT
>TARA_R110002049_G_scaffold300368_1_pt1 | contig 19029 bp, 14 predicted proteins | sample TARA_R110002049 | Tara Oceans TARA_R110002049 (sample SAMEA4396941) | marine metagenome | biome: Polar Biome; feature: [SRF] surface water layer (ENVO:00010504); material: water (ENVO:00002006), including particulate matter (ENVO:01000060) such as... | depth 5 m | reverse complement strand
TATAATTAAAAAATCCTTAACTTTCTGTAAAAACAGATTGTTAAGTATTTTAATTTGCTTTTTTTCGGTCTGGACGGGACTAAAACATGTTAATATAATATATTGATATTAAATACTTTAAATTAAAATAAAATTTAAAAGTAGACGTTTTGTTGACTTTAATTTATTAATGACTACCTAATAGAGGTTTCAAAGAAATAGCATATAGTTTTTCAATAATATATAAATAGTCATTAGGGAAATCTTTAAATTCCATTACCATCAATTCTATTTCAATATTAATCTGATTAGACCAATGGATAAATTGTAAGCCTTGTGTAGTTCCTTTAGTATAATACCCTAAATGTTGTATAATTCTCCCCTCTATGTTACTCAATACATCTGGAACCCTTCTTTTATTAATAATAGTATATTTTCGACACCCTCCTTTGCGCACTCCAACATAAATTACATTACTATCCAAATTATTATTTTTAGCAGGAACAACTCTTTTATCCTTCTGATTCCTTAGACTCAATCGACTATTCTCGATCAACCCTTTTATATTCAAAGCATCTATTTTATTTTTTACTGAAAACCAATATAAACAATCTCTCCTTTTATCGTTTAAGGAAGTAAAAATTTTAGAAAAACTTTTGTGCCTTCTAATATCTAAAGTGTAATTATCGTGATAGGGTAAATCTTTTAAATTGAAAGTAAATCTTTCCAAAATATTGTTTTCTGTTATTCTTTTAAGTTCCTTGATAACATCCTCCATATTTATTTATCCATTAAAACAATTTCTCTATTAGTTTAAGTTGTAGTAAGCTTGAATATTTAATTAAACTTCAACTGGCAATTCTATTTCGTTTTCAATTCTTATAGATTCATAAACATCAATATTTTCATTTAATGCTTCTATCGAAACAACAAGAGCGAAAGGAACAGGCTCAAAGTTTTTATCCCAACTTTTATGACCTCGGACGGAAAAATTTAATTCCTCTGGTAATTGATAAGATTTAATGATTGCCCAATCTTTTTGAGTTGTACTATTATTTCTACTTAAATCTTGTACTTTTCCCCAGTCTTTATTCTCTCTTATTTTCCAAGGAATTATTGTTCCAGAACCCTTTATATGCTCTATTTCTTCTTCTTCAATTTCTTTAATTACTCTCGCAGTAAAATCCATTAAAGGTTCTTCTAAATATGAACTTGTCCAGTCCAACCAAGTACTTAAATAAGATTTTGTTTTTTGTCGAGTTCTTCTAACCTCTGCTGTATAAGTTAGGGTTACTTCAATCAAAATATCATATTCATCCGCTTGATTTCTTAAATTTTCAGGTATTTTTAATGAATATATTCTACCTTCTTCGGCTGCGAGAGTTTCAGTATTGTAAAAAGTAATTCTTTCAGTTGTATTATTTGTTACTCTTTCGATAGAAGGTAATCCATACCCTAATTGTTTAATACCAATATTAGTAGGATTAAGGAATAAATCCTTTGGCAATCTTGCACCTTGTATAACTAAAGCCTTAATTAAATTTATATCTTCATTAGGGTATAATTTGAGTAATTGAGCAACTATATGGGTTACTTTTGGAGTTGCAAAAGAAGTTCCTACACTATCCTTACTGTAAGCATTTCCACCACTTAAAGTTGAGCGTATTAATTCAGTTGAAGTTTCCTCGTTTTCTCTAACAGAATTTACACCATTCTTAGAAGAAACTAAACCTCCTCCGTACTCTACAACATCAGGCTTTATATGATCCCATATACCATTCCCAATTCTTGAATAGGCTGAGACATCGAGTTGTCCACCTAATGATTTCCAATTACCGTCTTCATAAAAAGAATGATTTATAGAACCTACAACTAACCCAAAACTGCTTTGAGCAGGGTTTGCAAGACCACATAATGGACTATTTAAGTAATTCGGGTAGTCCACACCGCTGTTTAAGTAATGTCTAATATCTTGTTTATCAATATTTCCAGCTGATATTATGAACATTATACGATTATTATGTATAAGGCTATCAATTGTTGCCGCCCAAGATGACATATGCTTTTTTCTGAAAGGTGCTTTTGAATTTATTGAAAGATTAAAAACTGTGCAATCATCATTGTCATTAATAATCTGCGTCATCAATTCTGCAGGAAACTTATGAATTAAGGCGTTGTCTTTGTCCAACACTCTTATATTTCTCACAAAACAAGGGAGTTGATAATCAGAATTTATATTTGAAATACCGTAAGGGTATAATACTGCTCCAGCAACTTTTGTTCCGTGACCACCCCCTAAAACCTCATCAGTAGTAAATGGATTATAATTAACATATGATTTAGAATTTTGACTTTTAATTGCAGGGGCTAAATATTTATGATTTTCCATAATACCACTATCAATGATACCTATTTCTGGAGCATCAACATCTGGAGGTAATATTTCAAATTCAATAGTGCTTTCTTCATTAGAATCAATATTAAAACCACCAATCTCTTCTTTCTCTGATACATCAAAAACAAAAGGATAATTTCTCACTAAATCTTTTAACCCTTTTCCGCTTATTTCAACTTCACAACTGAAACTATCTTCAAGATAAGCAAAACCACTTTTAAAAACACCATAATGCCCTATAAAGTTTTCAAAATTAGTCTCACGAGCCATCAAAAGTTCGTCTCTCTTTTCTTGTTTTTCCCTATATTTTTTAAGACGTGCATCACCCCCTTGTTTTGTTGGGTCTGGCTCTTTACCTAAAGGTATATTAAATGCAATTCCAACTTCTAATTGAAGTATATCAGTATCATTTATATTCGACCATTTAGCAAATAACTCTTCAGACAAAATATGTTCAGGCTTCCAATTTGTATCATTTCCGTCTACTATTTCCCAAAACTCAGCAATTTTAGCACTACCATATTTTTCATCAATAAAGTCTTTGATTTTGTCTTCTAAAGACTTTAACTCATCTGATGATGCTCCAATAATAAATCCATCCTGTTCTTCTGATATGATTTCAATTCCAAACTTTTCTAAATCAAAATCACTAGTTATTTTTTCAGGGTTAATTTTCAAAAATACTGGAATAGTTTTAGCATCTATTGGCGCTAATTCTTGATGCTCTCTTTCCGAAAGCATTTCTATCCATCTTTGCTTAATACTCGATGTTCTTTCTGATAAAAAACCGCTATGTTCTTGTCTATTTGATTTATTATAAGCGGATGCTGGATGTGTACCTCCTCCTCCGTGTAAACGAGGTTTTCCAACAATTTTTTGAATGAATTTTAAATGTGGGAATGTAGTCATGGATTATCTGTTAAAAGCAAGATTTTCTTCTAATGCTTTTAACAAATCTGTTACAGATATTTCTGTACTGGCATTAATAACTGATTTTTTTGCGGCATCATTTGCTATCTTCACAATAATTGCATAGGACAGTCCGCTCATTTTTTTGGCGAAAGTGTTTAAATTAATTTCCTTACTTAATTTTAACGCAGAAAATGTAATCTTCAATAAATTTACTATCTCTTTTTCGTTAGGTTTAGGTAATTCAATAAAATCATCAAATCTTCTAAACAATGCATTATCTAAGCTACCTTCTAAATTTGTTGTAGCTATTAAAAGTCCTTCTCCATCATATTCTTCAAGAAGTCCGAGTAAAATATTAACTATTCTATGAATTTCTCCTATATCATTAGAATTACTACTTCTTTGTTTACCAATTATATCAAATTCATCAAGTAATAAAACACAAGGATAATCTTTAATACTTTCAAATAATTTTTGAAGATTTGATGCAGATTCTCCTAAATATGATGAGATTATAGAATCAAAACGAACTTTGTAAAAAGGTAATCCTAAATCCCAAGCAATTTTTTCAGCAGTCATACTCTTACCACAACCAGAAGTACCGTATAATAATATTTTTTTTCTTGGTTTTAGACCGTGATGAGCTAATCTTTCCCTTGCAAGGTATTCTTTTTCAATTCGTAAAATTTTATCTTCAACATCATTAGAAAGAACCATTTGATGTCTTAAATACTCCTGTTCTATATGGTTTGCTAAAGGTAACTTATATCTTCTATCAGCAGGGATTTTAAAATCACTTTGCTTTATTAGTTTGAAAGAATTTTTGTTAGGTCGTTCTTTAATTTTTGCTAAATTATCTTGTAATATAGCATTAAGTTTTTCAGCTAACTTAGTATGTCCTTTCTCTTTTTCTGCTTTTATAATACTATACGCAATCTTCATTAAAGGAGTGTTTTCATCTCCTTCAATAGTTTTAAATAATCGAGTAAGCAGTGCTTGATTCATAGCCGTTTAATGATGTCTTTTAGACGTTGCAATTTAATTTATTTTTTCCTCTTTGCTGTTAAAAACAAAAAAATTGTGAATTTAAAAATTGGTTTAAACCAAAATTAGTAAAAATAAAACACATTTGGAGTTAAGATAAGATTAAAAAGACCTATTTTCAAGAGGCTTTTTAACAATTTGAAAAATTATGTTCATTCTTCCCAAATTTCACAATCTTCCAAACTTATACGTCCAAATAGCCCCGAACATTCTCCAACAATAGTCAATTTCTACTTTTTTCAAAGTTTTTCGACTGTTTTCTTTTTCAAGAAAATTTGACACACTAACATTAAAACTCTCTGTTTTTTAAAGTTAGATAATCATACTTTAGCTCTATTTACTTCTTACTTCCTTTTCCCGAATCTACTTTTTTTTTTAAAATTACTTTTAATCCATTCCCTTAAATACTTTAAAGGAAAAGGCAATACTGTTAGCTCTCCGTTTTTAACAAAATCAACATTCATTAAGGGAAGTAACTTATCAAATAGAAAATCAGAATCATTAATAATTTCAATTTCTCTAATTACAGAGGCTCTTGAAATTTGTTGTTGAATCCCAGAACCTTTAACTCCAACAAAATAATAGAACTTATTATTTTCTTTAAATTGATGAATATCTAACAGACTGTCTAAAATTTCGTAACGAGTTTTGTCTCGCAAATACGACTTCAATATTTCGTTAGTTTCTGATTTTACAACATCTACAAATTGTTTTTTGTCATTTCTATTAGAGAAACAGCTTAATAATGATTGTTTATTCCACTCTTTTAAAGAGTTTACTCTAGCTATTATACTATTTAGTTTCAAATCATCACTTGTGGTTTCTCTGATAAGTTTATCTGCCTCTTTTTTCGTTAGTTTAATTGGTTCATATTCTTGATTGAGTATATCATAAATTGTATCAAACTCTGGTAAAGTGTAATTCGCTGTCTTTTTTATAGTATTGACATTACCTCGATTATCCTTAACAATAAATTCTACGTTTATATCACTTTCAAAAATATCGCATAAATTATTGAACTCGTTTTGACTGAATAAATCAGGAACAAACTCTTCAAAAAGAAAATTACCATTAGGCTTTATAGTAATAAAATAGAAACTATCATCTTCTTTACTTCCAAAAACCCAATCATTATTAAAGTTGAGTTTACCCCAATCTATGATACTTACTTTTTTATTAAGAATATCATTTTTTAGAACTAACTCTTTTAATATAGCTTTTATTGAAGCATTAGAGTTCAACTTAAAATCCTGTACAGTTATGTGTTGGATTTTGAGACTTGATTTATATGGGTCTTTTAAATTATACTTTTCGTAGTATTTTTTATTATTCACCAATTTTATATTGAAACCATTTGTATTCTCTTTTGAAGAAATCTTAATAGAACTCAATGGAGAAACCTTCTTCAATTCTGTTTTTAATTCATCAATAATATCTTCAGAATCTTCATCTTTGGACGAATCAATTAATGTGAGGTCAATCTTTTTAGTTTCAATTTTAAATTTACTATTAAACCTTTCAAAGTTTTCTATTTTATTATTTATAAAAGATATTTTTAAATAGTCTGATAGCTTGGTTTCGATGGCTAACAAAGTATCTTTTAACATTCCGACTTTACTTAACTTAAAGCTTTCAAAATCTTTAAAATCTAAAAATGGGATGTTGTTCTTTTCTGATACACCTTTATTTGAGGTCTGTTTTAGTATGTATTGATTTTCATTTTCACCGTCAGAAGTCAAAATTCGTTTTAGAGAATTTGTAGAGTGAACAAAAGTATATTTCGGATATTCTCGAAACTTCTTTTTAGAAAAGTCCATTTTTTTGTACAGCAATGTGTTTGAAAATGTCCTTACATTTAATTCTAAAGAAATGTCTTTGTTAATCCTAAATTCTAAACCAACAATTTTAAAAATCAGTTCTTTATCTCTTGTTTTGCTGATTTTAAAATAGTTGGAGTTGAATAAATATAATTTTCCAGTTAGACTATTAAATGATAATCTTTTATGGTTTGGTGTAGAAATAGAGTTAATTAGTAATTGAGATAATAAGTGTATTGGAACTTCCTGTAGCTCATTAACCTTTTCTATAATCTTAAAAACTAAAGACTCACTGTGTTTTAATGATTGTATTTCTTTAGATAAGTCAAGGTCTGAAAATCCACTTTTTTCATAAAGAGTATAAAACGAGTTTCCATCCTCAAAAATTATACTCTTTGCGTTAGTTTTTATGTTGATTTCATCTAAAAATAATGCTCCATATTTAATATATTTATCAGAAGTAGAAAACCTAACCACTTTATAATCTTTAAGTATCTGATCAAACTTAATATCTAATGAAAGTTTATTTGTCTTGAAGTATTTCATTTTGAGATATTAAGTTTACGATTTCTTGATTAAACTGCTTGGCTTCTGAGTTCCATAAATAAGGAATTTCAATTATTTTTTGGTCAATAGTTCTGAGCGTTTTAAGTTCCGAGGTTGATAATATATTAACTATAAAAACTTTATTTCCGTTTACTGTATTTAGCTTGTTCCTTATTTTTTCAATCTGTTCTTTTGAATCAATTTTTGTTTCCTCTTTCCAATGTTTAAAGTCAATGTATATATTTTGGTTTTTTATTTTGAAATCGAAAAGTTCATAATGCTCTAAAGGAAGTTCTTCTAATTCAATGTTAAGATATTTTTCAAAAAGAAACTTTCCAATTTGCTCACCTAAAGCTCCTTTATAAATGTTATTGAATAATTCTGGAGGTAAAATATAATTTTTAGATTGAAATTCTGTTGCCCATTTTTTATTTTCAAAAAGTTTTCTAACATTAGGTATTTCTAACAACTCATTTAATTTTGCAGATTCTTGTGAAACTTTAAATGGGAGCTTATCATTAAAATCAATCTTTATATTTGCAAAGTCTTTTTCTTGATTGTAGGAATACTTATTGTTTATTATCGGTAACTCAATATACAAATCCAAAATTCTATTTAGTTTATTATCTATAACATCTTGATTGGAAATTGTTGGGAAACATAAGCACATTTCTCGTAATTTTTCCCATTCTTTTTTCTGACTCTCTTTCCATTTCCATTCGGAATTTATAAACTTTTTTATGTACGAGTTTATTTTTCGGTTTGTTAAGTTGGCTAAATTGATGAGTGATTTTTCTCTGTCATTTGATATCGTTTTATTTATTTTCGAAGATTTTACGAGAGCTTTAAATTCATTAAGAACAATTGTATTTTCAACATCAAAATCACAAATTAATTTATCTAATTCTGAATCTGCATAGATGTAAATGTTTGTTGATTTTAAATTTGTTCTACATATTCTCCCTAATGCTTGAATAATATATTTGGCGAAATGTTGCTTTATATTGTCGTCATTATACAAAAACCAGTTCTCGGGTCTATCTAATTTAGTTGTAGTGTTAAAAGAAGCTAAAAGGTGCTTAAAAGCTGTTGTAACCTCTTTATTTAACTGACTTATTGAAACTTTACCTACTTGTAGCAAAAATTCTAACTGAAAAAGATATTTAATAAATCCTTCCTCATTTAAGTTTTTATCTATTTTCTGAATTAAGTGAGTTGGCTTATCTAAGAAAATAGCATTTATATCAGTTTTGTTGTTAGTGTTCCAATTAGGTAATTTTTCATCTTTTACATCTATTAGTTGTTTTGGTTTTGGTGCAATGAATTGCAGATTTTGACCTGCACCCATTGTTTGATACATAGAAATAATAAAAACTTTTTTACCATTTTCTAATCGCTTAATAAAAGATTGCTTTTTATTGTCGAAATCGTTGCTATTAATTATTGCATAAGAATTTTGTACTCTATATTTTTTCTCTCCTTTTGAATTTATGTTTTCAAATAAGTCTTGCGTTTTTGTTGTCTCTTCTATTAGAATCGAGAATATTTCATCAAGTATTCTAAGATTTAAATTCCTGTCATTCCATTTAGGTTCTTTATTTAATAAACATAGAAATCCTTTAATTTTATCTTTAAGTAAGAAGTCTTTAAAACAGAACCCTAATTTTACGTACCGATTTAATAAATAATCTGTTATTTGAGGATTATCATTTTTAATTTTCCCTATAATTTCACTAGCTAATTCTTTATTTTCAAATAGAACTTCAAAGTCAATTTCATAATTGGAAAAAGAAAGCCACTTGGTGTCTATTTGGATTTTGTTGTAATTCTTATTTTGATTGTTAAATAAATCTAAAAGATGTTTCTTTTCGCTAAAAGTCAACTCAAAAAATCTTTGACCCAATTGCCTCTTAAAGTATGATATATCATAATTCCCTGTTACCGTTTTTATTAAAGCAGTCGCAGAGATTCCAATTAATTTTGATTTTTCAGCAAGTTTTAATATGAATTTTTCAGGTGTATTTTGAAAATTATAGATATAAGTTTTTGTTTTTGATTGGTGCAAATCATTGTCTACAAAGTCATAATATCTAAATCCATTTTCATAAATGCTAAAATCGTAATTTAACTCAATGTCTCTCTTTTTTGGTTTTTCTCGTGCGCTAATAATGTTTTCAATGATATAGTTTTTGTATCTATTGTCTAAACCAAATTCTTCAACTACAGAACTTAACGCAAGGTCAAAAGTGAATTCTAAACGGTTAGGGTTTTTTACTCTTTCCTGTGTCTCTAATTGCTGATAGTTTTCTGCAATATTTTTTATAATTCCACTAAAATAATTAATGAAACCTTTTATTTGATTAAGTAGGGCAACAATATTTTCACCTGAATTGGGTCGATCAGTTTCAAAAATAATTTCATTTATCTTAGAATTGTTATTAGTATTTATTCGGATAAATTTTTTATCGTTTCTGTAAACTGAATGGTATTGAAAATCATGAAATAGCAAATTTCTTTGGTTTTCATTTTCTTGGTTAATGTTAGTAGACTTAAAGCTGTAGTTCGTTTTGTATTTATCTACTATTTCTTTAGCCTTATTATGTAAGGATGATTGAATATTTTCAAGGTCTAAATTATAACCTTTTTCAATGAGTTCTTTTCTTCTGTCTGAATGTGTTGTGAATTTTTCAGGAAAAATATTATTTGATAATGCCCAATAAATTTCTGTAAAGAGATGAACAAAATCAATTCTTTGTTTTTTTCCTTTTTCAATAATATTTTTAAGTAAATTATCTTTTGTTGCATCAAATTCATCAATAAAAATAATTGCATCTTTAGTAATATCACTTTCCAGAAATGAGTAAGAAGGCTCTACTAAAGTACTGTTTCTATAGTAGAACTTATCTATGCTTAAAAAAAAGACTTTTCTTTTAGATGAAAAGACTGAAGGATATAGCTCTCCAATCCATTTCAGCTCTTTATTTTGCTGAATAGCTTTTATTCTTTCATTTCTATTTGGGTAATTTTCTTTTAAAAATTTTTCTATAATTCTTCTGAATTGAGGCTCTAAATCGTTTCTCAACTTATCTTTTAAATCTCCAACTATTCCTTTAAATTCAGAGTTATTTTTATGCTTTAATATTTGAGTTACACAGTGTTTTATAGAGTAGAAAACAGAATGATTTTTAAAATACTTATTTATTGAATCCTCAACTTGGTCAAATCTTTTAAGAAGACTATCCGAATTGGAATCCAAGAAAATAACGTGTTTGTCAAAATCTAACTCTTTATTTTTAGTAATGAAAAAATCATTTTTTAGTTCGTCAAAAGGTAGGTTTTTCTTTAGGTTGGTTAAAAAAAATATTTTTTTATTTTCTTTACAATAACCTTTATAGTTGTCAAAAATCCATTGTAAAACATTGTGAGTTTTTCCAGAGCCAGTAGGAGGGTTGAAAAGAAATAAGCCATTTTCTTTATTGCAGTAGTTGTTTAGTATTTCAATCATTTATTCAAGCAAAATTTAAATTTGTTCTTTTTTGAAGTGATAAAAAACAAATTGTTGAATATTTTGAAAACCAGAATTATCAACTTTATCATCCCAAGAGTTACTTAATTCTTTGAAATCATCATATTTTAGATTTCCAATTTCTGGTATGACTTTCTTTATTCTTTGATATATTAATTTATTATCAAGTTTTATCTCTTTTGTTAAGTAATCAAAATCCTCACTTTTGAAAACACCATTTATCTTTCCGTTCCAAAAATATGGAAAACATTTAAAGAAGTATTTAATATTTTGCTCACTATCTAAATAGTTTAAAATATAATTCTCAAATTCTTCAAATTCTATTTTCGACCATATTTCCATAATCATTTTAGAAATATTTCTATTTGTAAAAAAAGGTTGCTTGTCAGATTTTCTAACCTTATCTATTAGAGCTTCATTAATTTCATTTTCATAAAGTGTTAAAGAATTATATCTAAAAGTTCCAAGAAACCAAGACAGTTGCTCATAGTCTAACTTTTCCACTATAGAAAGTGTTAGTTCCTTATTTTCTTCGGAATTTTGTTTCAATTTATCAGCAATATCCCTAATTATTTCAATAGAGTTAGGATTGACATCTGAAATTTCAGAAAACAATTGAGCATTATCTATAAGAAATGTAATTAATCTATATTCAAATTCGTTTTGTGCAGTTTCAATTTCTGATTTAATCCTATAAACCACTTTCCTTTCTTGGGTACTTTGAAGAATTTTTTTCATTGTAGAAAGTGCTTCACCATAATTTTCGTCTGTAATTTCTTGTTTAAATTTAGAAAATTGAAATTCGGAAAGTTTGCCTTTTATATGAAAGGAGAAATATTTTTCAAAATGGTTAACGTGATTTATTCTTAATTCTGCATTTAAAACGTTTGCAGATTTAATTGCGGGTCTTTTGTAATTAGAGAAATTAAACCCTCTATCCATTCTAAAAAGAAAATCAATTATTATATAGGCTTCTTTATGTTCTTCGGCAAAAATTTTGCGTAAACCGTTTTCCTTTTTTTCTTTTGTAGGTGAGTCATTAAATGTAATTATTGGATAAAGCGCTATTCTTGACTTGAATTTTTTTGCGAACTCTTTAATTTTTTGATAGGCCTTAATATGCTTTACTTTAATAAATTCAATCCAAAACAAGTCGTGAATATTTACCTCATCTCCAATTGCGTATAGGGAAACTGAAAAAGAATTAGTAACTCTTATAATTTCTCGAGGAGAACTAAAATAATGACCTTTTAAGCTACTGTAGAGTTCATCTAAATCTACTTTATTAATACTTTTTGAAGATAAAATTGATTTGATTTTTTGTTTTAGAAAATAGTCTAAATCTACAGCTTCAACGAGAGGTAATTCTAATGGAATATTAATTATTTTTTCAAGAAAATCCATTCCCGATTTTTCTTCGTTTCCGTATCTATGATGAATTGCTTTTGCTACGTGTTCTGGGTCTAAACAAGCTATGAATATTAAATTTTTAAAATCCGCATTTATTTTTATAAGTTTAAAAAGCGTAAAAATCTCATCTTTATCTAATCTATCAATATCATCAATGTATATAATTATTTTTTTATCTGATTTTAATAGTTCATCATTTATATCTTTTTTAAAATCATTTAACCCCTTTTCGCCACCTTGTATATCTTCTCCTAATCTTTTAAGGATTTCATAAGGTTCAATACTAATTCCTGCATTAAATATTTTAGGAATACCGACAGAGGTTGATAATTTGATAGCTTTTAAATAACGACTATATTTTTTTATAAATCTTCCAGCTTTTTTTAAGTTATTATCTCCACTATAATTTAATTTTCTAATTAAAGTTTCAAAAAAGTCAAATAACATTTCTTCTTTATTTTGATACAACCAAGGAGAATAATGAAACTTTATGAATGGTTTATCTTCTTTGTCTTTTTGAAAAATTTCGATATGTTTTTCAATTAAATTTAGAAGAGATGTCTTTCCAGTTCCCCATTTCCCATAAATCCCAATAGTTAAAGGTTCTGGATTATTAGAATAACCTTGTATAATTTTTTGAATTTTATTTGCAAATGGATAGTAATTTAATAGGTCTTCTTCTTTTCTTTTTATTGGAACTTCATTAGTTATTAGATTTTTATTTTTCATAGCTTTTTTTATAAGTCTTAAAGATAAAAAAAGCCTCTTAAATAGAAGCTTAAAATTATATAAAAAGAATCTAACTATTAATTATAACAGTTTAACTCTCTCATTTTTTTATCTAAAAAATTTGATAAGTCAAGTTCTTTACTTGCACTAATTCCAGATTTTTGTTTTCTTTCCATCATATCAGTTGAGGTGTTAAATTCTTTTTGTAACCCTCTACAATCTTTTTTAACGATTAGTTTATAAATTCGATTTTTGACAAGTGGGTCGTATTTATTCCAAAAATCATCATCTCCCATAACTTCAACAATCTTTCTACGTTCGTTTGCAATTTTTTCTTTTTCGATTATTTGTTGCCTACGTTTATTAATTACTTCCTCTTCAACAAAAGATTCAATATTTGGCACATCACTAATAGTCATAAAATTCTTTATGATTTTTGTATAACTAATTGTGGTTTTTTTTAAAGTAACCTTGTCATTTTTATCAACTTCATATATTACAGAATAACCTTTCAGTTTCCCATATTTTGCATCGTCTTTTAAGAAACTAATATCATCTGAACCGTCATAGTCAAATTTTGGATTAAATGTAAGTATTGTTACTTTTTTTATACTATCGTAATATTCAGAAATGTAACCTTGTTGTGGGTATCTTAAAGCGTAGTTGTTATTGTTAAACATACTCCCAATGTTAGCAAGGTTTTTTATATTTTGAAGAGATTTATCGGTTTTATTATTCTTGATATAATTAATTAGCACACCTTCTTTACTTTCAAAAATCTCTGTATCACTTTTAGGCATAAACGCTCCAGCAATTAGAAGTAAGCCAATATAGATTCCATATCGTATTTTTTTGTTTTGAAACAAAATAATCTGCTTCTTCATTTTTTCAGAGATAGGTGGTAAAAGCATTCCTCCTAAAACTAATATGAACAATCCTGCAATGAAATCTCCTTTTCCGATGAAGCCGAAACCTCCCATAATTAAGAAAATTGATAAAACGTACTTTCCTACTTTCATAAAACTGATTTTTATGCTTTCAGCCTCAAAAAGCGGTTATGTTATGAACAAAAAAGAGCGTGGGCTAACCGTACGCTCTAAAGGTACCGCCAGATACCCAAACACAATACAGAATAGACACCACGCCCAGAGGACGTAGCTATTTATCTGTATTCTTTGTGTTTAATTTTGAAACTGGCGGTTTCTTAGAACAAAAATACGATTACGCTACTTTATTTTAATTTCTAATTATTTTATATCCTTATAATTTTTCTTTGTTTACAACAAAAATATAATTTTGTTTGTAAACAAAAATTACATTTCTTGTTTTTCTTCTATATACCTATCATACAGACGGTGTACTTGATTTTGCTGAAACTCTTTATTTCTTCGAGTTTTGTAACCTAACTTATTCAATTCTTTAGTGATTGCATAGAAAGAAAGTCCATTTTGATACAAAGAAACAATAAAACCTTGTGCTTTTCTGTTGTTCTCATTAGTCCGTGAGTTTCTTTTACGAGTATCTAAACCTTTTTTTCTAGCTTCCTTATTGAGGTTTTGTGGAGAGCCTAACTTAACGCCTTGTTTAATTAATTCCGATAAAGCGTCTTTTGTTCGTTTAGAAATACGTTCTCGTTCATCTTGGGCAAGTACCGCCATAATTCCAATAGTAACAGAATTAGCCTCTGGCATATCCACACATTTAAATTTAACCTGTGAATCTCGAAGTGTAAATATAAAAGCAGCATTTCTGCTCAATCTATCAAGTTTTGCAATTAAAAGTGTTGCTTTACTATTTTTACAGTCTTCAATTGCCTGTAATAGATTTGGACGATTATTATTTTTACCACTTTCTACATCTGTGTAACTTTCAATTAAAATATCATCTTGGTTAATAAATTTTAGTACCGATGATTTTTGAGAATCTAACCCTAAACCAGAGTTACCTTGCTTTTGAGTTGAAACCCTATAATAAGCTATGTATTTATTCATTGTTGACTGTTTTTAAAGGTTGGTTTGGAAAATGTAAGTACTATGATGTTTTATTTATAAATTTAACTAATTCTTCTTCTGACATTAGGTCTATTTCATCTATCGGAGTTAGTAAATCTTTACTGTATCTTGGTTGAGCATAACCTCTAGACTTTCCTTTTGTCTTTAAGAAAAATATTATAGATGCTTCTTTGAGTTCTCCAATGTTCTTCATAAGTGCAGCTTCTGCAAAATCTAAAGCCCTCTCTATTATCTCCAAAATACTTTTACGATATTCTTTATCCTTTTTCATCCAACGATAATGTGTAGACCTATTTATTCCTACTACTTCACAAGAAGGAGATATGATACCCAAATTTGACTTCATTGCACCAATCATATTCATTTTGTGCATCTTAGTATTTATACTATCCTTTTTTATGTGTTGCATTTTGTGTGATTTCTTTCCTGTTTATTAAATCTACATCCTCGTTTAGCAAATCGCAGGGATGATCCCAATACCTGTAATTATTGTAATAAAAAACTCTGTAAGCTACTCCTTCGAAAATTTCAATATTTCCAAAAAAGCGAATATGTGAAGCTATTTTTAGAAAAAAATTGTCATCTCCCATTTCCTTTCTTAAAGTATAACTATGTGGATTTTTAGGCATTGTCTTAGCAATTATCCATTTAGACTCCTCTAATTTACTGCCAACAGATTCGTCATCAAGATTAAAGTGACCTCTAGTTTTATATTCATCGTATCTCCAGAGTTGTTTCTGGATATTCATATCTACATTCTCATTATTGGTTACAATGATATTTTTTTGCTCTAAAAAGTTCTTTAGGATATGTCTGTAGCAAAACTCTTGTTCTGTCCCATGACCACATAAAGCAATTTTACTTTTGCCGTGAAGTTTGGATAAATTAATAAAAGCTGAGGTTACTCTATCTATTCCAATTCTCTCCAGATTATTTTGGTAAAGTAAGTAGCAGGATTTGTAGTCTCCTGCTTTCTCATTATAGTAATTTCTAAAGGTATTTAAACCCCTTATTCGCTCTACTTTGTCTTTGCCAATGTAATTACCGTATACTTTACCTACAATGCTTATGGGAATGTAATTATTTTCTAAAAGGATTTCTATTTTAGAAAAATCAGAAGTAACAATCTGAATATCTGTAAGTTCTATCATTACTAAAGATACGAAATTTCAACTACTTAGACAACCTATGGAGTAGTTATATGCTTCTTTAATCTTATTATCCAACTCTTCAAGAAAAGGTGTTTCTAATACAATATTTCTATCACTAGCTAATGACTTTACTCTACCTTTCACTTTGCTTATAAAAGGGGCTTTTTTATTATCAAAAGTATTACTTGCCTCAATCATCTTAACTATTGGCTCAACACCTCCAAAATCTTGAATTGCCTTACTTGCCAATAACTTATCTATATCTGATGGTTTCGTAATTCTATCTAAATCAAACATTGATTTTTTTTCCTTGAAAATTGATTGATAATCTTTATACCACCAATCTATTAATTCTCCATAAACAGTATCGTTAAATAAGTCCTCTACAAGTAAATTTGATTTACCAAATTTACTTGCTATAGTTTTTAAAAACTTATTGTAATAACGTGCCTCGTATCGTAAAAAATTATCAAAGTCTTTAGCAACTTTCTTACCCCGCATCTCTAATATCTTGTCATAAAACAAAAGAGTTTTATACTTCTGCTTTTTTGATTTTGAATCATAATACAAGGAACTGCCTCCGTACTTTAAATGCTTAATTAAATCTTTATGTAAACCCAACACATCATAATATGACTTTGGCTTAAATTTCATTTTAATTGTTGACTGCAAGTCTCCTTGCCTTAAATTTGCCTTAAAAACATCTACTCCTATTACCTGTGTTAACTCTTTTAAATAGTTATAAAGTTGTTCTCTTGATAATGTGTAAAAATTATTACCATAAATTTCATTTATTGGATTAGTTATAAACCTATAGTTGTTATCAAACTTTTTTACGATAACTGATTGACTATTTTTAAGCATCCCATATCCGCTCTTCACTTCCCTTGTAGACACTTCCATATTCACCATTTCATTAGATAATTGAAGTGTGTTTTGTAAAGGTAGTGTAGCAGGCAAATCAAATACTAGTTTATCTAAACCAATACCTTTAGTATTTCCATTTATTGGAAACGTTTGCACCTTATTATATAGAGAGTCTCCCAACATTACACAGATTTAAACCAGTGATGCTAAAAGTTCTTTTTTACTATATAATACTCTAGCTCCTACTCGTTTTTCTGGTATTAAGCCTCTTTTAACGTAATTTCTTAGCGTAGGTAAACTAATTTCTAAGAGCTTTGCAACTTGCTTACGAGTTAGTAATTCATCTTTACCTTTCGTATCGGGAAACTTTTCGTCTAAGTATTCTTTGATTTCAGAAACAATATCCCTTTTTAGCTGATCAGGAGTTATATCATGTAAATGTGTTATATTTTTTTGCATACCATTTAGTTTTATGGTCGCAAGGTATTTTGAGATAATCTATTAGAAAATTCGGATTAACTCGGAAAGTAAAATCAACTAAAAATCATAATTCTCTTCAAGATAATCATCCACTTCTTTTCTCTGATTATAATCCTCATCAGTTAAATTTGTAGTACTCATATCTGAACGAAAAATTAAATTTAACTCCTCAACATAATCTTTCAAAGTAAGTGGTTGGAAAAGAATATGCTTTTTATAGAGGTCGCTCTTTCGAATAGCATTTATAATTTTTTGACCTCCTCTCTTCAAAGCTAATTTATCATCAATAGCTTCAAAATATTTAAGAGTTTTTATATAAAAATTGTAAGCTCTTTCAGATTTAAATATTTGAGGAAATTCTTCTTTAGAAACACTTAACTGTGCTAAATCTATAATATAATCCCTATAATCTAATAACAGTTCTCTTTCTTCTGTCTTGTAGTTCTCTATATTTTTAAGTGAATCTAAAATATAATTTAATTCCGAACTTGCTCGTCTAACTATCTTATCCCTACTTTCTTCAAATAAAATTAGACCATTTATTTCTTTAGTAAATTTCTCTTTCGTTAGTCCTAATAATTTATACAAATTTATATTTTCCGTAGCTCTTTGTATCTTATTTTTAGCAAGCGCAAATTTTAACTGATATATAATAGGCCATTTAAAATTATCCATATTTTAACTTCATTTTTTTAGCAAGACCAATAGACAACTCTCCTTTTGTAATTCCTATATACTTAAAAAAATCTTTCTCTTTTTTATGCCCTGTTACAGCCATTATTTGCTGAATAGGAATATCTTGTCTATATAAATTAGAAGCAAATGAGCGTCTACCTGTATGTGTCCCTACCTTTTCAAATTTTTTAAATTTATTTTTTATTATTTTGCCTCCAACCTGTTCTTTAATTAAAATTTCCTCATTTAGAGACTCTATTTTTGAACATAAAATTTTAATTTTTTTATTAACTTTCTGCTCGGAAATGTTGGGTGCTCGAAAATTATGTTTAATAAGAATTTCTCTAATGACTTTCACTATTGGAGCTGTAATAAAAGTATCTGTTTTTCTTGTTCTAATCTTTAATAATCCATTTTCCAAATCAATATTTGATTTTTGAATTTGCTTAATGTCACTTATCCTTAAACCTGTCCATGCTCCTATTAAAAAAATATCTCTAGCTTTATCCAGTTCGGAAAAATCTGTCAAAGACATTTCTCTTAATTCATCTAACTCTAATTCGTTTAAAAACACTATTTCTTCTGCACTTTTCTCTCTCTTAAATACTTTCCAATATCTAACATTATAAGAATCAGAAACTGGAATATTATCCTCTAGATTAGCTGTATTTATGACACTTTTTAAATTTTTAATATGCTTGCCAACTGTATTAACACTAAAACCTAAATCCTCTTCCAAGAACAGTATTAACTCATCATATAATTCATTAGATAATGTTAGAAATGAAAAAACATTTCCAGTTTTATCTTCAAAATTTTTTAAAATATTATAGGTTTGATTGTAAGTGCATATAGTACTTTTACTTATAGGAAGGTTTGTTCTAGGATTTTTTTTCTTACTTAACTTTTCTATAAAATGTTCAAAATAATCCCAAAGAGATGTAATATCAAAAATTACATCCTCTCGAAATAAACTCCTGTTTAGAATTCGTTTTAATTCTCCAGAAGGAGGTAAACTTAAATGTTTAGAGGTTAGGTTTCGAGTTGTTTCTCTTACTACAATGTCTATCCTATTGAGTTCTTCTTGCACAAAACTGTATTCTGTATAATTCTTTCTAACACTATTAGAAGTTTGATTCCATGCTCTAGGCTTAATTTTTTGTTTTGTAGTTGATTTAACCCTCTGACCAGCATAACTGTAAGAAAACATAATTGGAGTTTCTACTTTAGCATTAGGGTCTTTTAAAAAAAATCTTAATCTTGCCATTTTCTTTGCATATACTTAAAGATACAAAAAAAAAGAAAACAAGTAGACGGCTGGTAGACGTTTTTTTTTGATTTAGCTTAATTTACGTTAATCTACATTAACTCCTAAAACCTACTCAACTATAGAGAAACATTAATAAAAATAAAAAAGGCTCATCTTTCGATGAACCTTTTCGCGGTCTGGACGGGACTCGAACCCGCGACCTCCTGCGTGACAGGC